>Ga0307372_10000079_pt1 | contig 146420 bp, 113 predicted proteins | sample OX1MG_FD_202533 | JGI IMG/M metagenome (GOLD analysis project Ga0307372, IMG submission 202533) | Soil microbial communities from Risofladan, Vaasa, Finland - OX-1 | ecosystem: Environmental > Terrestrial > Soil > Coastal area > Acid sulfate soil | place: Finland: Risofladan, Vaasa... | reverse complement strand
GCTTCTCCGCCCAGCTCCGCTTCTCTTCCATCCCGCCACTTCACCATCGCCGCCTCGCGCCCGCAAGCCTGGGTTGCTTTGACGCCTACGCTCAAGGAGGTGGCAGCAGGCGCGGCGTGAAGCCCAACCTGCGAACACAAACAGCCCCCAAAAAGGTAACCGCAATGGAATCTGACCAGCCTCGGGCTAAACCAAAGATCGCGGTAGGAACATCGGTTACCCGCTGCCCCCCGCACAGAACCGAGCGGGCCCGACTCGGGCACTCGGCTCCCACCTCGGGTGTCTGACGGCGAAACGGTCGCTGGGCCAAGGATGGAGGATGCGCGCCGCTGGTAGAAACTCGTCCGCCAATCGCGCGATCCGCTCCCATGTGGTCCGATCTTTCTGGCTGCGTCGCCGAAGCGAACGCCGCCAAAGGTCTTTCACATGGTGCCGGAACGCAGCCAAGGCGCGACTGTTGGTGGGAACCGCGTGGTAGGCGAAATAGCCGCGCACCACCCGGCCCAGCCAACGGCCCTGCTCGGTGATTGGCTCGTGGCGTCTCCGTGACAGCTCCGCTTTCACTTCTTTGAGCTTCGCCCGCATGCGGTCGCGGCGGGACTTCCGGTGCAGCAGGAACTTGCCCCGCTTCGATTTGCCGCAAATGAACGTGAACCCAAGAAAGTTGAAGGTCTCGGGTTTAGGCAAGCCGCGTTCCCGGCGCTGGGCGGCCGCGAAGCGGCCGAACGCCAGTATCCGCGTCTTGTCCGGATGGAGCGTGAGCGCAAACTGCGCCAGGCGCGCCGCGAGCGCGGTGCGAAAACGGCAGGCGTCACCCTCCTGCTGGAAGCCGACCACGATGTCGTCGGCGTAGCGCACCAGGATCATGTCGCCTCTGGCCTCGCGCCGTCGCCAGCGCTGGGCCCACAAGTCGAAAGCGTAGTGCAAATACACGTTGGCAAGAAGCGGTGAAATCGCCGATCCTTGCCCCGTTCCCCTTGGACTACGCCTGAGCTGCCCGTCTTCGATGACCCCCGCCGCCATCCATCTGCGAATCAGGCGGATGACGCGCGGGTCCTGTATCCGGTGCTCGACGAATCGGATGAACCATTGCTGGTCCACCGAATCGAAGAAACTCTGGATATCCGCATCCAGCACGTAGTTCACTTTCTTTCCGCTGATTCCGACCACCAGCGCATCCAGCGCGTCGTGCTGGCCGCGCCCGGGACGGAATCCGTACGAGAAGCCGAGAAAATCCTCTTCGTACACGGCGCTCATGACCGTGGCTACCGCGCGCTGGACGAGCTTGTCTTCCAGCGCCGCGATCGCGAGCGGCCGCAGGCGTCCATCCGCTTTGGGGATGTACGCCCGCTTCGAGGGCAGAGCCCGATAGGCGCCTCCCTGCACCTTATGGTGCAGGACCGCGAGGTTGCCCTCCAGGTCCGCCTCGTAGCTGCCCCACGTCAACCCGTCCACGCCGGGCGCCGCATCCCGCTTGGTCGCGAAAAACGCCTCCCGCAATAGATCGACGTTGACGTGATGCAGCAGAGCGGTGAACTTTGCCTTCCTCCTTGTCCTTGCCGCTTGCCGTATGCGCTCCAGCGCCTGGAACACGCCACCCCGGTTCTGCGCCCGGTTCGTGCTTTGCTGGCCCGCATTCCCCTCGGTCCCCGCCCTTCGCTCCCCCTGCTCCGCGGCCCCACATGCGGCCTTGTTCGCAGGCTTCTCCGCTACTATGGCAAGGTCTGACTTCCCCTCTCCGTTCATCGCCGGTTACGGCTCCTCGCCTTCACGGCACGGACCGGCCTGCCGCCGGTCGGAAAAGGGATCTCCCGGTTCCCGTACAGGGCGCTTGCTCGCATGCCAGGTTCTACGACCACGCCGGGCCGCCGCCGCGCTCGCACGATCGCGCGCCGCCGTTTCGCCTTCCGCCTTCGCAACAGCGTCGGCACCCGGGTCCCTATCCTTTCGTGGCTCCATGGCTGGCCTGCGCATTCCCCTGCCGACGCTTCGTCCGCAGCCTTACGGCTGCCTACGCACGGCTCGGGGCCGATGCGGCTTGCTATGCCTTCATCGTGCCGGACTCTCACCAGCTACCCCCTGCCGGTCTCCCGGCGCACTGCGAAAGATTCTGGACACTACCCGCCAAAGGCGGCGGTGGCGCGCAAGTCGGCGGTGCGTTTGTATTGGATGTCGGTCCGGGGTGTGGACTACTCCGCTTTGGGGACGGATGGCAACACGCAGGCTGGCTCGAGGGGTCCCCTGGCCTAACCATGGCCGTGTTCTTGAATGAGCAGCCTGCCTCCCTGCGCCGTGGCGCGGGGAGTTCGAACTCCTGATCATGGCCTGCAGTTTAGGGTCGAATAGATGGATGGTGGCTTGCCCACCGCAAACAGTTTCCCGGGCTCGGTTTTTACGCACGCAGTACTCCATTCAGGCCCACAAGTCCCAGCCGGGTGTGGAAAAGTGGATCCAAACAGCGGCTCCACTTTCCCATACCCGCGACGACGACGGCGGCGTGTCTCAAAAACATTCTTGACAAGAGGGGGAGTCGCTATAGGTTCGCGGCCTTTCGCGCCGATTTTGCCAGCAGGCAAAGCGGCGCGACCCCCGCGAGCTGCGGGAGGCGCGGGGATCTGGCTGGCGACCACCGGGATGGCAAAATAGCTATAATAGCTAGATTGGGAGGGGGCGATGCGGTCGGTGAACATTGCCGAGCTGAAAAACCGGCTGAGCGCGTACCTGGCGCTGGTCAAGGCGGGGGAGGAAATTATCGTCCGCGATCGCAAGGCGGCGGTGGCGCGGCTGCTGCCGCTGCCTGCAGGCCTCTCGCCCGCCGAACAAGCCTTGGTTGCGGCCGGGCAACTGCGCCTGCCCACCGAGCCCTGGGATGTGGACCAACTGCTGCGCATCCCGGTGGGCAAGGTCTCGCGCGCGCAAGCCCGCGCCGCGGCCGCCGACGTGCGCGGAGAATCGCGGTGAGCCAGGAGCCCGCCTTCTGGGACTCGAGCGCCCTGGTGCCGCTCTGCCTGGCGCCGCAAGCCACGGCGGCGCATTACCGCCACGCCCGCCGCACGCTGCCGGTGGTGTGGTGGTCCACCCCGGTCGAGGTGCGGAGCGCGATTGTCCGACACTTCCGCACGCAGCCCGGCCGGGAGGGCAGCCTGGCGGGCGCGCTGGCGCGCTTGGCCGCCGGCCGCCGGAGCTGGCGCGAGGTGCTCCCCAGCGAGCGCGTGCGCGAACTGGCCATGGGCTGCCTGGATGCCGGGGACCTGCGCGCCGCCGATGCGCTGCAACTGGCCGCCGCGCTGGTTTGGTGCGGCGAGCAACCGCAGCGGCGTCCGTTCCTTTGCGCCGACGCGAGGCTGGCCGCGGCGGGCGAGCGGGCGGGCTTCGCCGTGGTGCGACTCTAGGCACACGGTTGTGGTAGCTTGGCGGGTATGCGCAAGCTGAGTTGCTGGTCCCTCTTTATGGCGGTGCTGCTGCTGGCGGGCTGCCGCCAGGCCGCCGCGCCGGCGAAGGCGGCGGCGGCGCCGCCCGATCCGCTGACCACCGACCTGGACACCGCGGTCAGCCCCGGGGCGAATTTCTTCACCTATGCCGACGGGGGCTGGCTGGCGCGCAACCCGATACCGGCGACGGAGTCGTCGTGGGGCATCGGCAACCAGGTGCAGAACGAGATCTACGCGCGGCTGCGGACGATCAGCGAGCAGGCGGCGCGGACGCAGGCGGCGCCGGGGAGCGACGACCAGAAGATTGGGGACTTTTGGGCGATGGCGATGGACCCCGGCCACGCCGACGCGGTGGGGCTGGCGCCGATCGAGCCCGAGCTGCGGCAGATCGCGGCGGTGCGGACGGGGCAGCAGGCGCTGGAGGTGGCCTGCGCGCTGCAGCCGCTGGGGCTGAACACGTTTTTCCGGCTGGGGGTGGAGCAGGACGACAAAGACAGCGCGGTGATGGCGGTGCACCTCGGCCAGGGGGGGCTGGGGCTGCCCAACCGCGACTTCTACTTCAACCCCGAGCCGGGGGTGGCCAAAATTCGGCAGGAGTACGTCGCCCACTTGCAGCGCACGCTGCAATTGCTGGGCGACCACGCGGGGGCGGCGGCGCGGGGGGCGGCGGGGGTGATGCGGCTGGAGACGGCGCTGGCCCGGGCTTCGCGTCCGCTGGCGGCGCTGCGCGACCCCTATAAGAACTACAACCCCATGGCGCCGGCGCTGCTGACGCGGCGCTACTCGCCGGCGGTGGACTGGGCGCAAGAGCTGGCGGGCTGGCACCTCGCCACCGCGCGCGTGATCGTCGGCCAGCCGGAGTTTTTTGCCGGCCTCAACCGCGCGCTGCAGCAGACGCCGGTCGCGGTGCTGCGCGACTACCTGCGGCTGCACTTGCTGGACCGCTACGCCCCCTACCTCAGCCAGGCGTTGGTGCAAGAGCACTTCCGCTTCTACAACACCGACCTGTCGGGGCAGAAGCAGCCGCGGCCGCAGTGGAAGCAGGCGCTGGCGGCGGAGAACCAGGCGCTGGGGATGGTGCTGGGACGCAAGTTCGTGCACGCCTATTTCCCGCCCGCCGAGAAGGAGCGCTACACCAAGCTGGTGGAGGCGATCCGCACGGCGTTCCGCCACCGCATCGAGAAACTGGATTGGATGAGTCCGGCGACCAAACGGCAGGCGCTGGCCAAGCTGGCGGCGGTGACGCCCAAGGTGGGCTACCCGGACAAGTGGAGGAACTACTCCGGCTTGGCGATCGGGCGCAGCTCCTACGCCGAAAACATGATGAACGCGGCGCGCTGGCGGTTCCAGGACATGGTGTCGAAGTTCGGCAAGCCGGTGGACCGCACGGAATGGGACATGACGCCGCAGACCTACAACGCCTACTACAACCCTTCGAACAACGAGATCGTGCTCCCGGCGGCGCAGTTTGCCGTGCCCGGGGTGCCCGACGCCGATCTGGACGATGCCATCGTCTACGGCTATTCCGGGGCCTCGACCATTGGGCATGAGATCACCCACGGCTTCGACGACGAGGGGCGGCATTACGACGCGCAGGGCAATTTGAAGGACTGGTGGACGGCGCAGGACGCGGCCCGCTTCGACCAGCGGGCGGAGGTGATGGTGAAGGAGTTCGACGCCTACCAGCCCATCCCCGGGCTGCATATCCGCGGGCAGGCCTGCCTGGGGGAGAACATCGCCGACTACGGCGGCATTTTGCTGGGCCTCGATGCTTTCCAGCAGACGGCGGAGTACAAGGCGGGCAAGAAGGTGGACGGGCTGACGCCGCTGCAGCGCTTTTTCCTGGGCTATGCGCTGGGCTGGCTGTCGCAGGAGCGCCAGGCCAGCCTGCGGCGGCAACTGCTGAGCGACGTGCACGCGCCGGCGGAGTATCGCGTGATCGGGCCGCTGTCGAATATTCCGGCGTTCTACCAGGCGTTTGGGGTGAAGCCGGGGCAGGCGATGTGGCGGCCGGCGGCAGATCGGGTGCAGATCTGGTGACAGGAGGCTGACAGCTTGCGGCTGGCAGCTTGCAGCTTGCAATGCGGTGCGGAAAGGGCGGTGGGGGCGCTGGGTGCGCACCGCAGGCGGCTTGGCTTAGGGCTGGGGGGCGCCGTTGGCCTGGGTGGTGAGGCGGAGGATCAGGTTCGCCTCGTGCTGGCGGTAGGGTTTGCCGTTGGGGTAGAAGACATCGTGGAACCAGATGGGGGGCTGCTGCTCGACGTAGGGGCGCTGCCAGGAGTCCCAGGGCAGGTTGGTTTGGGTCTTGCCGTTGACCAGGCCCCAGTTGATGGCGGCGACGTGGTCCTTGAAGGCCAGCGGCAGGATGGTGTCGAAGGTGCTGCCGATGCTGCGCGCCATGTACTCGGTGCAGAGGATGGGGCGGTGGTAGGCCTGCAGCTCGACGACGTGCTTCTGCCAGTTCTCCGGCCAACTGTAGTTGTGGAAGGAGAGCACGTCGGAGTCGTGGATCTGGATTTGCTGCACCGGCGAGAGTTTCGCCCCCGGCTGCCAGTTGCCGTAGAAGAGGCCGCTGGTAAGCGGCTGGGTGGGGTTTTGCGAGCGCGCCCAGGCGTAGACCTGGGGAAGCAAGAGCGCCACTTGGGCGTTCTTGTCCTTGCCGTTGTCGGGCTCGTTCCATAGATCCCAGGCGAGCACGCGGGGATCGTGGGCGAAGGCGCCGATGACGCCCTTGACGTAGGCCTCCAGGCGGGGGTACTGGGAAGGATCGTGCAGCGCCTTGAGCCCGGGCGCCTGCACCCAGCCGGAGTTGTGCACGCCGGGGATGGGCGGGTGCTGCGGGCCGAGCTGGGGATTGGGATCCCAGCAGGAGTCGAACAGCACGAAGATGGGGCGGATGTGGTGGCGGGCGGCGATGGCGAGGAAGGTGTTGATGCGCTGCTGGAAGCCGGCGGGGTCCTGCTTCCAGAGCAGGTCGTGGAGGAACACGCGCATGGTGTTCATGCCGATGGCGTGGGCCCAGCCCAGCTCTTGATCGATTTGTTGGGGATCAAAGGTGGCCGCCTGCCACATCTCCAATTGGTTGATGGAGCCGCGGTTGATGTAGTCGGCGCCGACCAGCCAGGGCTGGCGGGCGTACCAGGCATTGGCGCGGGCGGCGCTCCAGCGCGCGGACTGGGCCGCGAGCGGCAGCGCGCAGGCAGCCAGCAGGGCGAGGCAGGCGAGGCGGCGCATGGTGCCCCTAACGATACCAGACGGGGCAAAAAAAGGGGCGGCGCCGCGGCGCCGCCCCTGGGATGCCGGCCGGCAACCGCGATCAGTGGTTGAAGGCGAGGGAGCTGACGAAGTTGTCGAAGTCGGTGTGCAGCTTTTCGCGCGGCTGTTTGCGGATGTAGATCATGTGGCCGGCGAGGTAGTGGTGGATGATGATGTGGCTCTGTTCGGCCGGGGTGATGAAGAGGTGCTTCATGCTGTAGTCGGCCTCGAACATGGGGGTGGCCTGGTCGTAGTAGCCCTCGACCAGCATGAGCCGCATGCTGGGGTCGCGGGCGAAGGCGCTGGCGAGCAGCGGGCTGACGTCGGCGGTGCCGCTCCAGCGGCCGCCGAGCTGGAAGTTCCAGCCGGGGTTGCCGGCGCCGCCCTCGGCGCGGTCGCCGTACTCCAGGTGGGTCTTGTAGCCGAGCTCGTTCTTGAGGTAGTTCACGAACTCGTTGAGGTAGGGGACCTCGAGCAGATCGCTGGGATCGTAGTCGGGGTTGAGCACGCCGGGAACGCGGGCGGTGCCGATCTGGCCGCCGTCGTAGCGGCCGATGATCTCGCCTTGGCTGCGCAGCAGCTCGGTGTTGAACTGGCTGGTGCCGATGCGCAGGTTCCAGTTGTTGACGAAAGTGGGGCTGAGGCCGGTGAGGCGGGCCATTTCCGCCACCGCCTGCTGGCGCACGGGGCCCTGCAGGGCGTCACCCAGGTCGAGGTAGTGTTCGTACTTGGTGCCGGCCCAATCCTTGGCCTGCTGCACCACTTGAGCGATGGGCAGCTTCTGCAGGTCGGGGGCGAGCTTGTGGTGCTCGTAGGCGATGGCGGTGAGGGTGGGCATGGCCAGCCAGTAGGGCCGGTCATCGCTGAGCGAGGGGGAGAGGGTGGAGAGGTTGAGCACGCTGGAGAGCAGCACGACGCCGCTGACGGCGATGTGGTGCTGCAACAGCGTGCCGGCCAGGCCGGCGGAGCGGAAGGTGCCGTAGCTCTCGCCCGCCAGGATCACCGGGGAGTTGATGCGGTTGTTGTCGTAGAGGTAGAGGCGGATGAACTCGCTGAAGGTCTGCAGGTCGCCGCTGACGCTGGCCGCCTTGGCGAGGTTGGCATAGGAGGTGGCGCGGCTGTAGCCGGTGCCCATGGCGTCCACGAAGACCAGGTCGGTGGCGTTGAGCCAAGTGTCCTGGTTGTCCACGATTTTGTAGGGCGGCGGGGGCAGGCTGCCATCGTCGTTCAACACCACGCGGCGGGGGCCGAAGCCCCCCATGTGGACATAGACGGAGTCGGAGCCGGGGCCGCCGTTGTAGCTGAAGGTGACGGGGCGGGGATGGGCCTTGTCGGGATTGTCGAGGGTGTAGGCCACGTAGAACATGTGGCCCTCGATCTTGCCGGCCTCGTCGGGCACGGGGATCTTGCCGACGGTGGCGGTGTAGTTGAGCACCTTGCCGTGGACGGTGATGGTGTGGTGGGTGACCACCGGCGGCGGATCGGTGTTGCCGGGCTCGTACATGAATTGGGCGGCGGCGGGGCCGCGGCCGCCGCGGCCGCCGCGCGCCTGGGCCGCGGCCGGCAGGGCCACCGCCCACAGCGCGCCGAGGAGCAACGCCATCCAACGCATACCACGCAAGCTCATGAGGACTCCTTCGGAAAAAAAGATGAATTGCTGGCCAAAGCGGGATTGTGACAGGGCCGGGGGGCGGGGGCAAGCCTTTTCCGCTACACTAGGGCGGTTTGCCGTGCCGCTGCGGCCCGGGGAGGCATGATGCGGATATCACAATGGACTCTGATGGCGGGGCTGGCGGGCCTAGCCAGCCTGGCGCTGGGCTGTTCGCAGGGGCGGGGCAGCCGCTTCGAGCTGTCGTTTCCGGCGGGCGCACACGCCGGGCCGATCACCGGGCGGGTGTTTGTCTTCCTCAGCCGCCAAACCACGCCGGAGCCGCGGCTGGAGGCCAGCGGCTACACCGGGCGGACGCCGTTCTTCGCCGCCGACGTGAACCAGCTCGCGCCCGGGCAGACCGCGGCGGTGGACGCCAGCGCCGCCGGCTTTCCCGTGGCCAGCCTGGCCAAGCTGCCGGCGGGCGACTACTACGCCCAGGCGCTGCTCAACGTCTACACCCGCTTTCCCCGCTCCGACGGGCACGTCATCTGGGCGCATCGGGACGAGTGGGAGGGGCAGCATCTCAACATCGCGCCCGGCAACCTGGTGAGCGCGGTGGAGCGCATCCACTGGGACCCGGCCTCGGGAGAGGCGATTGCGCTCTCGCTGGACCGGGTGCTGCCGGCGCTCCCGCCGCCGGCCGACACCGCCTGGGTGAAGCACATCAAGATCCAGAGCCCGATGCTGACCCGGTTCTGGGGCCGGCCCATCTACCTGGGGGCGACGGTGCTGCTGCCGCAGGGCTACGAGCAGCACCCGCAGCGGCAGTATCCGGTGGTCTACCTGCAGGGCCACTTCGGGCTGGGGGCGCCCTACGGCTTCACCCCCACGCCCAGCGCGCCCACGCCGCGGCAGCAGCGGATGCACGCGCTGCTGGGGCAGGAGACCGGCTACCAGTTCTACCAGTCGTGGACCTCGCCCGGGTTCCCGCGCATGCTGGTGGTCACCTTCCAGCATCCGACGCCCTACTACGACGACAGCTACGCGGTGAACTCGGTCAACAACGGGCCCTACGGCGATGCCATCCTGCAGGAACTGATCCCCTATGTGGAGACGCACTTCCGCATCCTCCGCAAGCCCAGCGCGCGCATGCTGACCGGGGGCTCGACCGGGGGCTGGGAGTCGCTGGACCTGATGGTGAAGCACCCCGACTTTTTCGGCGGCACCTGGACCTTCTATCCCGACCCGCTGGATTTCCACCACTTCCAGAGCGTGGATCTGTACCGCGACGGGAATGCCTTCCTCGCGCCGGGCTCGGACCCGTGGCTGCCGGCGCCGCGCTACATGATGCGCCAGCCCGACGGCCAGCCGCTGGTGACCTACCAGGCGATGAGCCAGGACGAGGCGGCGCTGGGCAGCCACGGGCGCTCGGGCGAGCAGCTCGACATCTTCTTCGCCACCTTCGGGCCGATCGGCGCGGACGGCTATCCGGTGCCGCTGTGGAACCTGAAAACGGGCGCCATCAACCCGGCGGCGGTGGCCTACGCCCGCGACCACGGCTACGACCTCACCGCCTACCTCAAGCAGAACTGGGCCAGGCTGGGGCCCAAGCTGGTGGGCAAGATCCACGTCTATGTGGGCGACATGGACTCGTTCTACCTGAACCTGGGCGTGTATGGGCTGCAGGATTTCATGAAGACCACGCACAATCCGCACTACGAGGGCAGCTTCTTCTTCGGGCGGCCGGAGAAGCCGCACGGCTGGAACGGCGGCATGACCAACGCCGCGGTGCTGCGGCAGATCGCGGCGGCGGTGAGGCCCTAGCCATGCTGACGATCTCCTTGGACGGGCAGGTGGCGGCGGTGAGCGGGGGCTCGCGCGGCATTGGGGCGGCGACGGTGAGGCTGCTGGCGGAGGCGGGGGCGCAGGTGGTGTTCAGCTACCAGGCGAACCGGGCGGCGGCGGAGGCGGTGGTGGCGGCCGGCGGCGGGCCGGCGCGGGTGGCGGCGCTGGCGGCGGACGCGCGCGCGGCGGAGTCGGGCGAGCGGCTGGTGCGGGCGGCGGTGGAGCGCTTTGGCCGGCTCGACATCGCCGTGGCCAACGCCGGCATCTGGAACGCCGGCGACATCGCCATCGAGGACTTGTCGCCGGAGGCGTGGGACGAGACCATCGAGATCAACCTGCGCGGGGTGTACAGCCTGGCGCGGGCGGCGGTGCGGCAGATGAAGCAGCAGGCGCGGTCAGGCGCAGCGGCGGGGAAGGGGCCGCGCGGACGCATCATCGCCATCGCCTCCACCGCCGGGCAGCGCGGCGAGGCGTGGCACACCCACTACGGCGCCAGCAAGGCGGGGGTGATCGGGCTGGTGCGGGGGCTGGCCACCGAGGTGGCGCGGGACGGCATTCTGGTGAATTGTGTCGCGCCGGGCTGGATCGAGACCGACATGTCGCGGCCGGCGTTCGGGACGCATCCGGAGCGGGTGTTCGCCGCCATCCCGCTGGGGCAGCCGGGGCAGCCGGAGGAGATCGCCGGCTGCGTCGCCTTCCTGTGCTCGCCCTGGGCCAACTTTTTGTGCGGCTCGATCTTGAGCGCCAACGGCGGAGCGGTGTTAGCCTAAGCAGACATCCCTCCCCCGCCGGAACCCATGCCGCAATTTTTCTCCCAACTGGGGCGCACCAAATCCATAGACAAGCTGATCGCGGAGTCGGAGGAGCCCGCCCACCGGCTGAAGAAGACGCTGGGGCCGTGGAGCCTGACGGCGCTGGGCATCGGGGCGGTGATCGGCTCGGGCATCTTCACCGTGATCGGCACCGCCATCGCGGGGGAGAAGCTCGACACCTCCTCCATCCTGAACGCGCCGCTGCTGGAGTTCCTCATCCACCACAGCGGCACCACGGGGCGGCCGGGGGCGGGGCCGGCGCTGGCGATCTCGCTGGTGCTGGTGGCGATCGCCTGCGCCTTCACCGGGCTGTGCTACGCCGAGCTGGCCTCGATGATCCCCATCGCCGGCAGCGCCTACACCTACACCTACGCCACGCTGGGGGAGCTGGCGGCCTGGATCATCGGCTGGGACCTGATCCTGGAGTACGCGGTCAGCAACATGGCGGTGAGCGTGGGCTTCGCCCAGCACATGGTCAACCTGTTCGACTGGTTTGGCTGGCACCCGGCGCTGCGCTGGATCTCGCCCGCCTACCTGCCCGAGGGGCTGCAGGATTTCTCCGGCAAGACGCTGTACGCGCCGGGCTGGCACTTCGGCTTCGACTGGCCGGCGTTTCTGATCGTGATGCTGCTGACGGTGCTGCTGGTGCGGGGCATCCGCGAGTCGGCCGAGGCCAACAACCTGATGGTGCTGCTGAAGATCGGCGCCATCCTGATCTTCGTCTCCATCGGCAGCTCGTTCATCCACACCGCCTACTGGAACCCCTACGTGCCCAATGGCTGGGCGGGGGTGCTGACCGGCGGTTCGATCATGTTCTTCACCTACATCGGCTTCGACTCGGTCTCGACCGCGGCGGAGGAGGCGAAGAACCCGCAGCGCGACATTCCCATCGCCATCATCGCCACGCTGGTGATCTGCACCATCCTCTACATCGCGGTGGCGGTGGTGCTGACCGGGATCGTGCCCTGGCAGTCGGTGATGGGCGACGCCGCCCCGGTGGTGAACGCGCTCAAGCGGGTGGCCGACGCCACCGGCTCGCAGACGCTGAACTGGGGGCGGCTGGTGGTGCTGCTGGGGGCGATGATCGGCATGATCTCCTCGCTGCTGGTGTTCCAGTTGGGGCAGGCGCGGGTGTGGTTTTCGATGTCGCGCGACGGGCTGCTGCCGCAGATGTTCCGGCATGTGCACGTGCGCTTCCGCACCCCCGACGTGGCCACCTGGATCGCCGGGGTGCTGGTGGGGGTGCCGGCGGGGCTGTTCGACATCGCCACGCTGGCCGACCTGTCGAACATCGGCACGCTGTTCGCCTTTGCGCTGGTGGCGGTGGGGGTGATTATCTTGCGCTACCGCCAGCCGGAGCGGCGGCGGGGCTTCCGGGCGCCGGGCGGGATCGTGGTGCCGCTGCTCAGCATGGGGCTGTGCCTGCTGCTGATGATGGGGCTGGAGGTCGAGACCTGGGCGCGGTTTGTCATCTGGCTGGTGCTGGGCTTGATCATCTACATCTTCTATAGCCGCAAGCACAGCGAGTTCTATCCAGCGCCGCCGGCGGCGGCGCTGGAAGGGCCCCGGGCACAGGGCACAGGGAACCGGGGGGCGGGCCGCTCCTGAGGGCGATGGGGCGGCGTTGGCAACATGGTGGTGGGCGGTTGGCATCGAAACCGCCGTGCGGTATGTGCTGATCGGCTTGGGGGTGGTGACGCTGGTGCTGGCGGCGCTGTTGGCGCGGGAGGGGCAGTGGTGGGCGGCGATCCCCGATGCCGGCTTTGGCGCGGGGGTGGGCTGGGTGGCCTACGTCAGCCTGCGCGAGGAGCGCGCCGAGCAGCCACCCCAGCCGGCACCACCCTCCCACCCCGCCCCGCCGACGGCCGCCCCCGAGCCGGCGCAGGCGCCTAAACCTCCAGGCCGATCAGGCGCATGAGCGCCAGGGCGTTGCTCTTGCTGACGACGCCGTCGCGCAGGCGGTGGTCGAAGCGGACGTTTTGGCCCTCGATCTGGTCTTCGAAGTGGACGTTGCGGGCGCAGCCGTCGAATGCGTCGGCGAGGGCGGTGAGGGCGAGGTCGTGGGTGGTGACCAGGCCGAGGGTGGGCAGGGCGAGCAGGGCGCGGAGTAGGCCGCGGGCGCCCAGGACGCGGTCGTGGGAGTTGGTGCCTTCCAGCAGCTCGTCGAAGAGGAACAACACCGGCAGGGGGCCGCGGGTGAGGTCGAAGACCTGGCGGAGGCGGAGGATCTCGGCGTAGAAGCCGGAGCGGCCGAGTTGGAGGGAGTCGGCGGTGCGCAGGCGGGTGCCGAGGGCGAGCGGCGTCATCCGCAGGGAGCGGGCGCACACCGGGGCCCCCATCTGGGCGAGCACGGCGTTAAGGCCGACGGTGCGCAGCAGGGTGCTCTTGCCCGACATGTTGGAGCCGGAGACCAGCCAGAGGCGGACGGGCCCGCCCAGGGTGACCGAGTTGCAGACGCAGGCGGCGCGCGGCAGCAGGGGATGGCCGAGCTCCTCGCCCTGGAAATGCGGGAGGGGGGCGTCGAGCCATTCGGGGAAGGGCTGGTCGGGACGTTCGTAGGCGAAGCTGGAGAGCGAGAGCAGGGCCTCGAACTCGGCCACGGCATCGAGCCAGGCGGGCACCTGGGCGCCGTAGCGGCGGCGCCAGGCGTCGGCGGCGAAGGCGAGCTGGAGGCTATAGAGCAGGGTGAAGTCGAGGATGCGGCCGAGGGTGGTGGCACTGGCCTCGATCCAATCGGCGAGGTTGGCGAGGCGGCGGAGGGCGGCGACGGCGACCATCCTGGAACTGGGGGAGGCCACCTCGCCCGGGATGAGGGCCAAGACCCCGGCGAAGAGGCGCAGGCCCTCGCCGTTGGCGCCGCGGTCGGCCAAGGCCAATTGCAGGCGGGGGCGGAGGCGGGCCAGGAGGAGCGCCTGGAGGATGACCAGGAGGAAGAAAGGACCCAGTTGGCCGGTGCCCAGGCCATAGACGGCGGCGGCGGCAGCCACGAGGCCCAGGGCGGCGGCGGCGGCGCGGGCCAAGGGGTGGGTGAGGCGGGGGGGCGTCAGCGCCCAGGACCGCAGGCGGGCGGGGTGGAGGGAGTGCTCCAGGGCGTCGCCCAGGGCGGCGACTTGCTCACGCAGGTCGAGCCGGTGGCGGAGGGCTTCGACCTGGGCCTGGCGGCGGCGCAGCTCGGGCGGGGGGGCGGGGGCGAGCATCCAGGCGGCGAGGCGGTCTTCGCCCAAGGCGGTGCGGGCGGTGGAGAGGAGCTCGAACAGGCCGCCGCGGCCGAACAGGTCGAGATCGTCGGCGTAGGGGTGGGCGGGGTCGCGGAAGCGCTCGCCGGCGGCGCCGGGGGCGCTGCTCCCGCTCCAGCGGTCGTGCAGGCGGTCGAGGCCGCGCTGATAGTAGGCGGCCAGGCGCTGGGCGCGGCGGCGGGCGCGCAGGGCGCGGTCATGCCCGAGGAAGAGGGCGGCCAAGGCGGCCAGGGGCAGCGCCAGCCAAGGCCAGGCGAAGGCGTGGCGCAGCAGCGCCAGCCAGGCCAGCACCAGCAGCAGGAAGACGCCGGCCAGCTTGGCCACGCCCAGGGCGAGGTCGCGGCGCTGGGCAGCGGCGGCCCGTTGCCGCTGGAGGTCGAGGCGGCGCGAGTATTCGTCGGCCGGGGCCATGCGGGGCGCGGCTAGGCGCGGATGGCCTCGGGCTCGTCCCAGTGGGGCGGGTGGGGGGCGCGGCGGAAGGCGCCGGCGATGAGGGAGGCGGCGCGCTCCAGCAGGGCCTGGTCGTGCTCGTTGAAGGCGTTGGGCTGGTCGCTGTCAATATCGATCTCGCCCAGCACCTCGGCGCCGTCGAGGATGGGGACGACGATCTCGGAGCGGGTGGCGAGGGAGCAGGCGAGGTAGCGCTGGTCGGCGTGCACGTCGGGGACGATGATGGAGCGGGCAGAACGGGCGGCGGCGCCGCAGATGCCCTGGCCGAGGGGGATGCGGGCGTGGGGCGAGGGGGCGCCGGCGTAGGGGCCGAGGCGGAGTTCTTCGCCCTCGAGCAGGTAGATGCCCACCCAGTGGTAGTGGGGCACGCGCGCCTTGAACAGCCCCACCAGGGCGCGCATCAGCAGCAGCGCGGGGCGATCCTCGGCGATGCGCTCGAGATCGCCGGAGAGCGCCTCGACGCGGTCCAGGTCCATGGCCAGGGTGATGCGGGGGGCGGAGTTTCCGGCAGCCATGCCTCCATCATACCCGCGCCCGGGCGGTGGGGATTTTTCCTCCCCCGGGGAGGGAAGCTGTGGTATTCTGAGGTTGGCGCATGTGCCGCAGTTGTTTTCTGCCGTGCGCGAATCGAAAATGCCGGACCGGTCGCGACGCCTGCGCGCAGCCTGGCTGCCATGACAGCATTGCCTTTCGCCAGCCCCGCCTGTGCGGCCCGCTTCAAGGGCCTGGGGACGCGTGGAACCGGAAGCCGACACCCAAACCTGTGAACGAAGAAAAACTGAAAATAGCGGTCTTCATCGATTTCGACAACATTCAAATTGGCGTGCGCAGCACGCTCAGCCGCGACTTTGACCTGGCGCTGGTGCTGGAAGCCCTGAAAGAGCGGGGCGAGGTGGTCACCAAGATCGCCTACGGCAACTGGAAGCGGGCGGGCGAGTTGACGCGCACCCTGACCCAAAACGCGGTGCTGATGGTGCAGCGCGACCTGACCCCGCGCGGGGACAAGAACGGCGCCGACATCAACCTGGCGCTGGACGCGCTGGAGATGGCGATCAACCATCCCCACATCAACGCCTTCGTGGTGGTGGGGGGCGACAGCGACTTCATCGCACTGGTGGAGAAGCTGAAACAATACAACAAGGCGGTGTTCGTGGTGGGGGGGCGCAGCTTCACCAGCAGCGTGCTGCAGCGCAACTGCCGCGAGTTCATCGCCTACGAGAACCTGGTCGAGGCCATCTCCACGCCGGCGGAGCGGCGGCGCGACGAGGGGGTGCGGCGGCGGGAAGTGTACCCGCTGCAGCGGGCGGTGGCTTTGGTCTACCGCGGGCTGAAGGTGCTGGCCGACCGCGAGGTGCAGGCACAGTTGGGGCTGCTGAAGAGCACCCTGATCCAGCTCGACTCGACCTTCAACGAGCGCGACTTCGGCGCCAGCTCGTTCCGCAGCTTCATGCAGAAGATGGCGGACGCGCAACTGCTGTCGCTGCGGCAGCAGGGCAACAGCTACGTGGTCGAGCCGCTGGAGCGGGAGCCGCTGGCGGCGTCCGAGGGCGGCGGGGGCGAGAGCGGCAGCGAAGCCGCGGCCGCCCCGGAGCCGGAGGCGGAGGAGCGCCCGCGCGCGGAGAACGAGGGCGAGGGCGAGGCGGTGGCGGCGGTGGCGATGGCGGCGGCGGTGGCGCCCGGGCCGGCCTATGTGCCCGCCCCGCCGCCGGCGCCGCCGGTGGCCACGCGGCCGCCGGAGGAGGCGATGGAGATGCTGCAGCGCATCCTGGCGCCGCTGCGCGGCACCAATCCGCGGCCGCTCTACCTGCGCAACGTCAAGCAACTGCTGCGGGCGGAATCGCCCAGCTTCGACGAGCAGCAGCACGGCTTTGCCTCGATTGTGGACCTGCTGCGCGCCGGCCAGGCGCAGAACTGGCTGCGGCTGCAGCGCGACCGGCGCGGAGCGCTGCGCGTCTTCATTCCGCCCAGCGGCGGCGGCAGCGCGGCGCCGGCGGGCGAGGGGGGCGAGGCGGCGCCGGGGCGCGAGTTCGGCAACCGCCCCGAGTTTGGCAACCGCCCCGAGATCGGCAACCGCGCCGAGCCCAGCCGGCCGGCGCCGGCGGTGGCCGACGACGACCGCCAGCCGGTGTTCCCCGACCAGGACGGCGCCGCCGCCGCGCCCGCCCGCGGCTTTGCCGAGCGCGGCGCGGCCGGCGGCGTGGACCCGGAGGACTCGCAGATCGCGGTGCTGGGCTACTACGACGGCATCCACGGCGAGCAGAGCGAGGAGGCGCCGCTGAGCCTGGCCGCCGCCATCGCCGACGGCGGCGCCCGCAAGAAGCGCGGGCCGCGCAAGCCCAAGCCCGAGGGCGCGCCCATCCGCCGGCGCAAGCCCAAGCACTAATCTGCAACGCGCGGGCGCCCGGCTGCTTTCCTTCATTAAGCGCGCGGGCGCCCGGCTTCGCCGCCCGCGCGCTTAGGCCGCCGGGGAGCGGGCGCGGGGGCCCCTTCGCCCCGCTCCCGCTCCCGGTCGCGCTCCGATTCGCGCGGGCGCCCGGCTTCTTTCCCTTAACCGCGCGGGCGCCCGGCTTCGCCGCCCGCGCGCTTAGGCCGCCGGGGCGCGGGCGCGGGGGCCCCTTCGCCCCGCTCCCGCTCCCGGTCGCGCTCCGATTCGCGCGCGGGCGCCCGGCTTCTTTCCCTTAACCGCGCGGGCGCCCGGCTTCGCCGCCCGCGCTTTGGCCGCCGGGGCGCGGGCGCGGGGGCCCCTTCGCCCCGCTCCCGCTCCCGGTCGCGCTCCGATTCGCGCGCGGGCGCCCGGCTTCTTTCCCTTAACCGCGCGGGCGCCCGGCTTCGCCGCCCGCGCGCTTTGGCCGCCGGGGCGCGGGCGCGGGGGCCCCTTCGCCCCGCTCCCGCTCCCGGTCGCGCTCCGATTCGCGCGCGGGCGCCCGGCTTCTTTCCCTTAACCGCGCGGGCGCCCGGCTTCGCCGCCCGCGCGCTTTGGCCGCCGGGGCGCGGGCGCGGGGGCCCCTTCGCCCCGCTCCCGCTCCCGGTCGCGCTCCGATTCGCGCGCGGGCGCCCGGCTTCGCCGCCCGCGCTCCTTGGCCGCCAGAGCGCGGGCGCGGGGGCAACGGCCTCATGCCGGCTGGCCGAGCCGGCAAAAAAGAAGGCCGACCCTTGCGGGTCGGCCTTTGCGTTTTTCGTTGCCCTACGAAATTACATCGAGGGGCTGACAACGCAGTTGCTGCACTTCGTGACTTGATGGACCACGACACCGGTTATCACCGCGGCAGCCGCGCCGATGCCGATGGCGACCGGCAGAGCCACGCTGGTGCCCGCAGAGGCAGCAGCAGCCGGGGTTGCCTGGTCCTGCGCATCACTGAATGAAACGGCCTTGCCGGCGTTCACCGTGATCGAGCTGTGGGCAGCCTTCACGGAAACAGAACCCGCAATCGCCTCAACGTAAACTTTCCCCGAAAGGTCGTAGACGTTGAAACGGGTCGCGGCGGTGGCGGGAACCACCGTCCGGGTGCTCAGCGCCACCGGCAGAAGACCGGTGACCTTCACCAAGCCGTTGTTCAAGCGGATCTGGGTAGCGTTGTTGACGCTCTCCATCCGGAAATTGGTATTGGACGCGGCGATCACAGAACCGCCCGGAAGCACCATGCGGGCGCTCCCAACGGTGCTGGTCGAAACCAGATCTCCGGCGACGATCGCCGAGCCGGCGGTGACGGGCAGGCCATTCACAGCAACCGTGCCAGCCATCGGGCTCAGAATCGCGCCGCTGGCGCCGAAAAGAGGCAGGCACGCCACAGCGGCCACCAACCCCATCGCCATAAAGGAACGGCGAATCTTCATCGAAACCTCCTTACATCGCGGGCAGAAGCACAGCACTACCGCTTCCTTTGTACCATCGTCCATTGGGAGAAGCAAGCCCAATCCAAATTGTGGCGGGCACTCACGCGCAACCCAAAGGTAACTAAAGGGGTTAGGGGCACTACAGATTGTGGCTGAGTGGCGCTCCACCCCAACCACTCGGTCGGGGCAATTGCCACACCACCAGGAAGGGGGGGAGAGGAGAGGCGGCGGAAGAGGGTGGACAAAGACGGCGCGGGCGTTCAATCTACGAACAGCAGCCTGCTGGTAGACGAATGGACCCTGCCAAATTTCTTGCCGCCACGGTGACCGCCCGCCAAGATCTGAGCCCCGATTTGTGGACGATGCGGTTGCAGATGCCGACCCCGTTCGCCTTCCAGCCCGGGCAATACGCCACGCTGGCGCTGGAGGACGACAGCGGGGTGCATGAGCGCCCCTACTCGATCGTCTCCAGCCCGGCGGAGCCGGAGCTGGAGTTCTTCTTCGAGCTGGTGCCACACGGGGAGGTGACGCCGCGGCTGTACAAGCTGCAGGTGGGAGACACCGTCTACGTGCGCCGCTCGGCCAAGGGCTTGTTCGTGCTGGACCGCAAGCGCGGCCACCGGCAGCACCTGATGGTCTCGACCGTGACCGGGGTGGCGCCGTTCCTGAGCATGCTGCGGAGCTGGGCGCGGGATGCGAGCTGGGCGCCGGAGGGAACGCGCATGCTGCTGATCCACGCCGGCAGCCGGTCGTGGGAGTTCGGCTATACCGAGGAGCTGCGGCAGTTGGCGGCGAAGCTGCCGGGGGTGGAGCTGGTGCTGTCGGTATCGCGGCCGTGGGAGGACGCGGATTGGAAGGGGGAGCGCGGGCGCGCCGAGGACCTGGTGCGGAAGTACGCCGACGCCGCCGGGTTTGCGGCGGGGGCGACGGCGGCGTATCTGTGCGGGCATCCGCAGATGATCGAGAACGCCAAGGGCATTCTCAGCCGCTGCGGCTACGCCAAGCAGGACCTGCACGAGGAGATCTACTTCATCCTGCCCAAGAGCGGCGCCGCCGGCCCGGCCGGGAGCGGCAGCTAGCCGCCATGAACGCGATTCCGTTGCTGCAAGTGGATGCGTTCACCGACCGCGCCTTCGGGGGCAATCCGGCGGCGGTGTGCTGGCTGGAGCAGCCGCGGGCGGCGGAGTGGATGCAGCAGGTGGCGGCGGAGATGAACCTGTCGGAGACGGCGTTCGTGGAGCCGCACCCGCAGGGGTTTGGCCTGCGCTGGTTCACCCCGACGGTGGAGGTGGAGCTGTGCGGGCACGCCACCCTGGCCAGCGCCCACGCCCTGGAGGTTTGGGGACGGCTGGCGCCGGGGCAGGCGGCGCGGTTTCTCACCCGCAGCGGCTGGCTGGGGGCGCAGCGGCAGGGGGAGTGGATCGAGCTGGACTTTCCGGCGCGGGCGACCGAGGCGGCGGCGATGCCGCCGGGATTGGAACAGGCCCTGGGAGGAGTGGCGGCAAGCTTCTGTGGACGCGGACCGGGGCCGCTGGGGGTGAACTATTTGTTGGAGCTGGGCTCGGAGGCGGAGGTGCGGGCGGTGCGGCCCGACTTCGCCGCGCTGGCGCGGCTGCCGCTACGCAGCTTGAGCATCGCCAGCGCGGGCACGGCGCCCTACGATTTCGTCTCGCGCTTCTTCGCGCCCGGCGGCGGGGTCAACGAGGATCCGGTAACGGGCTCGGCGCACACGCAGTTGGCGCCCTACTGGGGGAAGAAGCTGGGCAAGAGCGAGATGCTGGCCTACCAGGCCTCGGCGCGCGGGGGCCGTTTGCGGCTGCGGCTGGCGGGCGAACGGGTGTTGCTGGGTGGGCAGGCGGTGACGGTCCTGCGCGGCGAACTGCTGGCCTAGGCACAGCGGGCTTGCAGGCAGGCCAAGGTGGCGGCGAAGCGGGCGGGGGCGTCGTCGGGGGCGAGGCGGGCGACGGGCTTTTCCGCCCCGGCGCGCAGGGGCCCGGCCCAGGTGCCGCCGGCGGCCAGGAGGGCGGCGGCGAGTTCGGCCCGGGCCAAGCGCGGCACACATACCAGCGGGAGGGCGCCGGGACACTGCTGGTGGACGGCCTGCCACCACTCGCGCGCCAGCAAGCGGCCGTCGCGGAAAAAGAAGGGGCTGTAGAGGGCGATGGCGCGGGTGGGGGTGCGGGCGGCGAGGGTGGCCAGCAGGCGCTCGCCCTGGCGGCGCCAGGGATCGGGGCCGGCGGCGAAGGTGACTAGGCAGGGGGCGGCGGGGCGGCGGGCGAGCAACGCCAGTTCGTCGGCGGCGGCGCGCAGTTGGTTGGCGGCGAGCGAGAGGTGGTCGGTGCCGGGCCAGTCGAGCCAGCCCAAGGGGGCGCCGTCAAGTTCGCCCACCCAGAGATCGGCGCAGGCGCCGCCGGGGTCGCGGGGCTCCAAGAGCCGCCAAGCGGTGGCGCAGCCGGGGTCGGCGTCGCAGAGCAGGGCGGCGTCGGCGCCCTGGTCGAGCAGCAGCAGCAGGGCGCGCACGGAGGGGTCGAGGAGGGCGGCGTCGGCCTCGGCGCTGGTGCCGCCGGCGCCGGCGCGGCGCTCTTGCCAGAGGCGCTGCCAGCGGGCGCGCAGGCGGGGGTCGGCGGGCAGGGGCGGGCTCAGCCACTGCGGGGACGGGCCGGCGGCGGCCTCGGCGGCGGGGCGCAGCGATGCGGGCAGGGCGATGCGGAGCGGGGGCACGGTGCGGAACCAGAATACAGGAAGCCGGGCGGGGGCGCGCTACTCGACCGAGAGGCAGGGGCCGGGGCGGGCGGGCTCGACCGCGCCGACCTCGACCGCATCCGCGAGTTCCAGCCGGGCCCCGGGCGGCAGGCTGAGCAGCAGGCCGCCGCTGGTTTGGGGATCGAACAGCAGGGCGCGCAGATCGTCGGGCACGGCGGGGGCGAAGTCCACGCTGGCGGCGGCGAAGGCCTGGTTGTTGTGCAGGCCCTGGGACTGGGCGGAGAGGGCGTGGAGGCGGGCGCCGGGCAGCAGCGGCATGGCGGCGGCGCGCAGGCGCAGGTGGACGCCGCTGGCGCGCGCCATCTCGCGGGCATGGCCGAGCAGGCCGAAACCGGTGACGTCGGTGGCGGCGTGGGCGCCGGCGGCGAGGGCGGCCTCGGAGGCGGCGCGGTTGAGGCGGCGCATGCTGGCGACGGCGGCGGCCACCGCCGCGGGCGCGGCCTGGCCGCGCTTGAGCGCGGTGGTGACGACGCCGGTGCCCAGCGGCTTGGTCAGGTAGAGCCGATCGCCGGCGCGGGCACCGGCGTTGCGCAGCACCCGGGCGGGATGCACCAGGCCGGTGACGCTATAGCCGAACTTGAGCGCCTCGTCGCGCACGCTGTGGCCGCCGCCCAGGGCGCAGCCGGCCTCGCCCAAAACCTCCAAGCCGCCTTGCAGGATGCGGCGCAGCAGCTCCGGCGGCTGGTCGGGAGGAAAACCCACCACCGAGAGCGCCAGCAGCGGACGGGCCCCCATGGCGTAGATGTCGCTCAGGGCGTTGGCGGCGGCGATGGCGCCGAAGTCCTCGGGCTCGTCCACGATGGGGGTGAAGAAATCCACCGTCTGCACCAGCGCCAACTCGGGGGAGAGCTGGTAGACGGCGGCGTCGTCGGCGCCCTCGAAGCCGACCAGCAAATGGGGGTCGGGCACCAGGCGCAGGCGGGGCAGCACCGCCTCCAGCATCTGCGGGCTGAGCTTGGCGGCGCAGCCGCAGGCCGCCGCCATCTCGGTGAGGCGCGTCATGCCCCATTATCGAGGATGCAGGGTCTTTGCTAAAATGATTGCGCGGCCCATCGGCCGCCCGCACTATGCCGCCAACCCGCCCCCGCCAAGTACGCAAGGCCGTGTTTCCCGCCGCCGGGCTGGGCACGCGCTTTCTGCCCGCCACCAAGGCGCAGCCCAAGGAGATGCTGCCGCTGGTGGACAAGCCCATTATCCAATACGGGGTGGAGGAGGCGCTGGAGAGCGGCATTGACAACATCCTGATCGTCACCGGGCGGGGGAAGAACTCGATCGAGGACCACTTCGACGTCAGCTACGAGCTGGAACGGATGCTGGAGGAGAAGGGCAAGACCGACCTGCTGGCGGTGGTGCGCGAGATCAGCGACATGATCCACGTCTCCTACGTGCGGCAGAAGGAGGCGCTGGGGCTGGGGCACGCGGTGCTGGCGGCGGAGAACCTGGTGGGGGAGGAGGCGTTTGCGGTGCTGCTGGCCGACGACGTGATTGACGCGCCGGTGCCGGTGATGCGGCAGATGCTGGACGTGTATGAGGCCACCGGGGCGAACGTGGTGGCGGTGGAGAAGATACCGGGCGAGGCCATCTCCAGCTATGGCGTGGTGGCGCTGGCGCCGGGGGGGGACCGGTTCGAGCCGCATCAGTTCTTGGGGCCGACCTACCGCATCTCCGACGTGGTGGAAAAGCCGCGGATGGAACACGCGCCCTCGGATTTGGCGGTGGTGGGGCGCTACATCCTGACGCCGGGGATTTTCCGCCACCTGCGCAAGCTGGGGCGGGGCGCCGGGGGGGAGATCCAGCTCACCGACGCGATGCGGGCGCTGGCGCAGGAGGAGCCCTTCTACGCCTACCAGTTCCAGGGGCGGCGGCACGACACCGGCGACAAGCTGGGCTTCCTGCAGGCGACGGTGGAGCTGGCGCTGAAGCGCGAGGACCTGGGCGCCGCCTTCCGGCAGTACCTGAATGCCCTGCAGCTATAGGCCGCTGCCGCACCGCTGCTTTCTGGACTGTCCCACGGTGGTGGCGCCGGGGCTGCTGGGCAAGCTGCTGGTGCGCCGCCAGGGCGGGCGCGAGCAGCGGGCGCGCATCGTCGAGACCGAGGCCTACCTGGGGGAGGACGACGCCGCGGCGCACGCCGCCGCCGGGCGGACGGCGCGCACGGCGGTGCTGTTTGGCCCGCCCGGGCGCGCCTACGTGTATCGGATCTACGGCCTGCACTGGTGCCTGAACGTCTCCACCCTGCCCGAGGGGCAGGCCGGCGGGGTGCTGTTCCGCGCCGCCGGCGAACTGAGCGGGCCGGGGCGGCTGACGCGCGGGCTGGCGGTCGGCGGGGCGCTCAACGGGTGCGACCTCACCCGCCCGGGAGCGCTGTTTCTGGCCGACGACGGCTACCGGCCGGCCAGCATCGCCGTGACCGCGCGGGTGGGCATCCGCAAGGCGGCGGATTTGCCCTACCGCTACTACCTCGAGGGCGAGGCGGCGGTGTCGCGGCCGCGGGGACCGGTGCTCCAGCGGCTTTCCCCGATTGCGCCGGAGCGGCGCGGGCGGGTATACTCCGGCATACCCTGCCATGGCCACTGACACCCTGCCCACGGCGCTTGCCAGCGAAGGAATCGAGGAGTTTCTCGAGCTGGAAGCCAAGATCCACCGCGTCGCCGATGCCCTGAAGGAGGCCCGCGCCGAGCGCGACCAGGCGACCTCCACCCTGCGCCCGCTGCAGGCGGCGCACGAGAAGCTGCAGCAAGCCCACACCCAGGCCGAGCACGAGCTGGTGGCGCTGCGCAAGGAGCGCAACGAGATTCGCCAGCGGGTGGCGCGGCTGGTGAAGCAATTGGAGGGGGCGGAGGCGTGAGCAAGACCGCCATTCGGGTGGAGATCTACGACCAGGTCTACCCGATCGGCGGCGACAGCGACCCCGCCTACGTGCGCCGCCTGGCGGAGCGGGTGGACGCCAAGATGCGCCAAGTGGCGCGCGAGACCCACGTGGTGGACTCGCTGCGGGTGGCGGTGCTGGCGGCCATCAACCTCGCCGACGAGAACGAGGAGCTGCGGGCGCAGGTGGAGCGGCTGGAGCGCCGGGTGGCGGAGAAGGCGCGGGCGCTGGGGCGCGACCTGGACCGCCTGCTGGACCGGGCCGGCTAGGGCGGCGGGCGCCGCCGATCCCTGCCATGCGCATCCTCTTCATCGGCGATATCTACGGCCAGCCGGGGCGGCGGGTGGTGCGCGACCACTTGGCCGACATCGCCCGGGCGCGGGCGGTGGACCTGGTGGTGGCCAACGGCGAGAACGCCGCCGCCGGCTTCGGCATCACCCCGCCGCTGGCGGAGGAGCTGTTCTCCTACGGCATCGAGGTGCTGACCAGCGGCAACCACATCTGGGACAAGCGCGAGATTCTGCCCTACTGGGAGCAGGCGGCGGGCGAGGCCGCGCATCCGGCGCACCGGCTGCTGCGGCCGGCCAACTTCGGCCGCGCGCTGCCGGGCGCGGGGCTGTACCAGGGCACCACGCGCGCGGGCGAGCCCTACGCCGTGCTCAACCTGCAGGGGCGGGTGTTCATGACCCCGCTCGATTGCCCCTTCCGCAAGGCCGACGAGCTGCTGGCCACGCTGCCGGCGGAGTGCCGCACCATTCTGGTGGACTTCCACGCCGAGGCCACCAGCGAGAAGCAGGCCATGGGCTGGCACCTCGACGGCCGCGTGACCGCGGTGCTCGGCACCCACACCCACGTGCCCACCGCCGACGAGCGCATCCTGCCGCAGGGCACGGCGGTGCAGACCGACGTGGGCATGACCGGCGCCTATGCCGGCATCATCGGCAGCCAGGTCGAGGACGTGATGCAACGCCTGCTGCAGGGCTATCCCGCCCGGCTGGAGCCCAGCAGCGGCGACGTGCGGCTGTGCGGCGCGGTGATTGACGCCCAGGACGGGCGCGCGGTGGCGATCGAGCGGGTGATGCTGCGCAAAACCGATTGAACGGCTACTCGGAGCTGGCTTCCAGGTCGCGCCAGTTGGGGCCCGCGCCGATCTCGACCCGCAGCGGGACGGAGAGCGCGGCGACGTGCTCCATCTCCTGCCGCACCACCGCCGCCAGCGCCGCGGCGCGGTCGGCGGGAACCTCGAAGACCAGCTCGTCGTGCACCTGCAGCAGCAGCCGCGCCCCCAGCGCGGCCAGGCGGGGATGGACGCGCATCATGGCCAGCTTGATCAGGTCGGCGGCGGTGCCCTGCAGCGGGGTGTTGATGGCGGTGCGCTCGGCGAAGCCGCGCAGGGCGGGGTTGCGGGAATCGAGGTTGGGGATGGGGCGGACGCGGCCGAACAGGGTCTCGACCCGGCCGCGGCCGCGGGCCTCTGCCAGCACGCGCGCGATGTAGGCCTTGACCCCGGCGTAGCGCTCGAAGTAGCGCTTGATGAACTGGGCCGCCTCGGCCTGGGGGATGCCCAACTGGCGCGCCAGGCCGAAGGCGGAGAGGCCGTAGACGATGCCGAAGTTGACCGCCTTGGCGCGGCGGCGGTGCTCGTCGGTGATCATCAGCGGGGGCACGCCGAAGACCTCGGCGGCGGTGAGGCGGTGGATGTCGTCGCCGGCGCGGTAGGCGGCCAGCAGCAGCGGGTCCTGGGAGAAGTGGGCGAGCAGGCGGAGCTCGATCTGGGAGTAGTCGGCGGCGAGCAGGCGGTGGCCGGGCTCGGCCACGAAGGCGGCGCGGATCTGGCGGCCAATCTCGGTGCGGATGGGGATGTTCTGCAGGTTGGGGTTGGTGGAGGCGAGGCGGCCGGTGGCCGAGCCGGCGAGCACGTAGGTGGTGTGGAGGCGGCCGGTGGCGGGGGAGATCAGCGGCGGCAGCGCGTCCACGTAGGTGGACTTGAGCTTGGCGAGCTGGCGGTATTCGAGGATGGGCTTGACCACGGGATAGGCGGCGAGGTCTTCGAGCACATCCTGGGCGGTGGAAAAGGCCTTGGTCTTGCCGCGGCGCTGCGGGGCGGGCAGGCCCAGCCTGGTGAACAGCACCTGGGCCAACTGCTGCGGCGAGTTGAGGTTGAAGCGCTCGCCGGCCAAGGCGAAGACCTCGTCTTGGCAGGCCAGGCAGCGGCGTTCGAGCTCGAGCGAGAGCTGCTGCAGGGGGGCGGGATCGAGCTTGACGCCGGCGGCCTCCATGGCCTCGAGCACCGGCACCAGCGGCAGGTCGAGGTCGCGGTAGACCGGCCACTGGCCGGAGGCCTGGATGCGGGGGCGGAGGGCGGCGGCGGCGGCGGCGACCTCGCGGGCGGTTTGGCCGGCATCGCCGGAGGCGGTGGGCAGGCCCAAGCGGCGCGCCACTGCCTCGTGGCCATAGGCGGTCTGGGTGGGGTCGTCGAGGTAAGCCAGCAGGGAGACGTCTTCGACGCGGTCGGGGAGCAGCGCGGGCAGGGGCAGGCCGCGGCGCCGCAGCGCGGCGCGCAGCGGCTTGGAGTCGTGCCAGCGCCAGTGGCGGGCGGGGTCGGCGAGCGCCGGGGCCAGCGCGGGCAGCAGCACGGGATCGAGGAGGCCGGCGGCGGATTCGGAGGCGAGGCCGGCGGCGCCCTCCGGGGGCAGCACCAGGGCCAGCGGCACGTCTGGGTCTTCGCCCAACAACTGCCGCAGGCCGGCGGCGTCGAGGCAGGGCGAGGGCGGGGCGAGAACCGGCGGGGGCGCGGCACCCAGGCCCTGCAGGAGGTGGGTGAACTCCAGCTCGGTGAAGAGCTCGCGGCAGGCCTCGAGATCGGGCTCCTGCCGTTGCCAGGCCGCGGGGGTGTAGGCAACCGGCACCTCGCTGTGCAAGGTGGCCAGCTCCTTGCTCAGCAGGATCTGCTCGCGGAAGTTCTGCAGCGCCTCGCGGTAGCTCTTGCGCTCGACCTCGGCGGCGTGGTCGAGCGCCTGCTCGACCGAGCCGAAGCGGGCGATCAACTGCTGGGCGCCCTTGTCGCCGATGCCGGGGGCGCCGGGGATGTTGTCCACGGTGTCGCCGCGCAGCGCCAGATAGTCGGCCACCTGGCTGGGGCGGACGCCTAGCTTGGCCTCGACCTGGGCGGCGTCGAGCACGAGGTTTTGGCCGGGGTTGTAGACGAGCACGCGCTCGTCCACGAGCTGCAGCAGGTCCTTGTCGCTGGAGACCACCACCACGCGGTCGCCGGCGGCGGCGGCGCGGCGGGCGAGGGTGGCGATGACGTCGTCGGCCTCGTAGCCGGCACACTCCAGGATGGGCACGCGCAGGGCCTCGAGGGCGCGGCGGATGTAGGGCAACTGCGGCGCCAGGGTCTCGGGCATGGCGGCGCGGGTGGCCTTGTAGGCGGCGAAGCGCTGGTCGCGGAAGGTGGGGCCGGCGAGGTCGAAGACGGCGGCCAGCGCCTGCGGCTGCGCCTCCTGCGCCAGCTTGCGCACCATGTTGACCACCCCCAGCACTGCCTGGGTGGGCAGGCCGCGGGCGTTGCTGAGCGGGGGCAGGGCGTGGAACGCCCGAAAAATGTACCCCATGGTATCAATCAAATAGAGCTGGCCGCGAGGCAATGGCGGGGGCTCGGCGGCGGACCCGGGGGGCGGCGGGGAGGGGGACCGGGGGCCCTCGGGCGCGTCAGGCTTGGAAAAGGGCAGCTCCATCAGCTCCACGATTCTAGCAAACCGGGGCGGCGGTGCATCGTGCTAGGACCTATAATGGACCAGGGGCGTCTTCCCCGCGCCCCCGCCGCCGCGGCAAGAACAACTGCATGTCCATCACAACGCTCTTCGCCAAGCGCCCTGACCGCCTGCTTTTGCTCTCCCTGTTGGGCATTGTGGTGGGCCTGCTGGGCGGGCTGGTGGCCGAGTTCCTGCTGGTCGCCATCGCCTACATCAACAACTTCGTGTTCTTCGGGGTAGTGTCGGGCAACTATCTTACCCCCAACGCCAGCCACATCCACGGCTGGGTGGTGCTGATGCCGGCGCTGGGCGGGCTGGCGGTGGGGCTGCTGATCCACTATTTCTCGCCCGAGATCCAGGGCGACGGCATTCCGCAGGCGATGTCGGTGGTGCTGACCCGCGGCAGCATCGTCCAGCCGCGGGTGGGGTTTTTCAAGCCGCTGAGCGCGGCCATCACGGTGGGCACGGGGGGGCCGTTCGGGGCGGAGGGGCCGATCATCCAGACGGGCGGGGCGCTGGGGTCGATCCTTAGCCAATTTTTGCCGTGCTCGCCCTCCGAGCGCCGCACCTTGTTGGCCTGCGGAGCGGCGGCGGGTTTGGCGGGAGTGTTCAAGACGCCGTTCGCCGGGGTGTTCATGGCGGTGGAACTGCTGGTCTTCGAGTTCCGGGCGCGCTCGTTTATCCCCATCGCGCTGGCTTCGGCCTGCGGCACCATGGTGGCGATGGCGTTTCGCGGGGCGGCGCCGGTGTTTCCGGTGGTCGCCGACTTTTCCCTGCGGGGGGCGGAGCTGCCGTTTTTCGTGCTGCTGGGGCTGGCCTGCGCCCTGCTGGCGTGGGTGATGACGCGCGCGCTCTACGGCTGCGAGGATCTGTTCGAACACCTGCAGCGGCGCTGGCGGCTGTGGTTTCCGATCGTGCCGGCGGCGGGAGGGCTGCTGGTGGGGGCGATCGGGTGGTTCTATCCGCAGGTGTTCGGCATGGGCTACGGGGTGATCGCGGACCTGCTGGCGCGGCCGCACGCCACCGGGCATTTGCTGGGGGTGGGGGTGGCGAAGCTGGCGGCGTTCGCGCTGGCGCTGGGCTCGGGCGCCTCGGGGGGAACGTTCGCGCCGGCGCTGATGATCGGCGGCAGCCTGGGAGCGGCCTTCGGCAACCTGGTGCGCGGCGTGCTGCCGGCGGCCTCCTCGCCCGGGCTGTACGGCATGATCGCCACCGCGGCGCTGTTTGGCACCCTCTACCGCGCCACCCCCACCGCCATCCTGTTCATGCTGGAGGTGACCGGGGCCTATCGCGCCCTGTTCCCGCTGTTCCTGGTATGCATCATCGCCGACCTGGCCGGGCATTACTTGATGGACACCACCATCAACACCGAGCGGCTGGTGAAGCGCGGGATCTATGTGCCGGAGTCCTACGCCGCCGACCCGATGCGGTTGTTCCGGGCGGGGCAGATCATGACCACCGGGGTGGAGAGCGTGCCGGCGGAGGCGCGGGTGGCGGAGTTCGTGGAGGCGGCGGCCCAGCACAACGCCCTGCCCGTGGTGGACGCGAAGCAGCGGCTGGTGGGGGTGCTGCACCGCAGCGACCTGCTGCGGGCCCCGGGCACGGCCACCGCCGGCAGCCTGGCCCGCGCCCGCTTTCCGGTGGCCTACAGCGACGAGAGCGTGCACGAGGTGGCGCTGCGCATGCTGCAGGAGACCGACGATCCCGCCTGCCCGGTGCTGGAGCGGGAGACGGGCGAGCTGGTGGGCATCCTCACCCCCTATGACCTGCTCAAGGCGAAGCGGTGGGAGGAGTTGCAGGAGCAGCGGGAGCCGGGGCGGATTGCGCTGTGGGGCCGGCGGGGCCGGCGGGGCGGGCGGGGCGGGCGGACGCAGAAGCCGAGCTGAAAGGCGCTCCGCTATACTAGTCAACGATGAAGCTGTGCGTGATCGGAACCGGCTACGTGGGCCTGACCACCGGCGCCTGCCTGGCGGCCATCGGGCACGAGGTGGTGTGCACCGATGCCGACCACGACAAGATCGCCGGCCTGCAGCACGGCCGCATTCCCATCTTTGAAGAGCGCCTGCCGGAGGTGATCGCGGCGGCGCAGGCGGCGGGGCGGCTGCGCTTCACCCCGGACGGCAACGCCGCGGTGCAGGCGGCGGAGACCATCTTCATTTGCGTGGGCACGCCGCCGGACGCCGACGGCAAGGCCAACCTGGCGGCGGTGGAGGCGGTGACGCGGCAGATCGCGCAGCAGGCGCGGGGGTATCGCCTGATCGTGAGCAAGAGCACGGTGCCGGTGCACACCGGCGACCAGATCAAGCGGGTGCTGGCCGCCTACGGCGGCGGGCTGGACTTCGACGTGGCCTCCAACCCGGAGTTTTTGCGGGAGGGCACCGGGGTCTATGATTTTTTCCATCCCGACCGCATCGTGGTGGGCACCGACGCGGAGCGGGCGGCGGCGCGGCTGCGCGACCTTTACGCGCCGGTGCTGGAGCGGAGCTGCGCCTGCGGCTGGCACGGCCAGCCCGCCGCCGCCTGCGGCGGGAAGGCGCCGGGCTGGGTGGCGACCAGCGTCAACAGCGCCGAGCTGATCAAGCACGCCTCCAACTCGTTCCTCTCGCTGAAGATCAGCTACGCCAACGCCATCGCCGACCTGTGCGAGCTGGCGGGGGCGGACGCCGACGAGGTGCTGCGCGGGCTGGGGCTGGACCACCGCATCGGCCCGGATTTTCTCAAGCCCGGAATCGGGTTTGGCGGCTTCTGCTTCCCCAAGGACCTGAGCGCGTTTGTGGAGATGGCGGGCGAGCTGGGCTACGACTTCCGCCTGCTGCGCGAGGTGCAGGCGATCAACGCGCGGCGGGTGGAGCAGTTCGTGCGCAAGGTGCGGGAGGAGCTGTGGGTGCTGCAGGGCAAGACGCTGGGGGTGCTGGGGCTGGCCTTCAAGCCGGGCACCGACGACACCCGGCTGTCGCCGGCGCTGGCGGTGGTGCGGGAGCTGGTGCGGCTGGGGGCGGGCGTGCGCGCCTATGACCCGCAGGCGATGGAGCGGGCGCGGCTGGAGCTGGGGGGCGGGATTCACTACTGCGCCCAGGCGGAAGAGGTGGCCGAGGGCGCCGACGCGGTGCTGGTGCTGACCGAATGGCCCGCGTTCCGCCGGCTGGACTGGGCGGCGATGGCGCCGCGCATGCAGCGCCCGCTGGTGCTGGACGGGCGCAACCTGTTTGCGCCGGGGGAGCTGGAAAAGCTGGGATACCGCTACCGCGGCATCGGGCGCAGCAACGGGCAGCCGGTGGAGCGGGGCGAAGGCCGCGGGTAGCCGGGGCGACACCCCTGCGCCCCTTGTGCGGGCGCGCCCGGGGCGGCTATAGTCCCTGCTGAGCGCGCCCCCCATGCCGACGCTGATCACCACCGGGCTTCTCGCCTTCCTGCTCAGCCTGGTGCTCACCCCGCTGTGGCGGCGGGGGCTGCGGCGCTGGCCGGCGGCGGCGCGGCGGGAGGGGCGGGGCGGGACGGCGGGGGCGGCGGTGCCGCGCCTGGGCGGGGTGGCGGTGATGCTGGCTGCCGGGCTGGCGCTGGCGCTGCCGGCGTGGCTGCATTGGGGTTTCACCATTCCCACGCTGTCGCCGCTGTCGCGGCAATTGGCGGGCCCGGTGCTGCTGGTGCTGCTGGTGGGCGCGGCCGACGATTGGTTTGGCCTGCAGCCGCTGTGGAAGTTCGCCGGCCAGGGCGCCGCCGCGCTGTGGGTGATGGCGCTGGGCATTCGCGTCGAGAAGGTCTTCCACCACACCTTGCCGCTGCCGCTGGCGGTGGTGATCACGCTGGTGTGGCTGGTGGGCTGCAGCAACGCCTTCAATTTGATTGACGGGCTGGACGGGCTGGCCACCGGGCTGGCGCTGTTCGCCACCGGCACGGTGCTGGCGCACGCGGTGCTGATCGGGGAGCCGGCGCTGGCGCTGGTGATGGGGGTGCTGTTCGGGTCGCTGTCGGCCTTTTTGCTGTTCAACTTCCCGCCGGCGTCCATTTATCTGGGCGACGCCGGCAGCCTCTCCATCGGCTTTTTGCTGGGGTGCATGGCGCTGGCCTGGGCCAACAAGGCAACCACCATGGTGGGGCTGCTGGCGCCGTTTTTTGCGCTGCTGGTGCCCATGCTCGACACCGGGGTGGCGCTGGCGCGGCGGGCGCTGACCCGGCAGCCGCTGCTGGGCGGGGACGTGCGCCACATCCACCATCGCCTCTTGCGGCGCGGGCTGACGCCGCGCAACGCGGTGTTCGTGCTCTACGCGGTGGCCGGGCTGGGGGCGGTGTTCTCGCTCATCATGGCCGACATGCGGCAGCGCCACAGCTTCGAGCTGGTGATCCTGCTGTTCGTGGTGCTGGTGGGGGTGGGGGTGCAGCAGTTGGGCTACGCCGAGTTCAGCGAGGTGGGGCGGCTGCTGCGGCGGGGCACGCTGGACCCGCGCAAGAGCCTGCAGGCGCAGGTGGCGCTGCGGCATTGGAGCGAGGAGATCGGGCGGGCGGGCGACTACCAGGCGCTGTGGGAGTGCCTGCGGCAGGCGGGCGAGGCGCTGGACTTCCACGGGCTGGAGTTCCGGGCGGGGACGGCGGAGGGGCCGCGCTTTAGCCGGCGGGCGGCGCTGCGCGCGGGCCTGGCCTGGCCGGCGGAGGCGGAGTTCTGCGGCTGGACCTGCCGGCTGCCGCTGGGCGAGGCGGGGAAGTTGGGGCTGGTGGTCTATTGGCGGGCGCTCAGCCCGGCCAACCCGGGCTTTGTGGACGACCTGGCGGGGGTGCTGGCGACGGCGCTGGCGCCGCGGCTGGAGGGCATGAACGCGGCGCTTGCGGCGCGGGGCGCGGGCGCGTCACACTGAAGCGATGCCCAAGCCCCTGCGCTTCGCCCTGGTGCTGCTGGTCGCCGCCGCGGTGGCCTATGTGCTCTACGCCAGCCTGCACAGCGCCCGCTACCGGGTGGAGGTGTGCCTCAGCTACCACGGGCTGAGCGCCTGCCGCATCGCCGAGGGCCGCACCCGCGCCGAGGCGCTGCGCGCCGCCCACGACAACGCCTGCTCGCAGATCACCTCCGGGGTGACCGGCACGCTGGGCTGCCAGGACACCCCCGCCACCCGCATCACCGACCTGAATTAGGAGGGGCGGGCGGTTGCAAGCCGGGGCGGAGTGGATTAGGCTGCCAGCATGTCACTGCTTCGCCGCATGCTGCCGCTGCTGCTGCTGTCCGGCTGGGCCTGGGCCCAGGCGCCGGGGGGATTCACCCTCCGGCAGGTGATGGACTCGCCCTTTCCCAGCTCGCTCACCGCCGCCCGCCAGGGCGAGCACATCGCCTGGACGGCGGACCTGCGCGGCGTGCGCAACGTGTTCGTGGCGGACGGGCCCGGGTTCGCGCCCCGCCCGGTGACGCACTACACCCGGGACGACGGCCAGCCGATCGCGGCGGTGCGCCTCAGTCCGGACGGCCGGACGGTGGTCTACGCCCGGGGGAGCGAGCACAACAACCTGGGCAACACCGCCGACCCGGACAGCAACGTTGCCAAGCCGGAGCAGGAGGTGTGGGCGGTGCACGACGGCGGCGCGCCCAAGCTGCTGGGCGAGATGGGCTGCGGCAACGAGGACTGCGAAGACATTGCCCTGTCGCCCGACGGCCAATGGGTGGTGTGGCCGGCGCGGCGCACGCTCTGGATCGCGCCCACCAGCGGCGCCAGCCCGGCGCGGCCGCTGGCCTGGTCGCACGGCCGCAACCTGCAGCCGCAGTGGTCGCCCGACAGCCGGCAGGTGGCCTTCACCAGCCAGCGCACCGGCCATTCGCTGATCGGCATCTACACCCTGGGCGGCCAATACCTGCGCTACCTCGCCCCCAGCGTCAACCACGACTCCTATCCCCGCTGGTCGCCGGACGGGCGCGAGATCGTGTTCGTGCGCATCCGCAGCCTGGGGCACAACGCGCCGCCGCCGGCGGGGCCGGAGCCGGCCGACCTGGAGCCGGCGGAGAACCCGCAGGTGCGGCTGCCGCGCTTCGAGCTCTGGGTGGCGGATGCGCGCACGCTGGCGGCGCACCCGTTCTGGATGGCAGGCAGCGGGCCCGACGACACCCTCTACCGCACCGCCTTCGGCGAATCGTTCCGGGTGGGGGCCGACCACCGGGTGCTGTTCAACTCGGAGATGGACGGCTGGAACCACCTCTATTCGGTCAGCGACCTGGTCGAGAACGGGCAGTTGAACCAGGCCAAGCTGCTGACGCCGGGGGCGTTCGAGACCGAGAACGTGGCGCTGAGCCCGGACGGGACCAGCGTGGTGTACTCCTCCAACCAGGAAGATCTGGACCGCCGCCACCTGTGGCGGGTGCCGCTGGACGGCAGCGCGCCGCCCCGCGCCCTCACCCGCGGCGCCAGCATCGAGTGGTCGCCGACCCTCACCGGCGACGGCAAGGCGCTGCTCTGCCTGGGCTCGAGCGCCACCTCCCCGGCCATGCCCTACCGCATCGCCGCCGACGGGGCGCGCACCATGCTGGGCCGGCTCCCGGCCGACTTCCCCGGCGCGCTGCTGGTGGCGCCCCGGCCGGTGATCTTCCCCAGCACCGACCAGTTGCAGATCCACGGCCAGCTCTTCGAGCCGCGCCAGGCCGGGCCCGGACCGCGGCCGACCCTCATCTATGTCCATGGCGGCAGCCGCCGCGAGATGCTGCTCGGCTTCAACTACATGGATTACTACCACTACGCCTACGCGGAGAACGAATACCTGGCCAGCCTGGGCTTCAACGTGCTCTCGATCAACTACCGCACCGGCATTGGCTACGGCCGCGCCTTCCGCATGGCGCCGCACACCGGGCGGCAGGGGGGCAAGGAGTACGACGACGTGCTGGCGGCGGCGCAGTACCTGAAGACGCTGCCCGAGGTGGACGCGGGCAAGCTCGGCATCTGGGGCGGCTCCTACGGCGGCTATCTCACCGCCATGGCGCTGTCGCACAACTCCGACATCTTCAAGGCCGGAGTGGACTTCCACGGCGTGGAGGACTGGAGCACCATCTACGACGGCGCCGGGCCGGTGCCGCCGCCCTGGGTGCTGGGGCGGCGGGTGCCCGCGGGCCAGCCCGGCCCCGGCCAGCCCGGCAATTTGGCCTACGACTCCTCGCCCGACGCCTACGTGGCCAATTGGCGCTCGCCGGTGCTGCTCATCCAGGGCGACGACGACCGCAACGTGGACTTTAGCCAAATGATTGATCTGGTGGGCAAGCTGCGGGCGCAGCAGGTGCCGTTCGAGCAGTTGGTCTTCCCGGACGAGATCCACGCCTTCCTGCGCTGGATCAGTTGGATCCGCAGCTACCAAGCCACCGCCGACTTTTTCGAGCGGGTGCTGATCAAGGGGGAGAAGATCTCCACCAACAATTAGCGGGCGCTAGGCCAGGGCTTCGATCTTGGCCGCGAGGATGAAGTCGTTTTCGCTGAGCCCTTGGATGGAGTGGGTATAGGTGGTAATTTCCACCCGGCCCCAGCCCAGGGCGATGTCGGGGTGGTGCTGCTCCTGCTCGGCGATGGCGCCGACTTGGTTGACGAAACGCAGGGCGGCGGCGAAGTCGGGAAAGCGGTAGGCGCGGTGGAGGTGGTGTTCTTCCACCACGGTCCAGGCGGGCAATTGGGCGGCCAGGCGGGCGAGCTCGGGGCCGTGAAGCGGGGGCGTGCCACTAGGGCAGGGGACGCAGGACTTGCGGGCGAGTTCTGAGGGCATAGGCGGTCCCTGTCGGCAACAATAGCATTTCTGCCCCAACCCGGGCGGGGCGGCGGGCATCCCTGCACAAGAACAGCAATAGCAGAAAGCCCGAACACGCCGCTGGCGGGGGCGGATGTCCGTTTCCGCCAGCGGCGAGATCCCAGCCACTTCTTCCTCGGGCTGATGCAGGAAGCGAGTCCAGAACACTCAGGAGGAACATGATGGCAAAGAAATTTTCACCGGTATGGGCCTATCTCACAGTCCTGTTGGCGGCGCTGGTCGGCTTGGCGATGACGCCGCTGGCTTCGGCGCAGGACCAGGGACAAACCCAACAGACGCAACAGAAGGCGGTGACCGCGACCGGGTGCCTGCAGAAGGCGGCCTCGGGCGAGGGCTACCAGCTCACCGATTCATCCACGATGAAAACCTACGACCTCACCGCCGCCAGCAGCGACATTGATTTGAGCGCGCATGTGGGCCACACGGTGACGGTCACGGGGACGCCGCAGGCGGCGCCCGCGGCCGAGCCCGGCGCCAATCCGGCGGGGCAGCCGCAGAACGAGCAGATCAGCGTCACCGACGTCAAGATGGTGAGCTCGACCTGCCAGAACGGGGGGGGCGGCGGGCAATAGCCGGCGCAACCCATCAGCAACTCGCAGCGGGGCGGCGGAGGCCGCTCCGCTTTTTTTATGCGGAGGCTTCGGGGACGGGCACCTGGCTGCGGATCTCGTCCAGGATCTGCTCGGCCTGCTGGGCGCGGCGGTCGCCCAGGCGGGGCTCGACCAGGACGCGGTGGGCGCAGACGGCGACCACCAGGCGCTTGACGTCGTGGGGAACGCAGTAGGCGCGGCCCTCGAGCAGGGCCCAGGCCTGGGCGGCGCGGTGCAGCATGAGCAGGCCGCGGGGGCTGACGCCCAGCTCCAGGCCGGGGTGATGGCGGGTGGCGTCCACCAGCGCCCACTCGTAGTCGAGCACGGCGTCGGCGACGCGCACCGCGCGCGCGTTCTGCTGCAGCAGCGCCAGCTCGGCCAGGGTGAGCACCGGCTCGAGGCGGTCGAGCAGCACCAGCCCGGCCTCGCCGCGCACGATGGCGCGTTCGTCTTGCGGGCTGGGATAGCCCATGCGGATGCGCAGCAGGAAGCGGTCGAGCTGGGACTCGGGCAGCGGATAGGTGCCGTGGTGCTCGGCGGGATTCTGGGTGGCGATCACCCAAAACGGCTGCGGCAGCGGGTAGGTCTGGTTGTCGACGGTGACCTGGCGCTCGTTCATCGCCTCCAGCAGCGCCGACTGCGTCTTGGGGGTGGTGCGGTTGATCTCGTCGGCGAGCAGGACGTTGGTGAACACCGGGCCGGGGTTGAACTCGAAGCGCTCGCGCGCCTGGTTGTAGACATTGACGCCGATGACGTCGCTGGGGAGCAGGTCGCTGGTGAACTGCACGCGCTGGAAGCGGCAGGCCAGCAGCCGCGCCGCCGCCTGCGCCAGGGTGGTTTTGCCCACGCCCGGGACGTCCTCGATCAGCAGGTGGCCCTCGGCCAGCAGCGCCACCAGCGCCATGCGGACGGCTTCGCTGGAACTGCGCACCACTTGGCGCAGCCCCGATTCCAAGCGCGCCAGAGCGGGTTCCGCCCAGACGTCCGGCTGCAATTCTTTCATCAAATCCATAGCCAGCGTCCCACTGGCGGCTGCTTGACCACTTGGTTTTGATTCTAGCATTTGGTGGGCGCGGGCCCCAGCGCGCCTGCGGCGCGCGTCCCGCTTGTGAGCCGCCCCGCTGTAACAGCGCGGGGCGGCATGCTCGCGCCGACTTGGGGGCCCGGTGGCCCCAAATCGGCGCTGCGCCTCGCTGGGGCCGCGCCGAGTTCGTTTCCCGGGGGCGGGCCGCCCCGCGGAATTTCGCAGCCTTTCGCGCCGATTTTGCCGGCTGGCAAAGCGGCGCGAACCCCGCGATCGGCCGCGGGGCACAAAAATGCCCGCCCAGGCGGGCGGGCATTTCTGTTGGAGAATAGTCCCGAAGATCCCCGGCGAGAAGGCTGCGAACCCTCTTGGACCAGGGCGAGCCTCGAAACCATCAATGGGGAGCATCTTACGGGGCCGGGGGAAGGGGTGTCAAGGTGAAAGTGGGGTCCGGGCGCGACTCTATTTCCATTGTTTTCAATGAGTTGCAGGCGGCCGCGGGGCGCCTGCGTGGTTTTCCACAGGTGGGGGCGGTTATTTCAGGTTGAGCCGGATCAACGACTCGGCCGACAAGTGGGCGAAGCGCTGGGGCCAGAACCGCTGCAGCAGGGCGCGCAGGCCGCCGGTGAGCACCCCCACCACGATGGAGACGCAGATGATGAGCGCGCACAGCATGAAGATGCCGAGGATGAGTGCGGGCAAGGCGTTGATGCCGACCGGCACGGGGGGGACCAGGGTGATGTCGGCGTCGAAATTGACCGCCTCGGCGAGTTGCTCCACCGGCGCGCCGGCGGCGCCCTGCACCAGCACCAGCAGGGGGCCGCTGCGGCGGATGGTGAAGGCGCGGTCGCTCTTCCACCTCGCCCAGTGGGTGCGGGCCATGGTGGGGGTGGGGTAGGAGAGGATGAGCAACTGCACCGCTCCGGCGGTGGGGAGATCGTAGTTGGCCACCACCGCCTCGGCGCTTTTGTCGAAGCCCACCGCCTCGGGCGGCAGCCAATCGCAGGCGGCGGCAAAGCCGGCCGGCCCCTCGGCATAGTGGACGGAGTTGGGCTGGAGGTGGGCGCGCGGCAGGTAATAGGGCAGCGTGGGCAGGGTGAGCGAGGTGCCGGGGGGCGGAGCGAGGTGGGCGGCCAGCGAGCGCATGTCGCTGGCGGTCATGGCGGTGAGTTGATCCATCTGCACTTGGATCAGCCAGGGCCCGCGGGTGAAGAGGATGTGGGTGTCGCCGGAGGCGGCCTGCTCCTTGGGCTGGCCCAAGTCGAAGGGATGGAAGTTGGCGGGGCGATAGTAGGTGAAGGCGCCGTAGGCGCCGGCGGCGTCGGCAAAGCGCAGGCCCTGGACCTGGATGGAGCGCGCGCCGCGCTGGAAGACATCGCGCTCGACCGCCTGCAGGCCGTACTCGGCCATGGCGGAGGCGTCGGGGGCGGGCAGGCCCCAGCCGGAGCGGGTGCTGATGGCCTGGCGGCTTTTTTGCCAGCCGGCAAAGCTGGGCAGGGTGGGCAGCGGCGGCGTGGCCGCCAAGGCCCAGGCGCCGAGCGCCAGCACGAGGCAGAGGGAACGAAGCAACTTCACTTCTTTAGTTTAGCGAAACCCCGGCCATCGCGTTGGGCCGCTAGCGCTGCGGGCCGGACAGGTCGGCGGTGCGGAGGCCGCCGAGCGAGTGGATGTATTGCAGCAAGCCGCGGTAGAGGCCCTCGGCCAGGCGCTGGCGATAGGCGCTGGTGCGGAGCTTGTGGTCGTCGGAGGGGTTGCTGAGGAAGGAGATCTCGGCCAGCACGGAGGGCATCTGGGCGCCGATGAGCACCACAAAGGGCGCCGACTTGACGCCGCGGTCGGGCTCGCCCGCGACGGTGGCGAGGTTGTGCTGCAGGTCGCGCGCCAGCTCGTGCGATTCCTCCATCTTGTCGTGCAGGGCGATGGTGCGCACCATGCTGCCGAGGTCGTGGATGGAGCGGTCGCTGGTGGCGTTTTCGCGGGCGGCGACCGCCAGCGCCTGGGCGTTGTTGGTGAGGTCGAGGTAATAGGTCTCGATGCCGCGGGCGTGGGGGTCGGGGTTGGAGTTGGCGTGGATGGAGACGAACAGGTCGGCGTGGGCGCGATTGGCGATGGCGGTGCGCTGCTCCAGGGGAATGAAGGTGTCGTTGTGGCGGGTGTAGATGACGTCCACGCCCAGGCGCTGGCGCAGGAGCTGGCCCAGGCGCAGGGCGACGTCGAGCACGACGTTCTTCTCGTAGAGGTTGCCGGCGCCGATGGTGCCGGTGTCGTAGCCGCCGTGGCCGGGGTCGAGCACGATGCGGCCGATCTTGAGCCCGAGGGCGCGGGTGAGCGAATCGCCGCCCCCGGCCAGGGGCTGGGCGGGGCGGGCGCGCGGCGGCGGCGGCGGATCGGCGGCGGCGGCGGCGGCGGTGATGCCGATGATGAGGCGGGAGGGGTTGGGGAAGTAGCGGCCGCGGTCGGCGCGCACGCCGGCGCGGGTCTGGATCACCAGCCGGGTCATGCCGGAGCGGCGGTTGGCGATGCGGATGCTGACCACGCGGCCGTCGTCCACGCGCAGGGTGGCGTCGCGGGCGCCGCGGGGGGCGCCGCGGGCGCTGATGTCGAAGTAGACGAGGTGGCGGCGGGGAAGGGCGCCGCGGGTGAAGGGGACTTGGCGGCGGAGCCCCACCACCACGCTGGTGCCGGTGGCGTTGGTGAACACCTGCACGCCGCTGAGGTTGCCGATGCGGAGCGGGAAGCGCCGGCGGCGGGCGGCGGACGGGGGAGGAGCGCCGGCGTCGGTGCGGGGGGCGGCGCGGGGGGCGGGATGGGCCTCGGCCAGCGCCGGCGGGGGCGTGGCGGCGGGAATGGCGGGCAGGGTTTCGCGCTCGGTGAGGTAGGCGGGCTCGGGGACGCGCTCGCCGCGCTCCTCGCGCCGCGCCACCGCCACGCGCAAATCGGCGGGGTAGCGCTGCACGAAGTCGCGCAGCCACACCGCCGCCGACCGCGGCTCGTGCAGGTGGAAGATCTCGATTTGGGCGAGCGCGAACTCGGCGTTGCGGCGGTAGGCGGTGTAGGGGGAGGCGTGCAGCAGCGCCAGGAAGGTCTGGGCGGCGAGGCGGTAGGCGGCGGCGTCGTGCAGGTCGCGGGCGCGGGCGACGTAGAGGCTGGCGGCCTCGAAGCGGGCGCTGTCGGCGTCGGGTGCCTTGGGGTTGCGCCACAGCGGCGCCAGCAGCGCCACGATGCGGTCGTAGTCGGCGCGCCGGCGCTGGGCCAGCGGCGTCCGCAGCAGTTGCAGGTGCATGGCGTGGGCTTGGCTGAGCGCGTCGGGAGCCTGGGCGCGGGCCGCCGCGCCGACCAGCAGCAACAGCAGCGCCAGCGCCCACACTCCACCGCGGCGGAATGGCGCGAAAGGCAGCAACTTGCTTTTGATTGTGGCGGAGGGCGGCGCGCACGGGCAACGAAAAAGCCGCGAGCCGTAGTTGACCGATAAGGCACCGGGCGGGCCGAGCCGATCCAACGCCGCCTGGGTGGGCGCGGCGGGAGGGGCGTCCCCGAGGTGGGCGGGGCGCTAGCGCACGCCGACGGCGCGGCGGATCTGCTCCAGGCGGGGAGTGGCGAGGGCGCGGGCGCGCTCGGCGCCGGTGCGCAGCACCGCCGCCAAGCCGGCCTCGTCGGCGAGCAGCGCCTGGTAGCGGGCGCGCGGCTCGGCCAGGGCGCGCTCCATCGCCTCGAACAGCGCCTCCTTGGCCACCGCCCAGCCCATGCCGCCGGCGCGCAGGCGCTGGGCCAGCGCCTCCGCCTCGGCGGGGGAGGCGAAGTGGCGATAGAGCTGAAACACCGCCGCGGTCTCCGGCAGCTTGGGCTCGGCGACGGGAGTGGAGTCGGTTTGGATGCGCATCACCAGCTTGCGCAACTGCGGCGCGGGCAAGAAGAGCGGGAGGGTGTTGTCGTAGCTCTTGCTCATCTTGCGGCCGTCGGTGCCGGGGATGGTCTCGACCTCTTCCTGGATCAGGGCCTCGGGCACGACCAGCAGCTCGCCGTAGACGTGGTTGAAGCGGGTGGCGATGTCGCGGCACATCTCCAGGTGCTGCTTTTGGTCGCGCCCGACGGGGACCACCTGGGCGCCAAAGGCGACAATGTCGGCGGCCATCAAAACCGGATAGGTGTAGAGGCCGGCGGAGACTTCCCGTTTTTGGGCGGTGGCGTCCTTGAAGGCGTGGGCGCGGTCCAACAGGCCCTTGGATGTGAAACAACTAAGAATCCAGGCGAGCTCCATCACCTCGGGGACATCGGATTGGCGGTAGAGCAGGGCCTGCGCGGGGTCTAAACCCAGCGCCAGCCAGGTGGCGGCGACCTCGCGGGTGTGGCGGCGGAGTTGGTCGCCGACGTGCAGGGTGGTGAGGGCGTGGTAGTCGGCGATGAAGTAGAGGCACTGGTAGCGCTGGGCCAGCGCCAGCGCCGGCCGAATCATGCCCAAGTAGTTGCCGATGTGCGGCGTTCCGCTGGGCTTGATGCCGGTGAGCGCAATTTGCATGGAGGGGAATGGTGCGCCTGGTAGGATTTGAACCTACGACCTCTCGCTTCGGAGGCGAACGCTCTATCCAGTCTGAGCTACAGGCGCGCGCAAAGAGCCGACTCAGCCATTTTACCCTACTCGGCGCAAACGAACGGGTGGGCCCGGGCGGCGGGACCTGGAAAGGGGCCCATCGCCGTGCCCAGAAAGTAAACAAAAAGTGATGCCGCCGGTGCGGTTGGGCACGTCTATGCAGGTACAATCACTGGCAGACCGAGAGCGGGCCGCGGCTGGGCCCGATGCAGCGCCACCACCGTCATGACCCCAAGCGAACGCCATTCTGCGAGAACTGCCTGCCTGGCGCTGGCCTGCCTGCTGCTGGCCTGGCCGCTGGCCAGCCACGCGCAAACCCGCCGCAAGCGGGCGCCGGTGCGCCGCCGCGTGGTGCGCCACTACGTGCAGACCTGGACGGCGAAGCCCACGGCGATGGGCCTGGGCGACCACGACATCACCGCGGGCGACGACCCCATCATCCGCGCCGCCGCGGTGAAGGCGCTGGGCGACCTCAACGGCACGGCGGTGGTGGTGGACCCCAACGACGGGCGCATCCTCACCATGGTGAACCAGTCGCTGGCGCTGTCGGCCGACTACCAGCCCTGCTCGACCACCAAGATGGCGGTGGCGCTGGCGGCGCTGGACCACAACGTGGTGACCGAGAACACGCCCATCCGGGTGGCGGCGCACTGGTCGGTGAACCTGACCACAGCGCTGGCCTACTCCATCAACGCCTACTTCGAGGCGGTGGGCGACCGCATGGGCTTTGCCACGGTGGCGGGCTTCGAGCGCGAGATGGGGCTGGGCGAGGACGCGGGCTGGAACATTCCCGGCGAAGACCCCGGCATCGTGCCGGACGAGCCCGGCCCGGGCGGGGTGGCGAAGCTGAGCAGCTTCGGCGAGGGGGTGCACATCTCGCCGCTGCAGTTGGCCGCCATCGTCACCGCCATCGCCAACGGCGGCACGCTCTATTATCTGCAGCACCCCACCACGCCCGAGCAGGTGCGCGACTTCACCCCCAAGGTCAAGCGCGAGTTGCCCATCGCCGCCCTCACCCCCGAGGTCAAGGACGGCATGCTGGCGGCGGTGCAGTACGGCACCGCCAAGCTGGCGCGGCTGCGCGACGAGCAGATCCTGGGCAAGACCGGCACCTGCAGCCGCGACGGCACCCGCTACGGGCTGTTCGCCTCCTACCTGGGCATCGAGCACCCCAAGCTGGTGGTGGTGGTGGTGCTGCGCGGCAACCGCGCCGTGTTCGGCCCGCGCGCGGCGCAAGTCGCCGGCGTCATCTACCGCTCGCTCGACCAGCAGCACTACTTCGAGGCCGCCGCCGTCCGCCGCCGCGCCGCTCTGCCCGCCATGGGCCTGCTGGTGCACTGAGGGGGCGGGGGGCTGCAGCGTGGCGCTTGGACCCCAGCGGTCCCGGGGGCAGAGGCGCGCCACGGGCGCGTCTGCCCCTGCGGAATGACGACCACCCCCGAGCCCGGGGCGGGCTCTGGGGACCCCGATTCGCAGCCTTGCGCGCCGATTTCGCCGGCAGGCAAAGCGGCGCGGCCCGCGCGAAAGGCCGGTTTGGGCAGCCCATCTGCCGGTTTGCCCGTCGCCGGGAACCGCCGCTGCCGGGGGCCGGGGGGAGTCTCTGGGATTTAAGCTATGATATCTACGCTCGATAAACCAAGCGCATGATCCGATCTGTCAGTTGCAGTCTCCTGCTGTGTGTGCTGGCGTACCCGGTGAGGCTGCGCGCGCAGACGGCGGCGCCCGCCACGGCGGTGCCGGTGGCTGGCCAGGCTTCGGCCCCGGCGGGAGCGGTGCCGCCGACCGATCAGGAACACTACCCCAGCCTCAACATCCAGGGCTTTGCGGATATCGATTATTCCGCCCAGGACCAGGCTGCCGAGCGCGTGGGCACGGCGACCGGCTTTACCCCGCCGGGTGTCTCCAGTAACTTCAATCTGGGCCAGTTTGTGCTGCATTTCGCCGGCGCGCTCTCGCCCAAGGTCAGCTACTTCGCCGAGGTGAGCTGGACGGCCGGCGCCAATGGCTTCACCACCACGGTGGAGCGCTCCATCATCCGCTACGACTACAGTGACAACTTCAAAATCTCCGCCGGCCGCTACCACACGCCGATCCTGTACTGGAATACCGCCTATCACCACGGCCTGTGGCTGCAAACCAGCATCAACCGCCCGGAGATGATTCAGTTTGGCGGCCGCCTCATTCCGGTGCATTTTGTCGGCTTGCTGGCGCAAGGCCTGGTGCCTGGCACCGGCTCGCTCAATCTGCACTACGAGGCGGGCATCGGCAACGGACGCGGCGCCGACATCGCCGAGCCCGGGAACGCGGGCGACATCAACAACAACAAGGCGTGGCTGGCCACGATCTACGCCCAACCCGCCTGGGCCTACAAATGGCAAGCCGGCGGCAGCGTCTACCGCGACAAGATCGGCCCGGCCAACGGCATCGCGGGCAATTATGGGGAGTGGATCGATACCGCCCGCCTGGTGTACACGGGCGAGAAGCCGGAGTTCATCTCCGAATTCGCCAACATCAAGCACACCCTGCTGGGCGCGCCCGGCACCTGGAACAGCCAGGCCTGGTATGCGCAAATCGCCTACCGCCTCCCCTGGCTGCAGGCAAAGTGGAAGCCGTATTACCGCTTTGAATATATCCACATCCCCATCACCGACCCGGTGTTCAATCCGCCCACCAATCCGGTCCCCTCGCTGGCCGGCTCGATCGCAGGGGTGCGCTACGATTTCAGCCCTTACGCAGCCCTCAAAATGGAATATCGCGACTCCCGGCGCGCGCCCAACAAGCCGCGCATCCACGGGATTTTCGTGCAAACCGCACTGGTGTTCTGAGGACCTATGGACCGCCATTCCACTCTGTTGCTGAAGACGCTGGCGCGCTGGGGCGGCGTGGGCCTGGCGCTGATCGTGTTGGCGGCCGCGGTGGAGCCGAAACCGCGGGCCCAGCGCTCCACTCCGGTGGCCATTCTGGTCAATCCCGCCACCCGCGTCAGCAATCTCAGCCTGGCCGAGTTGCGCGAGATCATGCTGGGCAACCGCCAGTTCTGGCCCGATCACCAGCCCATCGTGCTGCTGCTGCGCGCGCCGGTGGCGCCCGAGCGCACCGCCGTGCTGCACATCATTTACCAGATGTCCGAGGCCGAGTTCCGCCAGTACTGGATCGCCAAGATCTTCCGGGATGAGACGGCGACGGCGCCCAAAGTCGTCTATAGCGCCTCGATGGCCAGCGAGCTGGTGGTGGCGATTCCGGGCTCGATCGCGTTCTTGGAGGCCGACGAGGTCCAACCCGGGCCCAAAGTGCTGACCATTGACGGCAAAAAGCCGGGCGAGAAGGGCTATCCGTTGCAATAGCCGGCGCGGCCATGACCATCCAGCGGAAGCTCAGCCTGGCATTCGCCGTCATCTTGCTGCTGTTCGGTGTGAACCTGGCCATCTATTTCTGGGGCTCGGCCGAGCGCACCCGCGCCGTCAGCACCCTCAGCCGGGCGCTCACGCGCGACAGCCTCATCGCCAACATGGATCAGAAGCTCGACGACCTGCACAAGCAAATCACCGTCCTGAGCGGCATCAGCGCCGGCGCCGGCGCGGCCGCCTCGAGCCCGCAGGAGCTGCGCCAGTTCACCGCGCAACTGAACCGCATCGCCGGCAACATCGGGCAGTTGGACGCGCTGGCCGGCGATGCCGCCGAGCGCACCGAAGTGGACGATTTCGCTGCCACCTTCGCGCAACTGTCCCGGTCCTGGACGCGCTATTACCAGGACTTTGGCGTCCAGCCCGATGTGGCCGTAATGGAGTTGGCCCTGCACGCCGAGCCGCTCAGCAGCGAGTTGTTTCAGCGCCGATTGCCCGCGCTGCAGCGCGGCGAGGAGGCGCGCGTGCGCCAGGCCAAAGCCAATTTCGCCCGCGCCTCCAGCATCACCGACCGGGTCAGCGTGGGCATCTTCATTCTCACCCTGTTGGCCGGAGTCACGATCGCGCTGCGCATGTGGCGGGATGTGGCCGCCGCCATCGACGATCTCACCCGGGGCGCTTCCGCCTGGGGCCGCGGCATGCTGGACCACCGGCTGCCGGAGCGCCAGGATGAGTTCGGGCAAATCGGCGCGAGCTTCAACGAGATGGCGGCGTCGCTCACCGCCGCCCGGGAATCCGTGCGCCAGCACGCGCTCCAGCTCGAGTCCAGCAACCGCCAGTTGGCCGAAACCAACCAGCAGATCGAAAAGCAAAAGCAGGTCTCCGAGTCGCTGCTGCTCAACATCCTGCCGGCCGCCATCGCCGAGGAGCTGCAGGCCCAGGGCAAGGTTTCGCCCCGCTACTTCGAGGATGTCACCATCCTGTTCACCGACTTCGTCGGCTTTACCCAGGCCAGCGAAAGCCTGCCGGTGGAGGAGTTGATCCGGCGCCTGCATCACTGCTTCACCCGCTTCGACCAGATCGCCGGCGCCTGCGGCCTGGAAAAGTTGAAGACCATTGGCGACGCCTATATGTGCGCCGGCGGCATTCCCACCAAGAACTCCTCCCACCCGGTGGACGCCGTCCTCGCAGCCTTTGCCATGGTGGAGGCGCTGGAGCAGCCGGCACGGCCCGGCACCGCCCCCGACGCCTCCGGCGAGGGCGGCCCGGCGGGGGCCGCGCCGGCGGCCGGGCCCGTTCCCGCTCGGCCGCGGGAGGCGGATGGCGCCACGCCCTGGCCGGTGCGCATCGGCATCCATACCGGCCCGGTGGCGGCCGGCGTGGTCGGCATCCACAAGTTTGCCTTCGATGTTTGGGGCGACACGGTCAACTTCGCCTCCCGCCTGGAATCGGCTAGTGAGGCCAACGGCATCAACGTTTCTGCCAGCACCTACAGCCGCATTAAGGATTTTTTCGCCTGCGCGCCGCGCGGACAGGTGATGACTAAGGAAAACAAGGCCTACGCGATGTATTTTGTCACCGGCCTGCGGGGCGACCTGCAGGGCGCCGAAGCGGGGGAAACCGCCGCCGCCTTTGCGCGCCGCTACCAGATTTACTTTGCCAAGCAGCCGCCGCCGCTGCCCTCCCGGCTGGCGGCCGTGCGCTAGCGGCCGCGATACTGAATCGCCAGCAGGGTAACGTCGTCGCTGGGGCGGAAACCCGCCACAAACTCCTCCAGCCCGGCCAGCAGCGCGCCCACCAGCGCCTGGCTGGAGGCCCCGGACCCAGCGCGGGACAACGCCCGCGCCGCCGCCTCGAGCCCGAAGAAGCCGCCGTCATCGCGCATGGCCTCGGTAACGCCATCGGTATACAGCACCAGCGTGTCGCCGGCGCGCAAGTGCAAGCTGCCGGTGGCATACTCCTGTTCCGGCATCAGTCCCAGCACCATGCCGCCAACTTTCTCCACCCGCTCCGCCTCGCCGTTGGCGGCGACGATCAAGGGCGGCTCGTGGCCCGCGTCCGCATAGGTCACCGCGCCGGTGCGCACGTCGAGCACCCCCGCCAGCGCCGTGACAAACATGTAGCGCGTGTTGTTCGCGCAGAGGAAGCGATTCACCTCGCCGAGCGCCCGCCCGATGGACTGCGGCGACGCCAGCGCGGCCATTTTGAAGGCGGTTCGGGCCATGGCCATAAACAGCGCCGCCGGAATTCCCTTGCCCGAGACATCGCCGATCATGAAGCAGAGGTGGTATGGGTCGAGCAGGAAAAAATCGTAGAGGTCGCCGCCTACGTCATACACCGGCGTCAACGAGGCGAAGATATCGACGCCTCCCGTATCCGCCGGCGCCGGGAAGCTCTGCGGCAGCAGCCCGGCCTGGATCTCGCGCGCCACCTCCAGCGATTGCTGCAGTGCCTGCGCCGCCAGCAGCGCGTCCACCGCGGCTGCGCGCTGCAGCGCCATGCCCAGGTGAACGCAAATCGCTTCCAGAAACTGCTCGTCGGCGGCGGTGAAGGCGCCGCTTTGCTTGTTCAGCGCCTGCACCACTCCCAGCAGTCCGCCTTCCTGGTCGAGAATGGGCATGGAGAGCAGGGACCGGGTGCGAAAGCCCGAGGCGCGGTCGAAAGCGGGGTTGAAGCGCGGGTCGGCATAGGCATCCGCAAGGTTGATGGCCTGCCGCGTCTCGGCGGTGGCGCCGGCCACCCCGGACCCGAAGGGAATGCGGATCTCCTGCTCCACGGGCGCGCTCACGCGGCTGAGCAGCTCGCGCGGCGCCCGCGCATCGGCCAGGAACAGCGTGCTCCGCTCCGCCTGCATGGCGGAGGCGACCTCGGCCACCATGAGCTGCAGCAGCGGCTGCAGCCGGACCTCCAGCGCCAGCGCCTTGGCGATCCGCAGCAGGGTTTCCAGCTTCCGCCGGTCGCCGTCGTCGGGTGGTGGGTTTCCGCTGCCGGTCACGAGTTGGATGCTAACACGGAACAATGGTGGGCGCGGACAGCGCCGGGCCGGTGCGCCGCGCGTCTTCATCCGCCGGCACCGTCGGCGCCCACCCCGAGCGCTTCGTCCGACGGGAGCCTCCGCCGGGGGTGCCCTCCCAAGCCTGGATCAACCCGCCCACTCCGAAGGCTTAGACCCCCAGCTGGTGTGTCCCACTTTCATTGGCAAGCACCGCCGCTTGGCGCATGCGTCTAATTTTGATCGGCAGGATTTGGGGGAACTCCCCCCATCTGCGGATTGAAAAAGTGGTGGATCGGCACTTTGAACTTGCGGCTTAGGTGATGCACCAGTTTCCTGTCTAGGCACTCGGGGAGCCGAATCGTTTCGGAGTAGTCGTTGGACGCAATCTCGTGCATCCCGCCGTCCGTCGGCGCCACGTCGATGCCGCTCGCCCTGAGAACCAAGATGGCGACCTGCTTGCCGACAACACCTTCCCCCAATTCGGCTCCAATCTAGGCGCCGACGCCAGCGCCAGCCACCTGCAAATAGCTGATCCCCTCGAAGCTGTACTCGGGGACGTTTTCCAGCTTGAACGCTGTGAACTGGCTGAAGAACTTGTGCTGTGCCCCTCTCGTGTAGATCAGTTCAGTCCACACCTCGGCGGGAGCCGGCGAGAGAACGCGCTCAATGTTCCCATAGACGTTGAGGTTCTGGCAGACGGTCGCCCGCAGACCGTCTTCAAAATTCTTCTTGGCCTCCTCGATCGTTTCGCCCTGCGAAACATAGTCAATCTCAAGCCCATGGGCGATCCAGGCGTGCCCATCCTGCACAATAACGACCCTCAGGTTGCCGATGCCAACCACGCAGACATCCCCCTCCGTCGCTACGATGGCGCTAGCTCCTTCCAGGTTGTGGCGAAGTGTGAGTTCGTTTTCCATTGGCGCTTATCTCATCGCAAATCGGTCTGCTTGTCAATAGCGTAGCAAAAATGTAAGCACTTTTGTTGCCAAACACAGAGAACCCTTGTCATTGCTGAACGAAAATCTGCGGTAGCGTTTGGAATTCCATTCACCACTACCGGTTGCGGTCAAGGCCATGCTCCTTGTTCTCAGGACGAGATTGGGGCTCATCGCCGCGCTTGACATTTCGGTTTTTGTTCGCCTATGCTGGGGCGCATGGTCCTGACCAAACGCCAACACCAGGTGCTGAGCTTCCTGCAGGGGTTCATGGAGCGGGAGGGGTACTGTCCCAGCTACGAGGAGATCGCGGCGGGGCTGAAGCTGTCGTCGCTGGCGACGGTGCACGCGCATTTGTCGAAGCTGGAGAAGAAGGGCTACCTGCGGCGGAGCTTCAACCAGAGCCGCTCGATCGAGCTGCGGCGGACGCCGGCGAAGCGCCCGGCGGCGGCGAGCCTGCCGCAGAGCCTGCCGCTGCTGGGGCGCATCGCCGCCGGCCTGCCCATGGAGGCGGTGGAGGGGAACGAGGAGATCTCGCTGGCGGACGTGGTCGGCAACCGCGCCACCTTTGTGCTGGAGGTGCGGGGCGAGAGCATGATCGAAGACCACATCATGAACGGCGACTACGTCATGGTGGAGCGGCGCGAGCAGGCCGAGGACGGGCAGATCGTGGTGGCGCTGGTGGACGGGGTGGAGGCGACGCTCAAGCGGCTCTACCACGAAAAGGGCGGAATGCTGCGGCTGCAGCCCGCCAACAGCGCGATGCCGCCCATCCGGGTGGCGGCGCGGCGGGTGCAGATCCAGGGGCGGGTGATCGGGGTGCTGCGCAAGTACTAGAGGCGCGCCCGCGCCCGCTTGTGCTACAGTGGCCTTGCACCGCATGAACCCCACCCGCGCAACCCGATTTAGCTATTGGTGCTATGGAAGCAGCGGGAGGGGTCTGCCGTAGACCAGTCTTTTTTCCCACGGCACACCGCACCCGCTGAGCAACGCTCAGCGGGTTTTTTGTTTTTAGACCCGGTTTTACGAGCCATCGAGCAGGCACCCACCATGTTGATCCGCATGCAACCACAGGCCACGGCGCAGCAGACGCAAGCGATGCGCCACCACCTCCACCGGCTGGGCTTCCAGGCGCTGGCGCTGGAATATTTGGGCGCGGGATATTTTGCGGCGCTGCCGCTGGGGGAGCTGGCGCAGTTGCCGGAGGGGAACGTGGCGGAGCAGTTGCGGGCGGCGGGCTGCGCCATCGCGGCGCTGGAGCCGCTGGAGGCGGCGGGGCTGGCCAGCCGCCAGCGGCGGCCCGAGGGCACGCGGGTGCGGGTGGGCGGGTTGGAGATCGGCGGGGAGGCGGTGGTGGTGGTGGCCGGGCCGTGCTCGGTGGAGAGCCGGGAGCAATTGCTGGCCACCGCGCAGGGAGTGCGCGCCGCCGGCGCCCACCTGCTGCGCGGGGGCGCCTACAAGCCGCGCACCTCGACCTACGCCTTCCAGGGGCTGGGGCGCCAGGGCTTGGCGCTGCTGGCCGAGGTGGGCGCGGCGGTGGGCATGGCGGTGGTCACCGAGGTGCTCGGCAGCGAAGACGTCGAGCTGGTGGCCGAGCACGCCCAGATGCTGCAGGTGGGGGCGCGCAACATGCAAAACTTTCCGTTGCTGAAGAAGCTGGGCGGGCTGCGCCACCCGGTGCTGCTGAAGCGCTCGCCCAGCGCCACGCTGGAGGAGTGGCTGGGGGCGGCCGAGTACCTGCTGGCACGGGGCAACGACCAGGTGGTGCTGTGCGAGCGCGGCATCCGGGGCTTTGACCGCTACACCCGCAACACGCTGGACTTGGCGGCGGTGGCGGCCATCCACGAGCTGTCGCACCTGCCGGTGATGGTGGATCCCAGCCACGGCACCGGACGGCGCTCGCTCATCGCCGCGACAGCGCGGGCGGCGGTGGCGGCCGGGGCCGACGGCGTCTGCCTGGAGGTGCACGTGCGCCCGGAGGAGTCGGTCTCCGACCGCGAGCAGGCGATCTCGCCCCGCGACCTGGCGGAGCTGATGCCCAGCCTGCAGGCGATCGCGGCGGTGGGGGGACGCAGCCTGCGGCGCCCGCCGGCGCGGGTGGCGTTGGCCGACCCGGCTTATTGCACGATGTGACGCGAGGTGTAGGTGTCGCGGTAGTTGATGGTGTACTTCAGCACCTTGCCCTTTTGGTTCACCAGCTTGAGCGGCTGGCCGTTGGGGGCGACCAGCTCGACCTTGATCTTGCGCGTGGTGCCGTCGAGCTTGCGGTTGGTGGGCACGTAGCTGAGGGTGTACTGGCTGCGCACGGCGCCGGCGATGTCGCGGAAGACGTCGTTGAAGGCGCCCTCGAAGCGGGGCTGGTAGTAGCGGCCGCCGGTGATGGTGGCGAAGTAGCGCATCTCGTTGTCGCCCTGGTACATGTTCATCTCCGAGGAGGTGGGGTAGCCGTTCTCGTCGGCCCACTCCTCCAGCGTCCAGGACATGCTGACGCTGTAGATGGTGATGCCCTGGGTGGCCTCCAGCTTTTTGCGCAACTGGTCGAAGTTCATGTGGCTGAAGCTGTTGAGGCCGGTGGAGATGAGGACGATGGTCTTGTGGCCCTTGATGCCGTTGAGGCGGTCAATGGTGTCGGCCAGGGAGTCGAAGAGGTCGGTTTCGCTGAAGTTGGCGAAGTGGAGGGAGTTGAGGCCGGCGTAGACGGCGCGCTTGTCGTGGGTGAAGTCCACCAGGATGGTGGGCTTGAGGTCGTAGGTGACCAGCGCCACCCAGTCCTGGGGCTGAAGCTGGCCGGTGAAGAGGTAGGAGGCCTCGAGCATGCGGTAGAGCAGGGGGTAGTAGTCGGAGTTGCTGAACTCGACCAGCATGACCACCGTCATGGGGGCGTCGTTGGTGACGTTGACCTTTTCAATCTTCTGGGGAACGCCGTCCTCGAACAGCTCGAACTGCTTGATGGTGAGGTTGGGGACGAACTGGCCGCTCTTGGTCTCGACCGTGACCGGGATCTGAACCTCGGGGACGGTGACGCTGAAGTTGAACTGCGGCTTGGGGCGGGCCTGCTGCTGCGGGGGCGGAGGCGGGGCGACGGGCGCGGTGGGCGCCGCCTTGGGAATGATCACCGGCCCTTTTTGCTGTGGCACGCCCTGGGCGAAGAGCGCGAGGGAACCGAAGCCGAGTGCCCAGGCGAGGGTGAAAGCCAATGGTCGTTGCATAACGCTACAGCGCGAACTGTACCTTCATGGTAATACAGATGGATGCGGGGCCGGCGCGGTTCCATTATTGGCGCGGGCCCCTGCGCGCCTGCGCCGCGCGCCCCGCTTTTGCTCGCGCCGACTTGGGGGCCCCTGGGCCCCAAGCCGGCGCTGCGCTGGCTTGTATTGGCGCGGGCCCCTGCGCGCCTGCGGCGCGCGCCCCGCGTGTTCCGCGGGCTAGAGGCGCTTGAGCAAGCTCTCGGCCTCGGCCCACTGCGGGAAACGGCGCTCTTCGCCGCGGAATTCGGGGGAGTGGACGCAACGGCGGCTGCCGCGCATGCGCACCGGATGGCGCAGGTGCAACATCTCGTGGTAGAGCACGTATTCCAGGACGAATTGGGGCACGCGGGGGGCGTCGAAGATGCGGCTGATGAGAATGGCGTTGTGGGCGGGATCGTAGTGGCCGAGGTTGCGGCGGGAGGCGGCGGCGGCCCAGCTCAGGTTGGGCTTGGCCAGCCAACCCTGGAAAAAGCGCAGGTTGAGGTCGTCGAAGAGGCGGTCGAGGTCGTAGTGGCAGCCCTGCGGCGAGGTCAACTGCTTGCGGCCGCGGATCTGGCGGATGAGGTGGGCCTTGGCGACGATCTCCTTTTGGCCGATGAAGCGGCGGTAGCGGGCGTTGTAGACCTCGGGGATGGGCTGGCGGTAGAGCTTGCGCAGCAGGATGTGGGCCAGGGCCTCCAGCACCGCCTCGGGAGCGGCCTGCAGCAGGTCGCTGAGGCGGATGAGCAGCCGCCCCTCGCGCAGGCGGATGGTGTTGTTGATGTGGGCGAAGGGGTAAAAGCCCACCTCCACGGCGGGCAGCGGGGTGCGCGGCTTCAACTCACGAAAAACGGCTAGGAAAGTGGGTTCCAGGTCGCGCATCGGCAGGAGCGGGCTCAGCGCCGGGCAGGCTTGCCGGCTTGGGCACGCGTCTGTTGAGCATTTTGCAGGCTATCGCCGGTGACATCAAGACAATCCTGCAGCATGAAATGGTAGTTGGCGAGATCGGCGGGGGTGGAGGCGGTTTGGAGGTGGCGCAGGGTGGTGGCCATGGCCTGCAGGGAGGCGATGGCGGCGTCGAGCACCTTGGCGACCTTGTATTGCTTGGGGTATTGGGCCAGATCGTCCACGGCGTCGTCGGCCTCGGGGAGGATGGCCTTGTACTGGGTGAGCAGGGAGTAGAGCTCGGGGTCGCGGCCGGGGGGGCGGGGCGAGGCGGTGCGGACCTGGTCGAAGCGGGCGAGGCGGTCGGCGGCGAAGCGCAGCAGCAAGGGGACGCGTTTATCGAGATGGTCGGCGGTGGAGCGGACCTGGTCGGCCTCCTGGGGCGTGAGCGGATCGGGCTGGACTTGGGGGAAGGCCGGGGCGCAGGCCCAGGCGGCGAAGCCAGCGACCAGAAAAGCGAGCAAAAGGCGGCGGGACACGGCAACTCCGTTAGAGGTGTTGATGCTTGGGCGCGAACATCCAGTCGAGCAGATGGGAGCGCAGCGAGTAGAAATGGTTGATCGCGGCCTCGATTTTGGGGCGATCAAAGTACTGCACCTGCTGCGCCAACCCCTTCAAGCCAAAGGAGATCCTTTGCAGCGAGATCTCGACGTTTTTCATCCCGTTGGTCTTGCCGCGGGCGGACTCGGCCTGCAGCAGGGCGCAGGCCTGGTCGGCGTGGCGGGCGGCGAGGTCCAAATGCTGCTGGCCGGCGGCAGCCTGCTGGGTGTTGTAGCTGGTGCGGGCGAAATCGAACTCGAGTTCGGCCATTTTGGCCAGGGTCTCGGCCTGTTTGGGGCCCTTCTGCTTGGCAGCGTTGGCGCTGAGTTTGTCGTACTGGCGCACCAGCTTGGGGTTGAGCCCCGCGGGCGCCTGGGGGGCTTGGGCCGGGGCCAGGGCGAGCAGCCCGGCCAGGACCCAGCCGCAACCGGCGAACCGCGCTCTCAAGAATCCCCCGCTCATCAATCCCCTGCTCCTCAATCCCGGCTCAGCGGCGTGCCTCCCCAAGGGATGCGGATCCACCCCCGAACGTGACACCGGCGCGGGGAGAATTATTGCGGCAACAGGGGGGCGAGGAAAGGGGCGGTGCGCGACTCGGGCACGCGCGCCACCAGTTCCGGCGGCCCCTCGGCCACCAGGCGGCCGCCGCGCGCGCCCGCCTCGGGCCCCAGGTCAATCACCCAATCGGCCGTCTTGATCACCTCTAGATTATGCTCGATCACCAGCACCGAGCCGCCGGCCTGGAGCAGGCGCTGCAGGGCGGCGAGCAATTTGGCGATGTCGTCGAAGTGCAGGCCGGTGGTGGGCTCGTCGAAGAGGAACAGGGTGCGGTCGGCGGAGCGGGGCTGGGCGAGGTGGGCGGCGAGCTTCATGCGCTGGGCCTCGCCGCCGGAGAGGGTGGTGGCGGACTGGCCGAGGCGGAGGTAGCCCAGGCCGATCTCGTCGAGCAGGCGCAGGGGGCGGAGGATGCGGGGGTGGCCGGCAAAAAAGGCGAGCGCCTCGCGCACGCTGAGCTGCAGCACCTGGTGGATGTTCTTGCCCTGCAGGGTAACGGCCAGGGTGTTGGCCTGGAAGCGGGAGCCATTGCACTCCTCGCAGACCAGCTCGACATCGGCGAGGAACTGCATGTCCACCGTCACCACGCCGTCGCCCTGGCAGGCCTCGCAGCGCCCGCCGGGGAGGTTGAAGGAGAAGTGGCCGGCGCGCAAGCCGCGGCGGCGGGCCTCGGGCTGCAGGGCAAAGAGCTGGCGGATGGCGTCGAAGGCCTTGATGTAGGTGACCGGGTTGGAGCGGGGGGTGCGGCCGATGGGGGATTGGTCCACCAGCACGACCTGGTTGAGGTGGGAGGCGCCGAGCAGGGCGCGGCAGCCGACCAGGCCGGCGGCGTCGTCCTCGCCGCCTTCGCCGGGGCGGAGCAGGCGCTGCAGGTTGCGGTAGAGCACTTGGTGCACCAGGGTGCTCTTGCCGCTGCCGGAAACGCCGGTGACGGCCACCAAAAGCCCCAGCGGAATCTCGATGTCCAAGTCGCGCAGATTGTGGGCGCTGGCGCCCTGGACGACCAGTTGGCGGCGGCCGGGCGGGCGGCGCAGGCTGGGGACGGGGATGGAGCGGTCGCCGCGCAGGTATTGGCCGGTGAGCGAGGCGGGGTTGTCGCGCACCGCGGTCCAGGGACCGGCGGCGACCAGTTCCCCACCCTGCTCGCCCGCGCCCGGACCCAGGTCGAGCAGGTGGTCGCTGGCGCGCATCACCTCGGGGTCGTGCTCGACCACCAGGATGGTGTTGCCCAGGTCGCGCAGCTCGCCCAGGATGGCGATGAGGCGGCGGGTGTCGCGGGGATGGAGGCCGATGGAGGGCTCGTCGAGGACATAGAGCGAGCCCACCAGTTGCGAGCCCAGGCAGGTGGCGAGCTGGATGCGCTGGGCCTCGCCGCCGGAGAGGGTGGCGGCCATGCGGTCGAGGGTGAGGTATTCCAGCCCCACCTTGCGCAGAAACTCCAGCCGGCGGCGCAGCTCGAGCAGCACCGCCGCGGCGACGGCGGCGGACTGCGGGGCCAGCTCCAGGGCGGCGAAGAAGGCCTGCGCGCGCTCCACCGTCATCGCCACCACGGCGGGCAGGGGGAGGCGCTCGCCGCCGCTGGCGAGGCGCACCCAGAGCGCCTCGGGGCGCAGGCGGGCGCCGCCGCACTCCGGGCAGAGGGCGTAGCCGCGGTAGCGGCTGAGCAGCACGCGCACGTGCACCCGGTATTTTTTCCGCTCCAGCGCGGCGAAGAAGCCAAGGACGCCGGGAAACTTGCCCTCGCCCTCCCAGATGCGGCGGCGGTCGGGCTCGGGCAGCTCCTGCCAGGGCCGGTCGAGCGGGATGGCGCGCGCCTCGGCGAAGCGCTTGAGGGCGGCGCGCCACTTGGCCCCGCGCGGCTTGGTCCAGGGCTCGATGGCGCCGGCGGCGAGGCTCAGGCGGGGATCGGGCACCACGCGCTCGACGGCGAAGTCGGTGGTGTTGCCAAAGCCCTGGCAGCGGGGGCAGGCGCCGAAGGGGTTGTTGAAGGAAAACAGGCTGGGCTCGGGGGCGTCGAACTGGCGGCGGCAGCGCTTGCACTCGAAGCGCTGGTTGAAGCGCAGTGGGCCCAGGGCGGGGGCGTCGGGGAAGACCAGGGTGGCCTCGCCCGCCTCGCGGTAGGCGAGCTCGAGCGCGTCCACCAGGCGGGCGCGGCTGTCGGGCTCGAGGGCGAGCCGGTCGGCGAGCACAAAGATGGGCTGGGCGAGGTTGAGCTGCAAGAGCGACTCGGGGGTGGAGAACTCCACCATGAGGCCGCCCTGCCAGAGGCGGTTGAAGCCCTTGGCGCGCAGCTCGCCCAAGCGGTCGGGCAGGCTGGCGCCGGCGGCCGCCGCCACCGGAAACAGCACCAGGGCGCGCTGGCCGCCCGCCTGCGCCAGCAGGGTGGCGACGGCGCTGTCCACGTCGTTGCGCTCCACCGCCAGGTCGCAGTCGGGACACCAGGTCTGGCCCACGCGGGCATACAGCAGCCGCAGGTAGTCGTAGATCTCGGTGGCGGTGGCGACGGTGGAGCGGGGATTGCGGCTGCCCGCCTTTTGCCGGATGGCCACCGCCGGCGCGATGCCATCAATCGCCTCCACGTCGGGCTTCTCCATGCGCTCCAGGAACTGGCGGGCGTAGGCGGAGAGCGATTCGACATAGCGGCGCTGGCCCTCGGCGTAGAGGGTGTCGAAGGCCAGGCTGCTCTTGCCGGAGCCGGAGACGCCGGTGACCACGGTCAGGGCATGGAGGGGAATATCGAGGTCGAGGTTCTTGAGGTTGTGGACGCGCGCACCGCGGACGTGGATGGATTCCGGGGTGGCGTGCGGGTGGGACATGCGGCGGCAGCCGAGCGGGAAGCCCCTATTTTACCAGCCCGGCCGCGGGCTCAGGCGAGGGCGCGGACCCAGTCCACCAGCGCCCGAACCTGCTCCACCGGGGTCTCGGGGAGGATGCCGTGGCCGAGGTTGAAGATGTAGCCGGAGCGGCCCCGGGCCTGCGCCAGTTGGCGCTGCACGGCGGCGTGGAGCACCTCGCGGTCGGCGAAGAGCAACACGGGATCGAGATTGCCCTGCAGGGCGGGCAGGGGGCCGGGGCAGCGCTCCAGGCGCTCCCAGGCGGCGCTGAGCTCGATGCGCCAATCCAGGCTGAGCACCCGGGCGCCGGTCTCGGCCAGGGCCTCGAGGTAGGCGGCGGTGCCGGTGGAGAAATAGATGACCGGGAGTTCGGGGCGCTGCACCGCGGCCACCAGGCGCTGGTTGTGGGGCAGCACGAAGCGGCGGTAGTCGGCCTCGCTGAGCGCGCCCGCCCAACTGTCGAAGAGCTGCACGGCGGCGGCGCCGGCGGCGGCCTGCTCGGACAGGAACTCGGCCAGGCCGGAGACGAGCTTGGCCATGAGCTCGCCCCAGGCGTGGGGGTGGTTGTACATCAAGCGCTTGGTGTGGAGGTAATGGCGGGAGCCTCCACCCTCGATCAGGTAGCTGGCCAGGGTGAAGGGAGCGCCGGCGAAGCCGAGGACGGGCAGGTCGCCGCCGAAGTGGCGGTGGACCAGGGCAATGGCCTCGCTGACGTAGCCCAGCGCGCCGCCCCAGTGGGCGGGCAGTTGCGCGATCTGGGCGGGGGAGCGCAGCGGGGGCGCAAGCCGGGGGCCCTCGCCGGCGGCGAACTCGAGCGCGATGCCGAGCGGGGCGGCGGGCAGCAGCAGGTCGGCGAAGATGATGGCGGCGTCGGTGCCCAGGCGCTCGGCGGCGGTGATGGTGACCTCGGCGGCGAGGGCGGGCGACTGGCAAATCTCCAGCAGCGAGTGGCGGGCGCGCACGGCGCGGTACTCGGCCATGTAGCGGCCGGCTTGGCGCAGCAGCCAGACGGGAGGACGGTCCACCGGCTGGTGGCGGCAGGCGGCGGCGAAGCGCTGGGCCGAGGTCATCGCCGCCCCCGCACCGCGCGCTCGACCGCGCGCAAGACCTGCTCGGCGTGGCGCGGGGTGGAGCGGGGATTCATCACCACCAGGCGCAGGCAGCGCCGCCCGTCCAGGACGGTGGAGCTGATATAGGCGCGGCCGCTGGCGTTGACGGCCTCTTTGACCTCCCAGTGGCGGCGGTCGGCGGCGGCGCCCGCGCCGGCTTGGCGGAGGCGGAAGCAGAAGATGTTGCTCTGGGGGCGATGGGCGGGGGCCAAGAGCTGGGAGGCTTGGCAATAGGCATAGGCGGCTTGTGTGGTGGCGCAGGTGGCCTCGGCCAGCTCGGCGAACAAGCCCGGACCGTAGGCTTGCCACACCAGCCATATCTTGAGCGCATCGAAGCGCTGGGAGCAGGCGATGGTGAAGGGGCCGACGTCGGCGACGCGGCGGCGGACCGGGCTGAACAAATAGGGGGCGTGCTGCTCGAAGGCGCCGCGCAGGCGCTCGCCCTGGCGCACCAGCACCGCGCCGGCGGCGAGCGGCATGAACATCATTTTGTGCGGATCGAAGGCGACCGAGTCGGCGTGGCGCAGGCCGCGGAGAAGGCGGCGAAGGCGGGGGCTGAAGGCCATGCCGCCGCCGTGGGCGGCGTCCACGTGCAACCAGGCGCCGAGGGAGCGGGCGGCGGCGGCGAAGGCCTCCAGGTCGTCGAAGCTGCCGGTGGGGGTGGAGCCGCTGGTGGCCACCAGCACCAGGCGGCGGAAGCCGGCGCGGCGGGCGGCGCGGGCGGCGGCGGGGATGCCGTTGGGATCGGTGCGGAACTCGGCGTCGGTGGGGATGGGGAAGACGCTGTCGGCGCCCAGGCCCATGATGCCGGCGGCGCGGCTGATGGAGTAATGGGTGTGGGCGCCGGCCAGGAGGGCGAGCCGGGCGCCGCCGCGGCTCCAGGCGCGCGGCGCCAGCGCGGCGCGGGCCGCCAGCAGCGCGGTCAGGTTGGCGTAGCTGCCGCCGGGGGTGAGCGAGCCCTCGGCGCCGGCGGGAAAGCCGAGCAGGCGCTGGAAGCGGCGCACCACCTCGCGGTCCAGCAGCGTGCCCGCCGGCGACATGTCCCACACCGCGATGCTCTGGTTGAGCGCCGCCACGGTGGACTCCACCAGCGCCGCCAGCGGGATGGGGGCGGCGATCTGCTGCGCCATGGCGCGGGGATGGCTCTGGTGCAGGCTGGCGGCGGCGAGCTGGCCTAGCCAAGCGGGAACGCGCGCGGCGCCGCCGCCCTGGGGCTGGCGCAGCAGGGCCCGCGCCCGCCGCTCAAAATCGGGCGCGCGCACCGGGCCGCCCTCGCCCGCTACCAGCTCGCGCACCGCGGCCTCGCCGCAGGCGTGGGCCAGGCGGCGCACCTGGGCCGGGTCCCAGGCGGAGGCGAAGGCGGCGGCAGGGGAACCCTTGGGCATGGAACTTCATGATAACGTGGACGGATTTAGTGCAGCGCATACGGGAACTCGACGGCTTGCGGGCGCTGGCGGTGCTGGCGGTGCTGGCCTTTCACTACACCCTGGGCTCGCCGCTGGCGAACCGCGCCAGCGGGCTGGGCTGGATGGGGGTGGATCTGTTCTTTGTCCTCTCCGGCTACCTGATCACCGGCATCCTGCTGGCCAGCCGCCGCCGGCCGGGGTACTTCGCCACGTTTTATGCGCGGCGCACGCTGCGCATCTTCCCCATCTATTACCTGCTGCTGGCGATCTACCTGGTGGCGGCGCGGGTGGATGGGGGGCCGCAGCCGTGGGCCTATTGGGGGATGCACGCCGCCTACCTGTCGAGCTCGCTGGAGCACTTCCACTCCTGGAACTTTGCCGCGCCGGCCTTTGTCTACGCCGGGGTGACGGTGCTGTGGTCGCTCTCCATCGAGGAGCAGTTTTACCTGCTGTGGGCGCCGGTGGTGCGCTGGCTGGGGAGGCGGGAGCTGTGGATGGCGCTGGGGGCGGTGCTGGTGGCGGCGCCGCTGGTGCGCCACGGCATGCATACGCGTTGGCATCCGGAGTACCGGTTTTTGCCGGCGCGCTTCGACAGCTTGGCCTGGGGAGCGCTGCTGGCGCTGGCGTTTCAGGCCTGGGGCGGGCGCCCGGAGCGGCTGGGGCGGGGCTTGGCGGGGCTGGGGTGGGTGGCGGGGCTGGCCCTGGCGGGGCTGCTGGCGGCGACGGGAGGGCAGCGGCAGAGCCTGGCCTTCGCCACCTATGGCTACACCGCGCTGGGGGCGCTGTTTGCCGCGGTGGTGGGGTGGACGGTGCTGCGCGCGGGCAGCGGGGCGTGGCTGTGCCGGGGGCTGCGCTGGCGGCCGGCGCAGGCGCTGGGCCGGATCAGCTATGCGACCTATTTAATCCACTACCCCATCTTGCTGCTGGTGGGGGGGTGGCTGCGCCCCTGGCTGGGGGGTGGGGCTTGGGCGACCGTGGCGCGCGACCTGCTCAGCCTGGGGCTGACGCTGGCGGTGGCGGCGGCCAGTTGGCGCTGGGTGGAGGGCCCCATCCTGCGTTTCAAGGACCGCTGGGCCCCGGCGCGGGGCTTTCCCATCGAACCGCAGCCGGTGCGAATGCGTACTGCAGACGTGGCGGCCAGCCGCGAGCCGGTTTAAGATGCTGGCAGCACGAGGTTTAGGCCTATGTTTTGCAATCAATGTGGTTCCCCTCTGAGCCCGGGCGTGGCCTACTGCACCCACTGCGGCAAGGCGGTGGGCGCGGTTCCGGTGGCGGCGGGCGCGGCCACCGCGGCAGCGGCGCCGGTGGCGGGATCGGCGGTGGGGCGGGTGGGCCGGCACCGCAACATTCTCGGCATCCTGTGGCTGGTGCGCGGCTGCATGCTGCTGCTGCCGGGGATGATCCTGATGGGCATGGCGGGCACGAGCCGCTGGCCCCTCAGCGGGTTTTGGATGGGCCCGATGTCGAACTCCATGCCGCACTTTTTGGGCTCGGTGATGGGAGGCATCGGCGTACTCATGCTGGTGATGGGCGGGCTCGGCCTGGCCACCGGCCTGGGACTGCTGCTGGTGCAGAGCTGGGCGCGGATGCTGGCCATCGTGGTGGGCATTGTCGAGCTGATCAGTTTCCCCTTGGGCACGGCGCTGGGAATCTATACACTCTGGGTGCTGTTGCCCAACGAGGCCGAACGCGAGTATAACCAGATGGCGCAGGCGCGGCTGGGCCGGTAAGGGGCGGCCGGGAAGGGGAACCATGTTCTGCAACCAATGTGGGGCGGCTTTGGCGAACGGGGTTGTGTACTGCAACCAGTGCGGCAAGGCGGTGGGAGCGGCGCCGGCGGCGGCGGCCTACGCGCCCCCGGCGGCGGGGCTGGGCCGGGTGGCGCAGCACCGCAATATCTTGGGCGTGCTGTGGCTGGTGCTGGGCGGGCTGGGATTGATCGGGGCGTTCGTGCTGCTGAGCATCTCCAGCTTTCGCCCCTGGGAGAACCCCTGGTCGCCGCCGACGGCGACGCCCGACTTCCTGGTGCCGCTGCTGAGCGGCATCGGCACCGTGCTGCTGGTGTTTTCGCTGCTGCGGGTGGTGGCGGGGGTGGGGATCCTGCAGACCCAGCCCTGGGCGCGGATGTTGACCATCGTGCTGGGGGTGGTCTCCCTGATTGAAATTCCGTTGGGCACGGCGCTGGGGATCTACACGCTGTGGGTGCTGATCCCCGCGAACTCGGAGGCGGAATTCCAGCGGCTGGCGGCGGCGCGGCGGAGCTGAGGCCGCCTCAGCCGGTGGCGGCGAGATCGGCGCGGCCGGACTGCAGCGAGGCCACCCAGGCGAGGATGCCATCGGCCACCTCTTCCCAGCCGGGCTCGAGCATGAGCATGTGGCCGCGGTCGTGCAACTGTAGCGGACACTGGTAGAACTCGGCGAGGCGGCGCTGCTCGGAGGCGGGGATGAGGCGGTCGTCGAGGCCGCCGGCCACCAGGCAGGGCGAGGTGACCCGGCGGGCATCCACGCTGACCAGGCCGGCGACCATCTGCATGGAGGCGCGGCCGGAGTCGGGCACGTCGCGGCGGGCGATCTCTTGGCGCAGGTCGGGCGGCAGGCGGTGGTTGACCAGGGCGTCCTGCAAGGTATTGTCGAGCACCAGGGTGTGGCCGGCGAGGGGGAGGAGGAGTTCGCGCCAGGGATGGCGGAGCAGATGGCGCCACATGGGGGCATAGGCGCGGCGGAACATGTGCCAGGGGGGCGCGCTGGCGAGGAAGACGAAGCCCGCCTGGGCGTGCGACTCGGCCAGCTTTTGCGCCACCAGGCCGCCCATGCTGTGGCCCACCACCACGCAGGGGCCGATCTGGGCCATGGCCGCGGCCACCCACAGGGCGTAGGTCTCGACGCTGTACTGGCCCATCTTGCGGGCGGTGACGGGATCGGGGTCCTCGCCGTGGCCGGGCAGTTCGAGCGCGTAGCTGGCGAAGCCGCGCTGGGCGAAGTGGCGCTGGAAATACTCCCAGCCCCAGATGCCGCCGCCGAGGCCATGCACCAACAGCAGCGGCGGTCCCGGTTCGCCCCGCTCCGGGCCGGCGCGCAGGCACTCCAGGTGGCCGAACCGCAGTCGCTCCATGCGCATGCCGGGACCTCTGCCCTGCTAGGACGATGATAGCAACCCCAAGGGTTAGCGCCGAAGGCGGTAAAATACGGGGATGCGGAAACTGGGACTGATGCTGGGGTGGGCGCTGTTGGCGGCGGGGCTGGCGGGTTGCCACGCCTCCAGCGCGGTGAGCGGGCCGCAGCCGGCGCCGCCGGGCAACTACACCGCCGACATCCAGACCGACCTGGGAACCATCACGGTGCAATTGTTTCCGGCGCAGGCGCCGCTGGCGGTGGGCAACTTCATCGGGCTGGCCGAGGGGACGCAGGCGTGGCGCGACCCGCGCACCGGCCGGGTGGAGACGCACCACCCGTTTTACAACGGGCTGACCTTCCACCGCGTGATCCCGCAGTTCATGATCCAGGGCGGCGACGCCATGGGCGACGGCACCGGCGACGGCGGCTACCAGTTTGCCAACGAGGTGGCGCCGGACTTGACCTTTGACCGTCCGGGGCGGCTGGCCATGGCCAACGCCGGGCCCAACACCAACGGCACGCAGTTCTTCATCACGGTGGCGCCCTACCCCTCGCTCAACGGCAACTACACCATCTTTGGCCAAGTGACCCAGGGCCAGAACGTGGCGGACGCGATCAGCCAAGTGCCGCGCGACAGCCGCGACAAGCCGCTGACCCCGGTGCACATCGTCAAGGTCACCATCCACCGGGGCTGAGCACCACCCATGAAGCGCTGGCGCATCGCACTGCTGGGCTTGGCGCTGGCGCCGCTGGCGGCGGCGCAGCAGGGGCGGGGCGGACTTGGTGGGCGCGGGCCCCAGCGCGCCTGCGGCGCGCGTCCCGCTTGTGCTCGCGCCGACTTGGGGGCCCCGCGGCCCCAAGTCGGCGCTGCGCCTCGCCGGGCCCGCGCCGAATTCGTTTCCCGGGGGCGGGCCGCCCTGCGGAATTTCGCAGCCTTTCGCGCCGATTTTGCCAGCAGGCAAAGCGGCGCGACCCCCGCGAGCGGCTGGCGGGGCGGACGCGGGCTGGAGACCATCCCCGGGGCGGGGCCGCAACTGGTGCTGGCGCTCTACCAGCAGGCGGCGGAGGCGGTCAACGCGGTGCCGGCGATGGCGGCGCCGCAGATGCTGGCCGACATCGCCAGCGACGAGATGCGGCTGTTTCCGCAGCAGGGGCTGGCCGATTTCACCACCGCATTCGAGCTGGCGCGGGCGCTGCCGCCGCCGCAAGGCGACGACGATGCCGTGGGGCAGGCGCGGGAGGCCTTCAAGGAGAACGCCGAGCGCGAGGCGGTGGGCGAGCTGGCGCGGCGGGGGGACGAGGCGCAGGCGCTGGCCCTGACGCGGCTGGCGGATATTCCCAAGGCGCCGCTCTACGACCAGCTCATCGCGCTGGCGGGGCGGAGGCGGCGGAAGGCGGCGGCGGATCCGGAGGGGGAGACCACGCTGGAGCGGGTGTTCGACCTGGTGCAGGAATGCAAGCGCAGCGGCAGCTATCCCTACACCGGGGTGGCGGTGTTCCTGCGGCGGCGGGCGGGGGCGGGGCTGGAGCGGCTGACGCTGGTGCAGGACGGCTACCAATGGGCGGGCAACGAGACCGCGCCCGCCCAGATCGAGGCGGCGGCGGTGTTGCTGCAGGCCGGGCACCAGGCCGAGCCCGCACTGGACGGGCTGTTGGCGACCACGCTGCGGACGCTGCTGCAGCGGCTGGAGCAGGCGGGGGCGAGCCCGGCGTACTTTGGGCCCGGCCGCTTCGCCCAAATCCGGCTGATGGCGCTGCTGCGGCAGGTGGACGCGCCGGCGGCGGCGGCGCTGGCGGCGCAGGCGCCGGGGCTGCAGGGGCCGACGCCGGGGATGATGCTGGATCCGCGGCCGGGCGGCTTCGCCGCTGGCCTGCGCTTTGCCGGGCGGGGCGGCCGCGGCCTGATGCTTTTCCCGTCGCGCGCGCCGGCGGCGGGAGCGGGGCTGGACCCCGCCAGCACCGCGGCCGGCGGCGCCAGCGCCTTCCGCGCCCTGCTGGCGCAGGCCGAGAGCCTGCAGCGGCAGGACCGCAGCCAGGCGCTGGCGCTGGCGGGGCGCGCGGCGGGCATGCTGGACGACTCCCTCTGGGCCAGCCAGGCCAGCGCGGCGGCGCGCCTGGCCACGCTGGAGCAGCAGTTGGGCGACGGCGCCGATGCCGCCCGCCTGCTCCGCCGTTGCCTGGAGGAGGCCGACCGCCAGGCGCGCGCCCTGGACGCCACCTACCTGGGCGCCGGCGCCAGCCAGCGCGCGCAACTGGCGCAGGGGCTGGAGGCGGCGCAGGGCACGGTGCTGATGGTCTATAGTTTGGCGGCGCGGCTGGACTTTGTGGGGACCGCCGAGCGCGCCGAGGCGGCCCAGTTCGTGCTGCTTAAGCCGCTGGTGCTGGCGCGGGTGGCGCTGGTGGGCGAGGTGGGCGAGCGTCCCGTTCCCCCCTTGTGAGTGTCGCGTCGGCTATTGACAACCCCGAGATGGGTTACTAGAATCGAAGGAATAGCTCTCATGCGCCCACATTTTTCGGCGGGAACCAAGACAGCGGCAGGGGGGATGCGCGGCCGGCGCAGCGTCGGCATGGCGGTCCTGACCAGCGTGCTGGCGATGGTCTTCCTGCTGGGCGTGCGGGCGCTGCCGCGGCCGGCGGGGGCGCATCTGTTCCGCAGCCGCACCCAGTCGCTGCTGCTGCTGGACCAAGGCGATGGCGCGCTGGCCGGGGAGGCCAGCAGCATCGCGCCGGCGCTGGCGATGACGGTGCGCACCACGGCGCCGCTGCCGGCGCCCCAGCCCATCGTCCGCCGCATCCCGGCTCCCACGCCGCGGCGGCGTGAAGGCTTCCGTCCCACCCAAGCGCTGCGCGGGCCCCCGCTCGCGCGCTAGTCTCGCGCTTCGGCCGCAGTTCCACTTCTCATTTTCATCATAACGGGTGAGTTATGCAAAATCCTTCTGGATGGGCACGCGCGGGCGTGTTGGCGGGAATGTGTCTTATGAGCGTGGCCTGCGGCCAGGGCGGCGCGCCGCCCACGGTGGCCGCCGACGCGCCCCCGGTGGTGGGGGTGGTCACGGTGGGGCGAAAGGACTTGACCCGCAAGCTGACGCTGGCGGCCGAGTTCAAGCCCTATCAGGACGTGGCCATCAATGCCAAGGTGACCGGCTATGTCCGGACCATGTATGTGGACGTGGGCGACCACGTGAAGAACGGGGAGCTGCTGGCGGTGCTGGAGGTGCCGGAGCTGCAAGACCAGTTGCGGCAGGCGAAGGCGGCGGTGCTGCAGACGCAGCAGGGGGTGGACCGGGCGCAGTACATGCTGAAGCAGGCGCAGGCCACCTACCAGGCGAGCCACCTGGAGTACACCCGGCTGGACGGGGTGACCAAGACGCAGCCGGGGCTGGTGGCGCAGCAGGAAGTGGACGACGCGCGCGGCAAGGACCAGGCGGCGGAGGCGCAGGTGGACGCGGCGCAGGCGGCGCTGGCGGGGGCGCGGGAGGCGCTGGCGGCGGCGCGGGCGGAGCGGGAGCGGGTGCAGACCATGTTCGCCTACGCCCGCATCACCGCCCCCTTCGCCGGGGTGATCACCAACCGCTACGCCGACACCGGGGCCATGATCCAGGGGGGCACGGCGCAGGCCATGCCGGTGGTGCGGCTGGCCGAGGACGACGTGCTGCGGCTGGGGATTCCGGTGCCGGAGTCGTCGGTGCCGCTGATCCACCTGGGCATGCCGGCGCAGGTGCAGGTGACCTCGCTGCACCAGACCTTCACCGGCAAAGTGGCGCGCTTCGCCGACATGGTGGCGTTCGACACGCGCACCATGTACACCGAGATTGACGTGCCCAACCCCCAGCGGTTGCTGGTGCCGGGCATGTATGCCTACGCCACGCTCGACCTGGACCAGCGCCACCAGGTGCTGGCGGTGCCGGTGCAGGCGCTGAACCGGCAGAGCAGCGGAACCACGGTGATGGTGGTGAACGCCCGGCACCAGTTGGCCAGCGTGCCGGTGCGGCTGGGGCTGGAGACGCCCAATTCGGCGGAGGTGCTGGCCGGGCTGCGGTCGGGCGAGCAGGTGGTGGTGAGCGGCGCCAGCCTGCTGCATCCCGGGCAAGCGGTGCAGCCCAAGACGGTGGCGCTGCCGACCGTGACGGGAGCGTCCTGATGCCGCGCTTCTCCATCCGCAATCCCTATCTCATCGTCGTGGTCTCGCTCATCCTGGCCGTGGTCGGGGCGATGAGCGTGGTGCGCATGCCGGTGGACCTGTTTCCGGCGATCAACATCCCCGAGGTGGTGGTGGCGACCTTCTACAACGGCATGCCGCCGGAGGAGGTGGAGACCGAGATCACCAGCCGCTTCGAGCGCTTCTTCACCCTGGGCAGCGGCATCGAGCACATCGAGTCGCGCTCGCTGCCGGGGGTGAGCATCATCAAGATCTACTTCCAGCCGGGGACCAACTCCGACTCCGACGTCACCGAGATCTCCAACCTGGCGATGGCCAACCTGCGGCGGCTGCCGCCGGGGACGCTGCCGCCGGTGGTGCTGAAGTTCGACGCCAGCAGCCTGCCGGTGACGCTGGTGACGCTGGAGGGCAAGGGGCTGAGCGAGACGGCGCTGCGCGACGCCGGGCAGTTCGCGGTGCGCAACCAGTTGGCCACGGTGGCGGGGGCCTCGGTGCCGCCGCCGTTCGGGGGCAAGTACCGCCAGATCATGGTGTACACCAACCCGCTGAAGCTGCTGGCCTACAACCTCAGCCCCATGGACGTGGTGCGGGCGGTGAACAACTCCAACCTGATCCTGCCGGCCGGCGACGCCAAGATCGGGCCCTACGACTACAACATCTACACCAACAGCCAACTGCAGACGGTGCAGGACATCAACCAGGTGCCGCTGAAGACGGTGGGGGCGCGCACGGTGACGGTGGGCGACATCGGCCAGGCCAAGGACGGGGCCGAGATCCAGACCAACGTGGTGCTGGTGAACGGGCAGCGCTCGGTCTACCTGCCCATCCTGAAGCAGGGCAGCGGCACCAACACCATCGCCGTGGTGCAGGGCATCCGCAAGCTGATCGGGCAGTTGGTGGATGTGCCGGCGCAGTTGAAGGCCAAGCTGGCGTTCGACCAGTCGCTGTTCGTGCAGGGGGCGATCCGCACGGTGGTGGTGGCGGCGGTGCTGGGGCTGGGGCTGACCTGCCTGCTGGTGCTGGTGTTCCTGGGCAGCCTGCGCGCCACCTTTGCGGTGTTCCTGTCGGTGCCGCTGTCGGTGCTGGCGGCGTTCCTGTTCCTCTACTTTGGCGGGGGCTCGATCAACGCCATGGTGCTGGCGGGGGTGGCGCTGGCGTTTTCGCGGCTGATCTACAACGCCGTGGTGGTGCTGGAGAACATCTTCCGCCACCTGGAGCAGGGGGAGGCGCCGGAGGAGGCGGCGGCGGCGGGCGGAGAGGAGATGGCAACGCCGGTGCTGGTGGCCACGCTGGCGACGGCGGTGGTGTTCTTCCCGGTGACCTTCCTCTACGGCGTCAGCCGCTATCTGTTCACGGCGCTGGCGGTGGCGGCGGTGTTGGCGCTGGCGGCCTCGTATTTCGTGGCGCTGACGCTGGTGCCGCTGCTGTGCTCGCGCTGGCTGCAGAGCCGGGGGCCGCGGGCGGCGGGGGCGGCGCGGGCGGGCTGGGGGGAGCGCTTCCATGCGCGCTTCCAGCGCGGCTTCGAGCGCCTGCTGGACCGCTATGAGCCGCTGCTGCGGCGGGCCTTGGCGCGGCCGCGCACCTGGGTGGTGGCGGCGCTGGGGCTGTGCGGGCTGAGCGCGGCGCTCTATCCGGTGCTGGGGGTGGCCTACTTCCCCCGCTCCGACGCGGGCCAGTTCATCATCAACCTCAAGGCGCCCTCGGGCACGCGCATCGAGGACACCACCACGCTCACCCGCCAGGTGGAGGCGATCGTGCGGAAGGTGGTGGCGCCCTCGGACCTGCAGACCATCGTCAGCAACATCGGGGTGACACCCGGGTTCAGTTCCATCTACACCAGCAACTCCGGCCCCCACACCGCCACCATCGAGGTGGGGCTGACCGCCAACCACAAGGTGAGCAGCTTCACCTACATGGACCGGGCGCGGCGGGAGATCGCGCGCAAGCTGCCCGAGGCCAGCACCTTCTTCGAGTCGGGCGGGCTGCAGGACGCGGTGCTGAACTTCGGGGCGCCGGCGCCGATCGACGTGCAGGTGAGCGGCGACAGCGAGCACGCGCTCTACGCCACCGCGCTGCAGTTGGCGGAGAAGATCAAGGCGATGCCGGGGGTGAGCGACACCTACATTCCGCAGGACCTGGACTATCCCGCGCTGCGGCTCGACGTCAACCGCGAGCAGGCGAGCGAGATGGGGCTGACGCAGAAGGAGGTGGTGGACAACGTCATCACGGCGCTGACCTCCAACGGCATGATCGCCCCCAGCTACTGGATTGACCCCAAAACCGGCAACGACTACATGCTGACGGTGCAGTACCCGGAGTCGGCGATCCAGAGCCTGGACACGCTGCGGGAGATCCCGCTGCGGGCGGGCAACCACGCCAAGGTGACGATGCTGGACGCGGTGAGCAAGATGACGCGGCTGGAGTCGCCCACCGAGGTGGACCACTACCAGATCCAGCGCGTGATGGACGTCTACGTGGCGCCCAAGGGGGAGGACCTGGGCGGGGTGGCGGCGGCCATCCAGAAGCTGCTGGGGACCACGCGCTTGCCGCCGGGGGTGCAGGTGACGCTGCGCGGGACGGTGCAGTCCATGCGCTCGGCCTTCGCCAGCTTCGGGCTGGGGCTGGCGCTGGCGCTGGTGCTGCTCTACCTCTTCCTGGTGCCGGCCTTCCGCTCCTTCCAGGACCCGCTGGCGGTGCTGCTGGCGGTGCCGCCGGGGCTGGCGGGGGTGATCCTCACCCTGGCGGTGACCGGAGCCACGCTCAACGTGATGTCGCTGATGGGCACGGTGATGCTGGTGGGGGTGGCGGTGAGCAACAGCATCCTGATCGTGGAGTACGCGCAGCGCATGCGGGCGCAGGGGATGGCGGCGGCGGAGGCGGCGGTCAGCGCCTGCCGGGTGCGCATGCGGCCGGTGCTGCTCACCTCGCTGGCCACCATCATCGGCCTGGTGCCGATGACGCTCAAGCTGGGGGTGGGGAGCGAGGCCTACGTGCCGCTGGCGCTGGCCATCATCGGCGGCCTGGCGGTGTCGTTCGTCGCCACCCTCTACATCGTGCCGGCGGGCTACGCCTGGATCCACCGCCATGGGAACTAGGCAAGGGAGGGCGGTCTAGTGCCCAAGTTCTCCATCCGCAACCCGTTTCTCATCGTGGTGGTGTGCCTGGTGCTGGTCATCATCGGGGTGACCAGCCTGGCGCGCATGCCGGTGGACCTGTTTCCGGCGATCAACATCCCCGAGGTGGTGGTGGCGACCTTCTACAACGGCATGCCGCCGGAGGAGATCGAGACCGAGATCACCAGCCGCTTCGAGCGCTTCTTCACCCTGGGCAGCGGCATTGACCACATCGAGTCGCGCTCGCTGCCGGGGGTGAGCATCATCAAGATCGACTTCCAGCCGGGCACCAACGCCGACTCGGACGTGACCATGATCTCCAACCTGGCGATGGCCAACCTGCGGCGGCTGCCGCCGGGGACGCTGCCGCCGGTGGTGCTGAAGTTCGACGCCGCCAGCCTGCCGGTGGCGCTGGTGACGCTGCAGGGCAAGGGGCTGAGCGAGACGGCGCTGCGCGACCTGGGGCAGTTCGCGGTGCGCAACCAGTTGGCCACGGTGGCGGGGGCCTCGGTGCCGCCGCCGTTCGGGGGCAAGTACCGCCAGATCGAGGTGGATGTGGACCCGCTCAAGCTGCAGGCCTACAACCTCAGCCCCATGGACGTGGTGCGCAAGATCAACGACCTCAACCTGATCCTGCCGGCCGGCGACGCCAAGATCGGGCCCTACGACGACAACATCTACACCAACAGCCAGTTGGCCACCATCGGCGACGTCAACCGGGTGCCGCTGAAGACCGACGCCGACCGCACCGTGCGGGTGGAGGACGTGGGGAACGCGCGCGACGGGCACCAGATCCAGACCAACGTGGTGCTGGTGAACGGGCAGCGCTCGGTGTATTTGCCCATCCTCAAGCAGGGGGGCGACACCAACACCATCTCCGTGGTGGACGGGGTGCGGAGCGTGCTGGCCAGCCTCTACGACGTGCCCAAGGCGCTGGTGACCAAGGTGGCCTTCGACCAGTCGCAGTTCGTCAAGGAGGCGATTGAAAACCTGATGCACGAGGGCGGGATCGGGCTCTTCCTGACGGCGCTGATGGTGATGCTGTTTTTGGGGAGCCTGCGCGCCACGGTGGCGGTGTCGCTGTCGGTGCCGCTGTCGGCGCTGGCGGCCTTCATCGCCCTCGACCTGGGGGGGAGCTCGATCAACACCATGGTGCTGGCCGGGCTGGCGCTGGCGTTTTCGCGCCTGATCGACAACTCGGTGATCGTGCTGGAGAACATCTTCCGCCACCTGGAGATGGGCGAGCCGCCGGAGGTGGCGGCGGCCGAAGGGGGGCAGGAGGTGGCGATGGCGGTGCTGGCGGCGACGCTCACCACCGCCGTGGTGTTCTTTCCGGTGACCTTCCTCTACGGGGTGGGGCGGTTCCTGTTCTCGGCGCTGGCGCTGGCGGTGGTGCTGTCGCTGTTCGGCTCCTACTTTGTGGCGCTGACCGTGGTGCCGCTGTTCTGCGCGCGCTGGATCAAGGCGCTGCCGGCGGGCGAGGCCGAGGCCGAGGGCGACGACGCCCACGCCGGCCCCAAGCCGCCGGCGGGGGCGGGAGCGATGGCGCGCTTCAACTTCTGGTTCAACCACCACTTCGGGCGCATGCTGCACCGCTACGAGCGGGCGGTGCGCTGGGCGCTGCGGCGGCCGCGGGCCACGGTGTTCGCCATCACCGGGCTGTTCCTGCTCAGCCTGGGGCTCTATCCGCTGCTGGGGGTGGCCTTCTTCCCCCGCACCGACGCCGGCCAGTTTGTGATGAACCTGAAGTCGAAGCCGGGCACGCGGGTGGAGCTGATGACCCAGGAGGTGCAGCGGGTGGAGGCGCTGGTGCGGCAGACGGTGCTGCCCTCGGACCTGAAGATGATCGTCAGCAACATCGGCGTCATCCCCGGCTTCAGCTCGATCTACACCTCCAACTCGGCGCCCTACACCGCCACCGTGCAGGTGGCGCTGCACACCGACCACCGCATCGGCAGCTACGCCTACATGGACAAGATGCGGCAGAAGCTGCGCACCCAGATGCCGGAGCTGAGCGCCTTCTTCCAGTCGGGGGGGATGGTGGACGCCATCCTCAACCAGGGGCTGCCGGCGCCGATCGACGTGCAGGTCACCGGCGCCAGCCTGCACACCGACGACGGCATCGCGCTCAAGCTGGCGCGCCGCATCCGCCGCCTGCCGGACGTGAGCGACGTCTTCATCCCGCAGGACATGGACTATCCCGCGCTCAAGCTCAACGTCAACCGCCAGCGCGCCGCCGAGCTGGGGCTGAGCCAGCGCGAGGTGATTGACAACGTCATCACCGCGCTCACCTCCAACGGCATGATCGCCCCCAGCTACTGGATCGATCCCAAGACTGGCAACGACTACATGCTGACGGTGCAGTACCCGGAGCGGAAGATCCGCAGCCTGCAGTCGCTGCGCGGCATCCCGCTGCGCGCCGACGGGGCGGCGGGCACGGCCCGGCTGGGGCAGGTGGCCACCATCACCCGGGCCAACTCGCCCACCGAGGTGGACCACTACCAGATCGAGCGCAGCTTCGACATCTACGTCAACCCGGCGGGCGAGGACCTGGGACGGGTGGCGGGGGCGATCCGCCAGGTGCTGGCGGGGGAGAAGCTGCCGGCGGGGGTGCGGGTCAACCTGCGCGGCATGGTGCAGAGCATGAACGCCTCGTTCCAGAGCTTCGCGCTGGGGCTGCTGCTGGCGCTGGTGCTGCTCTACCTGATCCTGGTGGCGCAGTTCCGCTCGTTCATGGACCCCATCCTGATCCTGCTGGCGGTGCCGACCGGGGTGACCGGAGTGCTGGCCATGCTGGTGCTGAGCCACACCACGCTCAACGTGATGTCGCTGATGGGGGTGATCATGATGGTCGGGATCGTGGTCTCCAACAGCATCCTGATTGTGGAGTTTGCCCACCGGCTGGAGGAGCGGGGGCGGACGGCGGCGGAGGCGGCGATCGAGTCCTGCCGCATCCGGCTGCGCCCCATCCTCATGACCTCGCTGGCGACGGTGATCGGGCTGGTGCCGCTGGCGCTGAAGCTGGGCACCGGCAGCGAGGCCTACGCGCCGCTGGCGCGGGCGATCATCGGGGGCCTGCTGGTGAGCGTGGTGCTGACCGTCTTTGTCGTCCCGGCCGCGTATGTGATGGTCTATGGCCGGCGGGCGCCGACGCCCGCGCCGGCAGAGGGAACACGATGAACAAGTCGAGTCTTGGAGTGGCCGCGCTGGCCCTGCTGGGAACGGTGGGAGCGGCGGCGGCGGGGGCGCAGGCGCCCCAACCCTTCACCCTGGCGCAGGCGCAAGCCTTGGCGCTGCAGCACCGGCCGCGGCTGCAGGCGGCGGTGGCCACCGCGCAGGCGGCGGCGCAGAATCCGCGGGCGCTGCGTTCGGTGTATTTCCCCCAGCTCTCCGGCGACCTCACCGGGGTGGGGGCGGAGACCAACAGCCGCATCGCCGCCGGCGGGCTCAACAACCCGGTGATCTACAGCCGCTACGCCAACGGGTTGAGCCTCAGCCAACTGGTCACCGACTTCGGCCACACCGCCAACCTGGTGAAGTCGTCGCGGCTGGACGCCCAGGCGCGGCAGCAGGACACGCTCGCCACCCGCGCCCAGGTGCTGCTGCAGGTGGACCAGTCCTATTACGGAGCGCTGCAGGCGCAGGCGGTGCTGCGGGTGGCGCAGCAGGCGGTGCAGGAGCGCCAACTCATCGCCCACCAGGTGGGGGTGCTGGAAAAGAACAAGCTGCGCAGCACCCTCGACGTCAGCTTCGCCCAGGTCAACCTGGCGCAGGCGCAACTGCTGCTCAGCCAGGCGCGGGCGGAGGTGAAGTCGTCCTTCGCCGACTTGGCGCTGGCGCTGGGCACGGCCCTGCCGCCGGGCGCGCGGCTGCAGGACGGCCCGCTGCCCGCCACCCCGCCCGCCGACGTCACCCCGCTGGTGGCGGAGGCGCTGCGCCACCGGCCCGAGCTGGCCAGCGCCGGCCTCGAGCTGAGTTCGGCGCAGGCCTACGCCCAGGCCGAACGCGACCTGTGGCGGCCGACGGTGAGCGCCGTCGCCAGCGCCGGCCTCACCCCCACCGGGGCGCAGCAGCTGCCCGACCGCTACGCCGCCGCCGGCATCAACCTCAGCCTGCCGCTCTTCAACGGCGGATTGTTTGCCGCCCGCCGCATCCAGGCCAACTACCAGGCCGACGCCACCCAGCGCCAGATGCAGGAGCTGGAGAACCAGATCACCCACGACGTGCAGGTGGCCTGGCTCAAGGCCCAAACCGCCCAGGAGCAGCTCGGCCTCACGCAAGAGCTGGAGCGCCAGGCCACGCTGGCCATGCACCTAGCCCAGTCCCGCTATCGGCTGGGACTGGGCAGCATCGTCGAGCTCAGCCAGGCGCAGCTCAACCAGACCCAGGCCGATATCGCCCAGGCCCAAGCGAAGTACCAGTTCCAGATGGCGAGCGATGACCTCGACTTCCAGTTGGGGCGCATCCGGTAGGCGTAGCCAGTGAACAGTGCGGACACGGAGGGCCTGCGGTATTCGGGACGAGCGGCCGATTTGGTAGTGTCCAGAATCTTTCGCACTTTGGTTTAGCCTGAGGCTGGTCAGATTCCATTGCGTTTACCTTTTTGGGGGCAGTTTGTGTTCGCAGCTTGGGCTTCACGCCGCGCCTGCTGCCACCTCCTTGAGCCGGCTCATATCCAGGTACCGGCGCTTCCCCCATGCGCTCGCCGCGACGTGGCGGAGGCGCGCTGCGACCAGCATCAGGGCTGAGCGGCCGTCGGGAAACGCACCCACCACGCGGGTCCGCCGGCGGATCTCCCGCATGATTCTCTCCTGCGGGTTGTTGATGCGGATCGAGCGCCAGTGCTCGGAGGGGAACGCGTAGTAGCTCAGCGTCTCCTCCACGCCCGCTGCCAGCAGCTCCGCCGCTCCCGCCAAGCGCATCTCCCGCAGCTTGGCCACCACCTGCGCCGCCTTGGCCCGCGCCGCCTCCCGGTCCTCTTGGGCGTGGATCGCCTTGAGCATCGCCGCCGCCTCGCGCACCTTCCCCTTGGGCACCATGGTCCATACATTGCGGTAAAAATGGACCACGCACCGCTGCCAACTGGCCTCCGGGTAAAACTCCGCCAGGTTCTCGACCAGGCCCAAACACCGATCGGAGACGAACAGCTTCACCCCGCGCAGGCCGCGCTCCTTCAGCTGCCGCAGGAACGCCGTCCAGCTCTCGCTGTCTTCCTTCGCTCCCTCGACCACCCCCAGCACTTCGCGGTCGCCCTCCTGGTTCACCCCGATCGCCACCAGCACGGCGACGTTCTTGACCTCGCCGCCCCAGCTCCGCTTCAGCCAGATCCCGTCCAGGTAAACGTAGGGGTGCTCGTTCTCGATCGGCCGGTTGCGCCAGGCCTCGATCTTGGCGTAGATCCTCTGGTTCAGCTCGCTGACCGTGCTCGGGCTTACCCGCGTGCCCCACAGGGCCTCGGTGACGTCCTCCACCCGGCGCACGCTCACCCCGGCCAGGTACATCTCCACCAGCGCCTCCTCCACCGAGCTTTCCCGCCGCCGGTAGCGGTCGATGATCGCCGATTCAAAGGGCAGCGTCCGCAGCTTCGGGACCTTCAGCGTCACCTCGCCGGCTTTGGTCTCGAGTTGCCTGGGGTAGCTGCCGGCCCGCGTGTCGACTCGATCCGCGCTGCGCTCGTACCGGCCCGCGCCGCACAGCCGATCCGCTTCCGCGTCCAAAAGCTGGTTCAACGTCTCCTCCACCGTCGCCCGCACCACTTGGTCCACGTGGTCCCGGATCGGCCGCTCGTCAATCTGAATCACACCCCCGGCCTTGACCGGTTCTTGATCTTGCGCCATGCTGGTCTCCTGTTCTGGTCGGTTTGGCTGGCGCCCCCTGCCAGGGGCGCCAGCGCTGTTTGTACCAGACCAGCTCAGGCCTTTTCAAATGTGCGAAATTTAGCGTACGTTATCGCCGATTTTGTTCCATTCTGGTCGGCAAGTCCTTTGGTTCGTGCGAAAACGAGTGGGACACGGCCTGAACTCCCGCTCTCTACGCCCTTAAGGATGCGTGAGGATGGGATGCGGGCGGGTGGGCGGCGCGGTGACGGATTTGCGGCCTCCCGCGGCTGGCGCTGAGCAGCGGGCGCGGGAATGGCCGCTTGCCACCGCGCGCTGCCCCTCCCGCTCTCCACCGCTGCGCGACACCTTTGCGCCCGGGTACAATGAGCAAGAAGTTTCGAAGCGACGCGTTTGCCTCGCTCCCGAGACGATGGAGGCCCTCCACAGGGGGGGCGCCATCGCGACGCAAATGATGCGGCGCTTTGACGAAGCCTGCCTGAAGCATGCGGTGCCGCCAACGACGCCGAAGGTTAAGCCGGTCGGAAAGCGGAAGTGCGCAAGGAGGACGGTCGCCTTGTGAGCGGTTGTCGAGGCGGTCGGAATCGGCTTCCGCCGGTTCTAGCTCTCAGCATCCTCCTCCAAGCGAACTTCCCACGGGAAACCGGTTACTAGGTCGTGCTGGCAGGGGATCGCCAAATTCGGCAAACACCACGATCGACGCCGATTTCGGGCGGTGCCATCGGGGTAGGCAAAGCGCAAGTCAAAGATCTCGTAGAGGCGCCGAAAAAACTTGCTGAAATGGACTGGACTGGAGGTCGGCGGGTAATCGGGAAGGACCCTCGCGCCGTCGCCGTCGCAGCATACAACGATCAACCCGACGCTTTCGTAGCGCATGGCTGGGTCGGTAATGGTGGTGCGCCCGGAGAGGCTCACCAGTACGTCGTGGTACCGCACGAGCTTCTCCAGTGGCTTGCCGTTCGCGTCGAAGCTGGCGTCGGGCGGGGCCACCCGGCCAAGCTTGGCAAATTTGATGAAATGTAAAAATCCAAAAACGAAGCCGGGGTACATCATGTGGATGTTGGCGCAATCGCCTAGGGCTTCTTCCATCCGGTTGGTGAGATTGCGGAATGCGTTCCCAGTGCTCTTTGCGCTGATCCCCAGGGCCGGCCCGATTCCGGGTTCAAACACGGTGACGTCCACATTTTTGGGCTTGATGCCACCGAGCACTGACCGTTCCGCCTGATCGCTTGCACTGGGCTTGTACTGCAGACAATCTTTGGATTTGATCCTCTTGCTGCTGAGAGGAGGCGAGGGCAGGAGCCATTCTGGCGGAAACCCGCCTTCAAGGACCAGCCGCTCGCTGAGGTGGCGGTGGATCGGTCTGATGTGCTTCCCTGACTGCGTTTTGGAGGTGCCGCAAAGCTCCTTAAGGCCGGCGCCCAAGGTGGAGACGCTGAATGGATTCGAGTGACTCATTGCGTTTCGCTCTTAGCGGGAATAGCGGCGCTGCCGCAGTGTTTCGGCGGCGTCCCGCAAAGTTCGACAGTCGCCGACGCTCAACCCGATGCCATCGCGCAGGATCACACGGTCAGCTTCGGCAGCCGCGGCGGCATACCCGCGATTCCGCAAGAGATCGTCCAGCACAGGCAGCAGCTTGGGAAGCTGGTCGCTTCCGCTAACCGCTGGCAGGAGAACGTTGCGCGCTTCACCGGGCTCAAGCTTGAGCATTCCACCTCCCAGGGCGTGCCCTTCGATCTCCGCGCTCAGCCTGGTCAAGCTCGTCAGCCAGAGGCTGGCTAAACCTTGCGGCTTCATAGGGGAACCGGCGCGAACATGAACGACGTGCAGGCTATTGGGCGCTACCACCCTGGCAGTATTGGCGACGAGCCGCGGCGTTGCGCCGCTCATGTAGGACAAGAGCGCGTCGGGTGTCCGAACTCCGGGGACACAGTACCACGGTTCCCGAGCGCGGCATTTGAAGGCATTATGCACCCCCGCAGCCTCGCCGTTTGCGAGGTAGCGGCGCACGGCTGACGTCGGCTTATCGCCTGGTTCCAGGTAGAGCAGGTAGCCAGCACCGCCGTTCGCAGCGGCGGCAATCCAATCGGCGCTTGAGAATTCAAGGCCGGCCAAGGATCGTCCCCGTCGCACCGCGGGGCGCAGGAATTGCTCCGGGATGCGCCAAAGCTTGGCTTGGTCCGGGTGGAGGTGAAAATAATCGTTTGCGCCGGTCACGTAGCCGATTCCCACCTTCGCCAGCTTGCCGAGCTGCCATACGTGTGTACCTGCCTTGAGCGTGCGGTAAAGGTTTCGCGCCTTTTCGCTGAGCAAATATTCGGCAAAGCGCTGCTGTCCCACCTCAAGATCGCGGGCAAGGAACGGGGTTGACCCGCTGGGCAGCGAGCCCGCCGCGTCAGCGAGCTGGCCGGCATGAACCAGATCGCGAACACAGAAGCGGGCCGGCCCTTCCCCCTTGCGGTCTGCCAGCACAAGCAGGACGTCTTCGCTGAGGTCCGGAAACAGCTTTTTTTGGAAGGTTATGACGGCTACGTCAGCGAATGAACTGGCGAGGGCCCGAAGAGCCGGACGCGCGTACGCGGCGTGCGTGATCTCTACAGGCAGAACCATGGCAAGTCGGCCGCCGAGCTTAAGGCTGGCAATGCTCAGGAGCAGAAACGGCAGCCAGGAGCTGCTCAGCCCGCTCAGCTTCAGCTCGTGCCCGCGAGCGCGAGCCAACGCGCGGCTTCGCCTGACGCCGTTGAACTTCTGGTATCGAATGAATGGAGGATTGCCGACGACGACGTTGACTTGCAGGGACTCGTGGGAAAAGAAATCGCCCTCGATCAGGTGACCCCGTTCCAGGCCGAATTCCTCGTCCAGTTTGTCTGCGATACGACCGTGTGTGGACGCGTCAATCTCGACACCGAAGACCTGGGCAACGGGCGAGCCACCCAAATGCTGGATGCGCTTGCAGGCGGAACGAAGGAAGACCCCGCCCCCAAAGCTTGGGTCCAGCACAGTGTCCGCAGCGTCGCGAATCGCCCAGTCAACAAGGAACTCAGCCACCTGGGCGTCGGTGTAATAGGCCCCCAGTGCTTTGGCGTCGGCGTCCGAAAGTGCGGAAGGCGCATTCACTAACGGCCATTGTACAGGCTCCGCTGCCCAACGGTCGCAATGGACTCCGGCGATGCTCGCGGGCGTCCCGGCCCACGATTCTATAGCAGCCGGGGGCGGCGCTGGAGATAGAGGGCCTGCATCTGGTCGTGGATTTGCTGCGCCAGGCGGGGGGCGTCGTGGCGGGTTAGGCCGGTGGTGGGGACGGGGGGGCAGATCAGCAGCTCGACCAGGCCGGGGCGGAGGTGGGCGGTGGAGGGGGGCAGGATCTCGTAGGTGCCGACCAGCACCATGGGCACGATCGGCACCTGGGCCTGGATGGCGATGAAGAAGGCGCCGGGGACGAACTCCGCCAGTTCGCCGCTGAAGCTGCGGCCGGCCTCGGGGAAAATGAACAGCGGCAGGCCGGCGGCAACGGCGGCGGCGGCCTGCTGCAGGCTGCGCAGCGAGGCGCGGACGTTGGATTGGTCCACCGGCAGGTGCTGGGAGCGGCGCAGGTGTCCGCCCAGGAAGGGGATGCGGAACAGGCCCTGGCGGGCGAGGATGCGGAACTGCAGCGGCAGGCTGGCGAACAGCACCGGCACGTCCATGTAGCTGAGGTGGTTGCAGACCATCACCGAGCTCTGGCCGAGGAGCAGGTGCTGGGCGCCCTCGACCTGAACGCGCACGCCGGCGAGGCGGAGCAGCATGCGGGCCCAGGCCTGGGCGATGCGGTGCTGGCGGCGGCCGCCGCCGTCGAAGCGGGAGCAGGCCATCGAGGCCAGGCCGTAGGCGATGGTGGCGAGGCCGTAGAGCGGGGCGAAGACCAGCCCGGAGCGCAGGCGGGAGAGGTGATGGGCGGCGCGGGACATTAGGGGGCGGGGGCGGGGCCACACCCATAATCGCGGGCTTCGCCCACCAGATACAAGGAGCCGGTGACGAAGATGGGCGCGGCGGCCTCGCCGCTGGCGCCCCGGGCAAGGCGGCGGGCGGCGGCGAAGGCGGCGGGATAGTCGGGGGCGACCTCATGGCGCGCGGCGAGCGGGCCGCAGGCCTGGGCCAGGGCGGCGGGGGCGAGGGCGCGGGGTTGGCGCGGGGCGGTCAGCACCACCGCCTGGGCGCGGGGGAAGAGCAGCTCGCAGATCTCCTCCACCGCCTTGTCGCGCATGCTGCCATAGATAAGGACGGGGGCGGGGTGGCCGGCGGCGCGCTGGTCGTCGAGGAAGGCGGCGAGGGCGCGGGCGGCGAGCGGGTTGTGGGCGCCGTCGAGGATGACCTCGGGGTCGGCGCAGATCGTCTCCAACCTTCCCGGCCAGCGCACCGCGGCGAAGCCCCGGGCCACGGCGTCGGGCGGCAGGGCGAGGCCATGCTGGTCGAGCAGGGCGCAGGCGCGGGCGGCGACGGCGGCGTTCTCGCGCTGGTGGCGGCCGGGCAGCGGGGTGGCGGGGGCGGCCTCGGCGTCGGCGGCGGAGACCTCGGCGAGCGGGACGCCGGCGCGCCGGGCGTGGGCGCGGATCACCGCCAGCGCCTCGGGGGCCTGCGGCGAGCAGACCGCGGCGGCGATGCCGGGCTTGAGGATGCCGGCCTTTTCCCCGGCGATGGCGGCCAGGGTCGAGCCCAGGTACTGCTCGTGGTCGAGGCCGATGGGGGTGATCACGGCAATCCGGGGAAGCAGCACGTTGGTGGCATCCAACCTCCCGCCCAGGCCGACCTCGATGACTCCCAGATCGACTCCCGCGGCGGCGAAGGCGACGAAGCCGACGGCGGTGACCACCTCGAAGAAAGCCGGGGGATAGGGCAGGCGGCCCTGGGCGAGCAGGCGCTCGACCGCGTCGCGCACCCGGGTGGTGGCGGCGGCCAGGGCCTCGGGGCCGATCTCGGCGCCGGCGATCTGGATGCGCTCGCTGAGGCGCTGCAGGTGGGGCGAGGTGTAGAGGCCGGTGCGCCAGCCGGCGGCGCGGGCGGCGGCGGCGATCAGGGCGGCGACGCTGCCCTTGCCGTTGGTGCCGGCGATGTGGACGGAGGGGAAGGCGCGCTGGGGCTCGCCCAGCTCGGCCAGCAGCACGCGAATGGCGTCGAGGTCGAACTTGCGGCCGGGGCGCAGCTCGCCGCCCAGGGCGAGCAGGTAGTCCAGGCTGGCGGCGGGGTTCACAAGCGGGCGCGCGCGTCCACCGCCCGGGGCCCGGGGGGGAGCTGGTCCGGCGCCGCGGCGGCGGCGGGGGCTTGCATGAAGGCCAGGGCGCGGGCGAGGTAGGCGCGCAAATCCTTGCGGTGGACCACGGCGTCGAGCATGCCGTGCTCCAGCAGAAACTCGCTGCGCTGGAAATTGGCGGGCAGCTTCTGGCGGATGGTCTGCTCGATCACGCGCGGGCCGGCGAAGCCGATGAGGGCGCCCGGCTCGGCGATATTGAGGTCGCCCAGCATGGCGAAGCTGGCGGTGACGCCGCCGGTGGTGGGGTCGGTGAGCAGGGAGACAAAGGGCACGCCGGCGTCGTCGAGGCGGGCGAGGGCGGCGGCGATCTTGCCCATCTGCATCAGGCTGACGGCGCCCTCCATCATGCGCGCCCCGCCGGAGGCGGAGACGATGATGAGGGGCTCGCGGGCGGCGAGCGCGGCCTCGACGGCGCGGGTGATCTTTTCCCCCACCACGGCGCCCATGCTGCCGCCGATGAAGCCGTACTCCAGGGCGCAGATGGTCACCGCACGGCCCTCGAGGCGGCCGCGGGCCCAGACCAGCGCGTCCGCCATGCCGGTGTCGCGGCGGGCCTTGGCCAAGCGCTCGGTGTAGGGCTTCAGGTCCACGAACTGCAGCGGGTCGGTGGAGACCAGGCCGGGATCGAACTCCTCGAACTCGCCCTGGTCGAACAGCATCTGCAGGCGGGTGCGGGCATTCACCCGGAAATGGCGCTGGCACTTGGGGCAGACTTGCAGGTTCTCGGCCAGGTCCTTCTTCCAGATGACGTTGCGGCAGCCCTCGCACTTGAGCCAGAGGCCCTCGGTGCGCACGTGCTTTTCCGGCACCGAGGGGAGGAGTTTGTCTTCGCGGCGAAACCAACTCATGGCTAGTACTCGATTCCGCGCTGGGCCTGGATGCCCTTTTGGTAGGCATGCTTGACGTCGCGCATCTCGGTCACGGTGTCGGCCAGCTCGACCAGCAGGGGGTGGGCGTTGCGGCCGGTGAGGATGACGTGGAGGTTTTCGGGCTTGGCGCGCAGGAACTCGGCCACCGGCTCGGGGGCGAGCATGTGGTAGGAGATGGCGTAGTTGATCTCGTCCAGGATGACCAGGTCCCAGTGGCCGCTCTGCATCTCGCGCACCGCCTCCTGCCAGGCCTCCTCCACCAGGCGGACGTCCTCGGGATCGGGCTTCTCCGCCCCGATCTTGACGAAGCCGCGGCCCATCTGGCGGATGACGAAGCGGTCGCCGAAGCTCTGGACCGCGTCCAACTCGCCGTAATGCCAGGAGCCTTTGATGAACTGCAGCATCAGCACCCGCAGCCCGGCGCCCACGGCGCGCAAGCCGGTGCCCAGGGCGGCGGTGGTTTTGCCCTTGCCCGGGCCGGTATGGATAAGGATTAGGCCTTTCAAGGTTTCAGGATACAGGATTAGTGGACAGTGAACAGTGAACAGTGGACAGTGGGGGTGGGGTGGACGGGGAGGGTGGGGGGCGCGGGAGGCGTGGTAGGCTGGGGCGGGGAGGCAATGGCGAGCGAGCAGCAGCAACCCGCGCAGCAACGCCGGCCGTTGGCGGCGGTGCTGGAGGAGTGCGCGCCGATGCTGGTGGCCTACTCGGGCGGGGTGGATTCGGCCTACCTAGCCTATGCCGCGCGGCAGGCGGCGCCGGGGGGGGTGCTGGCGCTGATCGCCGATTCGCCCAGCCTGCCGCGCAGCGCGCTCGCGGCGGCGCTGGCGTTTGCCGCGGCGCACGACATCCCCTGCGAGACGCTGGCGACCCAGGAGCTGGACAACCCGGAGTATCGCCGCAACGACCCCAACCGCTGCTACTTCTGCAAAGACGAGCTGTTCGGGCGCATGGCGGAGGAGCTGCGGCGGCGGCCGGGGTTTCGCACCCTGGTCTACGGGGTGAACGCCGACGACCAGCTCGACTTCCGCCCCGGGCACCGCGCCGCGGACGCACACGGGGTGCGGGCGCCGCTGCTCGAGGCGGGGCTGGGAAAGGCCGAGATCCGCGCCCGGGCCAAGGCGGCGGGGCTTGCGGTTTGGGACCGTCCGGCTTCGGCCTGCCTGGCCTCGCGCGTGGCCTATGGCACCGAGGTGACCGCGGAGGTGCTGGCGCGCATCGAGCGGGGCGAGGAGGCGCTCTATGGGCTGGGCTTCCGCCAAGTGCGGGTGCGCTACCACCAGGAGATCGTGCGGCTGGAGATCGCCCGCGCCGAGCTGCCGCGGGCGCTGGACCTGGCCATGGCCGACCGCCTGGTCGAGATCTTCAAGGCGCTGGGCTTCCGCTACGTGACGCTGGACTTGCAGGGGTACCGCTCGGGTTCGCTGAACGAGATCTTGCCCGTGCTCTAGCATGCGCATTCTTTTGGTGAGCGACGAGCCGCGCGACCCCAGCATGGGCGGGCCCAAGGTGGCGCTCAAGCTGCAGGCGGGCTTGCAGGAGCTGGGACACCAGTGCGAGGTGCTGTTTCGGCCGGAGCTGGGCGGGCGGCCGCGCTCGCCGCGGCTGCGGCTGGCGGCGGCGCCCTACTTGGCGCGGCGGGCGGCGAGCGCGCGCAGCCGGGCGGCGGGGCGCTACGACATCATTGACGCCGCCAGCGCCGAGGGGTGGATGATGGTGCCGGGGGCGGCGCGGGCGGTGGTGGCGCGCTCGCACGGGCTCGAGCACCGCTACTACCGGGAGTTGCTGGCCGACGCCGAGGCGGGGCTGCTGCGCAAGCCCTGGCTGCGGCGGCTGTGGTATCCGGCGGTGCGGTTGGCGCAGGTGCGGCAGGCGCTGCGGCGGGCGGGGCGGGTGATCCTGCTCAGCCAGGCCGACCGCGCCTATGTGCTGGCCCAGGGCTGGCAAACGGCGGAGCGCATCGAGGTGATTCCGCACGGGGTGGACGCCGAGCGCTGGCGCCAAGCGCCGGCGGCGGAGGCGGAGCGCGGAGCGGGCCTGCTGTTCTGCGGCTGGTGGACCACCAGCAAGGGCGTGGCCTACCTGGCGCAGGCCTACGCCTTGCTGCTGCAGAGCGGGCTGCAGCCGCCGCTGACGCTGCTGGGGGTGGGCACCGGCGACGCCACCTGGCCGGGCCTGGAGGCGCGGGTGCGCGCCCACTTCCCGGCGGCGGCGCAGCCGCGGCTGCGGCTGCTGCCGCGCCTGCAGGACGAGGCGGCGGTGTTCGCCGAGTATCGCCGCCATGACCTGCTGGTCTGCCCCTCGACCTCGGAGGGCTTTGGCCTGGTGGTGGTGGAGGCGCTCAGCCAGCGCCTGCCGGTGGTCTGTTGCCAGGGCGTGGGGGCGGCCGAACTGCTGCGCGACGGGCAGGAGGCGGTGTTGACGCCGGCGCGCGACGCGCCGGCGCTGGCGGCGGCGGTGGCCGAGCTGTGGCGGCATCCGGAGCGGCGGCGGGCGCTGGGCGAGGCGGGGCGCGAGCGGGTGCGGGAGCTGAGCTGGACGGCGATCGCCGCGCGCACCGCCGCCTGCTACCAGCGCGCGCTGGGGGAAGCGCCCGCGGCCGCCGCCGCCGGGCGATAATACCGCGATGAGCGCTTCCGCCGGCCTGCGCGTGATTCCGCCCCGCTTCCAGCCGCGCGTCTGGGGCCAGCGCGATCTGAGCGCCTGGTACCCGGAGCGCGGGCGCGAGCCCGAGCCGGTGGGCGAGGCCTGGCTGTCGCCGCCCGGCGGGCCGGTGCTGATCAAGCTGCTGTTTCCGCGCCAGCGGCTGTCGGTGCAGGTGCATCCCGACGATGCCTATGCCGCCGCCCATGGGCTGGGGCGGGGCAAGAGCGAGGCCTGGTACGTGGTGGAGGCGGAGGCGGAGGCGCGGCTGGGGGTGGGGCTGCGGCCGGGAGCGCGCTGGGAAGAGTTAGAGGCGGCCTGCCGCGCCGGCCGCGGCGCCGAGCTGCTGCACTGGTTCGCGGTGGCCGCCGGGGACGTGATTGACGTGCCGGCGGGCACTGTGCACGCCATCGGGCCGGGGGTGGTGCTGTGCGAGGTGCAGCAGGACTCCGACAATACCTTTCGCTTGGATGATTACGGGCGGGGGCGGGGGCTGCACTTGGAGCAGGGCTTGGCGGTGGCGCGGCCCACCGCCGGGGGCCGGGTGGAAACAGGGCTGGCGGCCGGGGCTTCCGGGCTGCTGCTGGCCACCGGGCACTTTCGGCTGTGGCGGCATTGCCTCGCCGCCGGCGGGCGCCTGGCGCCGGCGGCGGAGACGCGCTGGCTGGTGAATGTGCAGGGCGCATGCGCCATTCCGCGCGGCTGCGCCGCCGAATTGCCGCCCGGAGGCGACCTGCGGGTGGCCGCGGCCACGACCCTGCTGGAGGCGCGCACCGGCGCGCCATGATGGAATTGCTCCGCCCGCGGAAATAGGGGGTTGACCGGCCCGCCCCTAGCCCTGAAAATAGAAGGAGCACCATCGCCCGCCGCGCCCGCGCCCGGTTCATCCCTATGAGTTCCCGCCCCCAACCCAAGCTCTCTACCCCTGTCGGCAAATCCGCCGACGGCGGCGCCGCCGCCACCACCCTGAGCGCGGCGCGGCGGTTTCCCCTGGATGCGACCACGCTGAAGAACTACTTGCGCCAAATGGTCCTGCTGCGCGAGTTCGAGCGGCTGGGCGAGCGCGAGTTCAAGAACGGGCTGATCCGCGGCTACTACCACTCCTACGCCGGGCAGGAGGCGGTGGGGGTGGGGCTGGTCAATGCCCTCGACCTGCACCAAGACTACATCGTGGACCACTACCGCGACCACGGCCATATGCTGCTGTCGGGCATGGATCCGATGCGCATCTTCGCCGAGCTGTTCGGCCGCGCCAACGGGGTCTCCAAGGGCAAGGGCGGCAGCATGCACATGTACAGCCCGGAGAACCATTTTCTGGGCGGCGACGGGATCGTGGGCGGCGGCATCTCGGTGGCCACCGGGGTGGGGCTGGCGCTGAAGCAGCAGCAGCGCGACGGCATTTGCGTCTGCTTTTTCGGGGACGGGGCGCTGGACACCGGCACCTTCCACGAGTCGCTCAACCTGGCCAGCCTGTGGCACGTGCCCACCGCCTACGTCTGCATCAACAACATGTACAGCATGGGCACCAGCCTGGAGCGCCACTCCAGCCTGCCGCGGCTGGTGGACCGCGCCGTGGGCTACGGTATCCCCACCGAGCAGGTGGACGGGCAGGACGTGTGGGCCACCACCGAGGCGGCCGAGCGCATCTTCCGCAAGGTGCGCAAGGAGCAGCGGCCCTACTTCGTCGAGGTGCTGACCTACCGCTACCAGGGGCACGGCATCCACGACAAGCCGCTGAACTACCGCAGCCTGGAGGAAGAGACGGCCTGGCACGCGCGCGACCCGCTCAAGCTGCTGAGCGACCACCTGGTGGAGGAGAAGATCCTCAGCCTGGCGCAGATCGAGGCGCTGCGGGCGGAGGTGGTGGCCGAGCTGGAAGTCAAGGTGGAAGAGGCCAAGCAGGGCCCGGAGCCGGCGCCGGAAGAGTTGATGCACGACGTGACGCTGTAGCGCAGCCGAGAAGGGATACACCAACAGTGCTAGTCAAAAAAGCCATGCACGAGGCCCTGAACATGGCCTTGCGCGAGGAGATGGAGCGCGACCCGCGGGTGGTGCTGCTGGGCGAGGAGATCGGACCGTACAACGGCGTGCACTACGTCACGCGCGGCTTGTTCGCCGAGTTTGGCAAGGATCGGGTGATGGACACCCCCATCTCGGAAGAGAGCTTTGTCGGCGTGGGAGTGGGCCTGGCCATCATGGGGCAGCGGCCGGTGGTGGAGATGATGCGCATGGATTTCTCCCTGCGCGCCATGGACCAAATTTACAACCACATGGCCAAGATCCGCTACATGTCGGGCGGGCGGCTGTCGGTGCCGATGGTGCTGCGCGGGCCCGAGGGCCCCGGCCCCAATCCCGGGCTGACGGCGCAGCACGGCCAGCAGCTCAGCGTGCTGTTTGCCCACTGCCCCGGGCTGCGGGTGGTGAGCCCCTCGAACCAGTACGACGCCAAGGGCATGCTCAAGGCGGCCATCCGCTGCGACGACCCGGTGGTGTTCCTGGAGCCCGGGCCGCTCAACAACAAGCAGGGCGAGGTGGACGACGGCGACTACGTGCTGCCGCTGGACCAGGCCGAGATCAAGCACGCCGGCGAGCAGGTGACGCTGATCGGCTACGGCGCCAGCGTGGCGCTGTGCCTGCAGGCGGCGCGCGACCTGGAGCGCGACGGCGTCTCCGCCGAGGTGGTGGACATGCGCTCGCTGCGCCCGCTGGACATGGGCCCGGCGCTGGGCTCGATCCGCAAGACCAACCGCGCCGTGATGGTGGACTACGCCTGGCAGAGCTACGGGCCCGGAGCCGAGATCGTCAGCCGCATCGCCACCGAGGGCTTCTGGGACCTGGAGGTGCCGGTGCAGCGCGTCTCCGGCAAGGAGACCCCCCTGCCCTACGCCGCCAACCTGGAAGAGCTGAGCAAACCCAGCGTGGAAGAGATCGTGGCGGCGGCGAAAGTGACCCTGCAACGCCAGTAGGGCAAAAACAGCCTGGCTCCAGCCCGTCCCGCCGGTCGCACGCTACAAAAGCTTGGTGCGGCCTTCCGCTTCCAGCTTTTGCACCAGCTTGGCCACCTTTTGCGACTTGGCGCGGGGGACGATCAGCAGCGCGTCGGGGGTCTCCACCACCACCAGGTCGCTGATGCCCACCAGCGCCACGGTCTTGCCCTCCACCTGCACGAAGTTGTTGGCCGCGTCCAGCTCGACCACTTGGCCGGCCTGCGCCACCGTGCCGCCGTTGGGGGCGAGCTGGTCGTAGACCGCGGCCCAGCTCCCCAAGTCGTTCCAGCCCAGGTTGGGGGCGGGAATGCAGATGATGTTGCGGCTGCGCTCCATGACGGCGTAGTCAATGGAGATGTTCTCGCACTCCGGGTACCAGCGGTCGAGCACGGCGGCCAGCTTGGAGCGGGGCGCCTCGGCGATGCGGCGCAGGATCTCGGAGGTTGCGGGCAGGAATTCGGCCATCGCCTCCAGGATGCTGGAGGCGCGCCAGATGAAAATTCCGGCGTTCCAGTAGAAATGTCCGGCGTCAACGAACTCCTTGGCTTGGGCCGCGTTGGGCTTCTCGGTAAAGCGGCGCACCCGCAGCGCCTGCGCCCGCGAGCGCGGGTCCTGCACCACCTCGATGTAGCCGTAGCCGGTCTCGGGTCGGGTGGGAACGATGCCCAAAACCACCAATTTTCCCGGTTTTTGCGCCTCTTTGACCCCCAAACGCACCAAGTTGACGAAGGCCTCATTGTTGGTGATGACCGCATCGGAGGGAAAGACCCCCATGTTGACGTCGCCGCGGGCACGCAGGATCAGCTCGGCGCCCAAGCCAATGGCGGGGGCGGTGTTGCGGCCCAGGGGCTCGGCGATGACTTGGGAGGAGGGCACTTGCGGCGCCTGGCGCAGCACTTGCGGGCGCAGCTCGCGGTTGGTGAGGATCCAGATGTCCTCGGGCGAGGCCAGCAGCGGGCGCAGCCGCTCCAGGGTGAGCTCCAGCATGCTGCGCTCGCCCAGAATCGGCAGCACCTGCTTGGCGGCAGTGCGGCGGCTGCGCGGCCAAAAACGGGTGCCCCGGCCGCCCGCCAGGATCAAGGCGCAGAAACCATTGGGTTTGGCGGCGGGTGTGGGCACGAATGGCAGAATATCAGGATTTGCGCGTTTTCCCTTAGAATTTCCTAGGTGCAACCATGATTGAGGCTGGACACAATCCCCGCGCCTACGCCCGCGAAAAGCTCATTTTGGGCTTGACCGCGGGGGCGATCGATTTACTGCTTCTGATCGGACTGCTCACCAGCGGCGCCAGCCGGGAGCTGGCGGCGTGGCTGGGGGGCGGAGCGGCGCGGGCGGTGCTGCTCTATGTGGTGGTGGTGGGGTTGGGATTCAAGCTGGTGGGGCTGCCGCTGGGCCTTTGGGGGCGCCGCATCGAGATGCGCTACGGGCTCAACCGCCAAGGCTTGGGCTCGTGGTGGTGGGACCTGGCCAAGGCCACCGCGCTGGAGGGGGTGCTGGCGCTGTTGGCGGCCGAGGGCCTGTATTGGCTCTTGCGCACCGCCCCGCAGCGCTGGTGGCTGTGGGCCTGGGCGGCGTTCACGTTGTTCATGGTGGTGATGGCGCAGTTGGGGCCGGTGCTGCTGCTGCCGCTGTTTTTCAAGATGCGGCCTTTGGCCGAGGGCGCGGACGCGGAGGGGACGCTGGTGAAGCGGCTGCTCGACACCTACGCCCGGCTGCGGGCGCAAAACCCGCGCCTGCCGCGCCTGCATGGCATCTACGAGTGGAAGCTGGGGGAGAAGAGCGCCAAGGCCAACGCCGCCCTCACCGGCCTGGGCCGCACCCGGCGGGTAATCATCAGCGATACCCTGCTCGAGGCCTCGCCGCCCGAGGAGATCGAGGCGGTCTTCATCCACGAGCTCGGCCACCACGTGCACCACGACCTGTGGCGCGGGCTGGGCTTCCAGTCGGCGCTGTTGCTGGCGGGCTTCTGGCTGGCGCAGTGGTCGCTTGCGGCGTTCAGCGGGCGCTTGGGGCTGAGCGGCGTGGCCGATGTGGCCGGCCTGCCACTGGTGGTGCTGATGTTTAGCGTCCTGGGGCTGCTGCTGCTGCCGGCCAGCAACGGCTTCGTGCGCGCCATGGAGCGGCGGGCGGACGATTACTCCTTCGAGACGCTGGGCACGGCCGAGCCCCTCATCGCCGGGCTGCAGCGGCTGGCGGAGAAGAACTTGGCCGAGGTCGAGCCGCCGCGGTGGAAGGAGTGGCTGCTCTACTCCCACCCCTCAATCGCCACCCGCATCCGGCGCGGCCGCACTTGGCAGGCCGCCCATGGCGCGCCGCTCGGACCCGGGTAAGAGGCTGCAAGCAAACGAGTTCTGCACCACTTGGCGCAGGGCAGCGGCGGAGAAGCCGCCGGGGCCGCGCAGGTAGGCGTACTCGTCGAGCAGCGAACAACCGAAGATGCCGGGGTCGTCGGTGCTGATCGAGAGCTTGACGCCACGATTGTAGTAATCGAGCGCGGGGTGGCGGCGATCCGTGGGCCAGACGCCGGTCTTGAGGTTGGAGGTGGGGCAAACGTCGAGCGCAACCTGTTGTTGGGCAAGGGCTTCCACCAACTCTGGATCTTCGAAGGCGCGCAGGCCGTGGCCGATGCGGTCGGGCCGCAGCAGCGTGAGCGCCTCGCGGATGGACTGCGGGCCGCAGGTCTCGCCGGCGTGGATGGTGGTGCGCAGGCCGGCGGCGCGGGCGCGGGCGTAGCCGGGGGCAAATTCGGCGGTGGCGCGCTGGCGCTCGTCGCCGCCAATTCCGATCGCCAGCACCGATCCCGACGATTGTAGTTTTTCTCCCCAGGCGACTACTTGCTCGAACCGCTCGGCGCCGAACTGGCGGACGGCGTCGAAGATCCAGCGCAGGCGGACGCCGGTCGAGGCCTCGGCGGCGAGGCGGGCGGCCTCCACCGCCTCCCAGTAGGGCTCGATCGGGACTTGGCGCCAGAGCAGGATGCCGATGGAGAGGAAAACCTCGGTGTAAACCACGCCTTGGCCGCGCAACTGGTGCAGGAGGTCGGTGACGGCGGCGGCATAGTCGGCGGGATCGCGCAGGAGCTGGCTGGCGGTCTTGATGGCGTGGATGAAGCCGGCGAAGTCGGAGAACTGGTAGAGGCGCTGGCAGGCGGCGAGGTCGGCCAGGCCGAAGGGGAGGCCGTGGCGCTGGGCCAGGGTCCAGAGGGTGGCGGGGCGGAGGCTGCCCTCGAGGTGGAGATGGAGTTCGGCCTTGGGCAGGCGGCGGAGCTGCTCGCGCTCGGAGGCATCCATTGGGGTCGGCTCCAGGTGGGTGGTTTAGAACAGGCGGGCGAGGAGGGTGTCTATCTCCTCATGGGAGTTGTAGAGGTGGGGGCTGCAGCGGACCCAGCCGTCGCGGTTGGAGCAGACGATGTGGGCGGCCTCGAGGCGGGCAACGAGGTGGTCGGCGGATTGGGAGGGATGGCGGAAGGAGGTGATGCCGCTGCGGTGCTGGGGGGCGGCGGAGAGTTGCAGGAGTTCACAGCCCTGCTGGCGCAGGCCGGCGGCGAGGCGGTCGCCCAGCGCCAGCAGGTGGGCGGCGATGGTCTCGATGCCGACCGCCAGCAACAGCTCGACGGCGGCGCCAAGGCCGATGAGGCCAACGTAGTTGAGGGTGCCGCACTCGAAGCGGGCGGCGCCGGGGCGCCAGAGGATGGGAGCGGCGGCGGCGGCGGCGCGCTGGGAGGCGGAGATGTCGTCCCAGGCGGCGACCGAGAGCCAGCCCACTTCGGGCGGGACAAGGTGGGGCAGGAAGGCCTCGTCCACGAAGAGGAAGGCGGCGCCCTCGGGGGCGGTCAGCCATTTGTGTCCATCGGCGGCGAGGGCATGGACGCCGGCGCGCTTGACGTCCACGGGGAAGGCGCCCAGGCCCTGGATGGCGTCCACCAGGAACCAAGTGCCGGTCTCGCGGCAGATGGCGCCGACCGCCTCCAGGTCGGCGCGGAAGCCGCTGACGAACTGCACCAGGCTGAGGCTGAGCAGGCGGGCGCCGCGGCAGGCGCGGCGCAGGCGGTCGAGGTCGGTCAGGGCGGCCGCGGGCAACAGCTCCACCACGACGCCGCGGGAGCGGAGCGCCAGCCAGGGGTAGAGGTTGGCGGGGAATTCGCAGTCGAAGGCGACAATGCGGTCGCCGGGCCGCCAGTCGAGGCCCTGGGCGATGGTGGCCAAGCCCTCGGAGGTGTTCTTGGTGAAGGCGATCTCGGCCGGGGCGGCGTTCACTAGGCGGGCCAGGGTGGCGCGCACGCGGCCGAGGGCGGCCACCCATTGCTGCCACTGGGTGGGCGGGCCGAAGTCGCAGAGCTGGGCGAGCACCTGCTCCATGGCCTGGCGGGTGGGCAGGGCGAGCGGGGCAATGGCGGCGTTGTTGCAATAAATGCGCTGCTGGACGATGGGAAAGCAGGTACGGGCCTGGTCCAGGTTCATGGTCGCTCCGCAATCCGGGTAACGCGGGCGGGGGAATCTGCGTCCCACGCTTGTAACGGAAGTATACTTGGGATAAGGAAGTGGTCCCATGAAGCCCCTCCACCGCGTGTTTAGCCTGGTTTTGGCGGCTTGCATCGCCCTGCCGCTGGCGGCCCAGAGCGCCAACGAAAAAGACCTCAAGGACATCGGCCACCGGGGGGTGGGCGATGGCATGAACTTCTACTCGCTGGAGAAGGAGATCGCCTTGGGCAAGACCCTGGCGCAGCAGGTAGAGGCGACGGCGCGGATGGAGAAGGACCCGGCCGTCAACGAGTACATCAACCGGGTGGCGCAAAACCTGGTGCGGCACTCCGACGCCAAGGTGCCGTTCACGGTGCGGGTGGTCGAATCGCCGGACGTGAACGCGGCGGCGCTGCCGGGGGGGTATTTTTTCGTCAACACCGGGCTGATCCTGGCGGCGGACAACGAGGCGGAGCTGGCGGGGGCGATGGCGCACGAGATCGCGCACGTGGCGGCGCGGCACGGCACCCGCACCGCCACCAAGGGGGAGCTGATCAACTACGCCACCCTGCCGCTGATCTTTGTGGGCGGCGGGATTGGGCTGGCGGGGCGGAGCTTGGCCAGCATCGCGGTGCCGATGAGCTTTCTGCGGTTCAGCCGCAGCGACGAGAAGGAAGCCGACTACCTGGGCTTGCAGTACATGTACGAGACCGGCTACGACCCGCAGGCCTTCACCGAGATGTTCGAGAAGCTGCTGTCGGAGGAGAAGCACCAGCCGGGAATGATCGCCAAGGCGTTTGAGACGCATCCGCCGACGCCCGACCGCATCCGCGCTTCGGAGCGGGAGATCGCGACGCTGCTGCCGCCGCGGCCGGAGTACATCGAGGACACCTCCGAGTTCGACCAGATCAAGGCGCGGCTGGCGATGCTGGAGCACAAGGACGACACCGACCTGAAGCTGAACGGCAGCGGGCGGCCCAGCCTGATCCGGCCGGATGGGTCGGCGGCCGAGCGTCCCGACGCCAAGGGCAAGCCCACGCTGAAACACCGCCCCGGCGGGGGCGGGCTCTAGCCCGCGGGCCGCGCGGGACTCGCCTGGGGCAGCGGTTTGAGGTAGTGTCGAGGCTATGAAGCCGAGCCGCTGCTTCTGCGCCCTGTTGGTTCTCGCCCTCGGCCTCCATGCCGCCAGCCTGCAGCAGCAGCTCCAGCAGATGGCGGCGGCCTATCCCGGGCGGGTGGCGCTGTACGCCCACGACCTGGCGACCGGCGCGGTGGTGGCGCTCGACCCCGACCGCCCGGTGCCGACCGCCTCGGTGATCAAGCTGGGGTTGCTGCTGGAGGCGATGGCGCAGGTGAAGGCGGGGCGGCTGGCGCTGGACACGCCGCTGGAGCTGACCGCGGGCAACCAGGTTCCGGGCAGCGGCATTCTGCACTTGCTCACGCCGGGGCTGCGCCTCGACCTCAAGGACGCGCTCATGCTGATGATCACGCTGAGCGACAACACCGCCACCAACATGGTGATTGACGCGGTGGGGCTGGCGCCCACCAACGCCCGGCTCAAGGCGATGGGGCTGAAGAACACTTACTTCTACAAGAAGGTGTTTCAGCCGGCCACGGGGCCGATGCCGGCCGACCAGCCGCAATTCGGCCTGGGGAAGACCACGGCGCGGGAGATGGCGGAGGTGATGGAGAGCATCCACCGCTGCGACCTGGGCGAGCGCGCCCTCTGTCTGGACATGATCACCATGCTGCGCAACCAGCAGTACCGCGCCATGCTGCCGCGCTACCTCGACGACGGCGAGGCCAGCGACGGGCTCTCGCCCATCGCCGACAAGATCGGCGCGCTGGACGCGGTGCGCAACGACGTGGCGCTGGTCTACACCCGCAGCGGCCCGGTGGTGATCTCGATCTTCACCTACGACAACCCCGACCACTCCTGGACGCCGGACAACCAGGCGGAGATCCTGATCGGGCGGCTGGCGCAGGCGATCGTGCGGACCTGGTCGCCGGCCGGGCTGGCGCGGCGGATCGCCGATCCGCTGGCGATGGAGCCACCCCCGGCTAGCAACGCCCGCGGTAGGTCTATGAACGGGCTGCTGCCGGGACGGGGTGGTGGGTGGCGGGGGTAATCAGGGCCTGGGCTTGGGCGCGCGGGTGCTTGGCTTTGCGCAGACTCACGCCGATTCCAGATCTGGCCAGAATGTCATGAGGCGCTCACGGATTCTCTCCAGGATCGAGTCGCTGTCGGAGAGCGACTGCAAGATCCCCGCGGGCACGATTTCGAGGGCGTGGTGGGCAAGCTGTTCGGCATCGACCTGGATATGCATCCGTATCTGGACCGGGCTGATAGATTCAGTCGCCGAGCTGTCGAGGTCAAACACGGTAATAAAGGCATTCCTGCGACTTGTGACCGATGAGCCCTCCGTCGCCCTGATCCGGTGCAGACCCGCCCCGACGGAGTCAATGGACGGGGCCCCAAGGAAGGGCTGCCAGCTGTCCCAAACGGCTTGCGGGAGGGCTAGGACGGTTCCCGCAACGCGCCCCTGCGCGGCGAGCTGGAACTTGATCATAACCTGGTAAAAGGTACGCTTGAAGACGTTGGCGATATTCGGGCCCTCGATCCCTGCCGCCGCCCAGCGGGGATTTTTCTGTAGCTCCGCGGCCAAGTTGGACTCGTGCAGGCGGTGCGCCCCCTTCAGGTTTTCGACCGCCTGCCGGTATGAGCCGTGGAAGTCCATGGTCTGGATCTCCAGTATTCCGTAGCGGCCTAGCACAAATCTCCCGCCTTCGTTGCGGACCTCAGCTATGGTTGCGTCGAAAGCGATCTCGGGAGACCGCGACGTTGCGGGAACTGAGATCTCGCCGCCCAGTCTGGCCTGAAAATAAACGTACCCTGCACCCCCCTCTTGGATTCCCCTTCTGAATCTGCCCAGCGCTCGTTTGTCCTGGAGCAGGGTCGCAGGAACGGGCGCTGGGGCATCCTGGTCGCCGAAAATCCTGGCGCATGCGCTGCGGACCAGGTCGCTCGAGATCACGCGGTAGGGGCAGGCCAGCCAGTCTTGGCGCGGACCGTTGCTTGAAGCGCTTACTGTACAGACTCCGAAAGAGTTTCCCTTCTTGACGCACTCGGTGCGCCTCTTGAGCGCTTCGCTCAAGAAAGGGCATTCCCCGAAGGCGTCGCCCTGGAAGGAGGAAGCATCGAGGCGCACTGTCGGGAAAATCCTATGCCCGAGCCACTCGCTGATCGGATTCCCGATTTCCGCCCTTGGCACGCGCTTCACTTCCACAGCCTGTCCCGCCCTAGGCGCTCTAGCCTCGCGCGGGTTGAAATTATGAAATCCCTTTGCAATTCGAATCCGATCGCCCTTCGACCGGATTCGACGGCGGCCTCCAGGACGCGACCTGTGCCAAAAAAAGGATCCAGGACCGTCCCGCCCTCGGGCGAACAGCTATGGATGCGGGGTGCGATGAGCGCCATGGGGAATGTCGCCGAGTGGCCGCCCTCGCCCGGGGAGGAATTGACGATAACGACGTCGTTGCGGCGCGGCTCGGCTGACGCCGCATCGAAGAAGTACTTCGGCCGGCCTGTGGTTGGCTTCTTTACAAAATGAAAGAAGTGCTCGTGGGAAAGCTTAAGGCGGTCACCCTCAGGCCGTGGCGTAGCGTTGGGCTTGTACCAAATTATGTCGTTTCTCAGTATCCAGCCACGCCCCTGCATCTCGATGGCAAACCGCGCAGGTATCAGGAGGAGTTGCTTCTCCTGCCGGACGCCGCCCAGGGGGGTCTTGCGGCGCCGCCTTCCCTTCTCTGACAAGCCTTGGCGGCCCGCGTCTCGCACACTGCCCCAGCGGGCGAAATAGGTGTCCCCGACGTTAACACAGAGACTACCGCTGCTTTTCAGGCACAGCTTGGCTCGTTCAAGAATTTCCGCAAGGTGCTTGACGTACCACTCTGGGTAGGGCTCAAGCCCGAGAACCCCACCATTGGAGCGGTACCACTCGTACCCTGGCGATACGGGCCCGATTTTCCGAACGCTCGGGATGTCGTTGAACAGCGCCCAGTTGTGCCCCAACCCGTACTCGCGGTGTCCCCAATAGGGCGGGCTGGTGACGATCAGGTCGACGCTGTTCCCTGCGATACGGCCGAAAAGGTCGAAGGCATCGCCCTGGAAGATGCTGATCTCACCGGGTTCGGGTGTGCGGGCGGTGGCCATCTTGGCGAACTTTCCTGTGTGCCTAGTGTAGCCGCTCGCCGCGGCCCGTCAAGCACGCAGAGTTCTACCGTGGCTAGGTTCGGAATGGGCTATCCGCCCGGGGGGGCTACTTGGCGGAGGGCGCCCCTGCGGGCAGTGCCGGGCACACAGATGTGCGCCGACACCGATGCTCGCTCCTCCCGGTGGTACAGCCCTCGAACCTAAAAAGTGAATAACGCCGCCTGCTAGGGATGGGTGGGGGCGGCGGGGGCGGGCGGCGGCGCGGGGGCGGGCGCGAGCTGGGCCAGGGCTTGCGCCGGCAGCGACTTGGCCTTGTGCAAGAGCTGGGTCAACTGCCAGATCTGGGCCTGGGTGAGGACCTTGCCGAAGGCGGGCATGCCGGTGAGGCGGATGCCGTTTTCCACGCGCCAATAGATCATGCTGGCGTGGTCGTCGTCGGGCTTGACGAAGAACTGCGGCGGGGGCGGGAACATGCCCCGGATCGGGTCGGGCTTGGGCTGGTTGGGCAGGCCGTGGCAGAAGGCGCAGTCGGTGCGGTAATTGACCGCGGCGGCGGCCAAGTCGCTGTCGTCCACGTTCAGCGCCCCCGGCGGCGGGGTGGGGGCGAGGCGCACCGCGGCGTAGTGCAGGGCGGTGTGGGCGAGGATGAATTCCAGCGGCAGGGGGCTGGAATCGGTGGCGACGGGGAAGTGGCCGCTGAAGGCCCAGAGATAGGCGACCACCGGCAGGGCCAGCAGGCCCAGCACAAAGCCCGCCAGGATGGATTTCAAGGGCGTCATGGGGTCCTCAGTTCACTTGAAAGGCGAGGATCTCGGCCCCCGCGGTGGCGGAGACGGGCACGGCGACGAAGAGGCGGTGCAGGGAGGGCACCAGCAGCGCGGTCTTGGCCATGGTGGCGGTCTGGATCGGCACCTCGCGGTATTGGTCGGGGGTGATTTGCTCGAACACGTCGGTGAAGCCGTCGGCGGCGACGTAGACGCGGTGGTGGGCGCTGTCCCAGGCCATGTCGTCGGCGCCCTTGGCGATGGGGTAGGAGAGAATCTGCTTGCCCGTGGCGGTGTCGAACACCACCATCTGGCCGCTGCGGCAGCCGATGAAGAGGCGGTGGTGGGCGGCGTCCAGGGCGATGGGGGCGTTCATGGTGGCGCCGTGGACGGGCCAGACGGCTACGATCTTGTGCTGGCGGCGGTCCAGGATGTCCACCTGGTTCTTGGAGCGGACATTGAAGTAGATCAGCGGGCCGGTGGAAGAGAGATGCATGGCCTCCAGCGTGTCGCCATCCACGTGCAGGTCGGCGACTTGCTTGTCGGTGTCGAGGTTGACGGTGGTGAAGTGGGAGAAGGCCTGGTGGATGTCGCCGCCGCCGCTCTCGATGTAGAGGTCGTGGGTGGCGGGGTCGTAGCCGACCGAGTCGGCATCGATCCACAGCGGCACGGCGCCGATCTGCCGGTAGTTCTTGGCGTTATAGATGAGCAGCTTGCCCTGGATGCCGTCGGTGACGTAGAGGCGGTTGAGGTCGGGGCGGTAGAGCAGGCCGTGGGGCTTCTTGAGGTCGGTGATGCTGTGGATGAGCTTGCCGGTGCGCAGGTCCACCACCTCCACCGCGCCGCCCTCGGCGGCGGCGAAGAGGCGGTGGCCGGCAAGGTCAATGGCCATGTGGTCGAAGTGGCCGGCGGGGGCGCCGGGGAGGGCGTAGCGGGCGACCAGGGTCAGCGGCGGTTTGGCTTGCGCCGCCGCTGACAGGGAACCCAGCAACAGGGCAGAGACAGCTACGGCGATGCACTTGGACATGCGGTCTCCTCGGGCAAGGGCGGCCAGTTACCAGATCAGCTTGAGGGCGAACTGGATTTGGCGCGAGGTTCCCGCCGTGGCGTCAATCAGGCCGGCGGTGGAGATGGGATTCCCCTTCCCGTTGAAGAGGGTGGAGTTGTCGATCGGCGGCGCGAAGTTGGGATGGTTGAGGATGTTGAAGACCTCGGTGCGGAACTGCAGCCGCGCGCTGTCGGAGATGGATTTGAGCGGAGCCGACTTCACCAGGGAGAAATCGAGGTTGACCTGGTTGGGGCCGGTGAGCATGTTGCGCCCGACGTTGCCGCGCAGGGTGACCGGGGTGGGGAAGGTGAAGCAGGCCATGTTGATGTAGGCGTTGGGATCGCCGGTGGTGGTCTTGCAGCCGGGCACGACGTTGGGCACATCCCAGGGCTGGGTGCTGAGCTGGCCGAGGGGATCGCCGCCGACCAGCGGGGTGAAGGGCACGCCGGTGCTGGCGCGCAGGATGCCGCCCAGCTCCCAGCCGCCCAGCAGGGCGCGCGCGGGCGAGGGCAGCGAGGCGCCGGAGGGGGCGGTCCAGAGCATGCTGTTGATGAAGCTCTGGGTGAGGTTGAGGTCGGAGGGGCCGCGGTCGGCGCCGAAGTTGAACCACAGCAGCATGGGCAGGGAGTTGTTGAAGGTGTCGCCCGCCACCGTGCCGGTGCCGTCATCAATCGCCTTGCTCCAGGTGTAGGAGGTCTGATCCTCCAGGCCGTGGCTGAGGCGCTTGTTGAGCTGGGCTTCGAAGGCGTTGTAGCTGCTCTTGCCCGCCCACATCAGCATGCGGATGGCGCCGACGTTGGGGTTGATCTTGGTGCCGCTGCCCACCGGCGAGGGCCAGAGCATGCCCTGCGGGGTGTAGGTCGGCAGCACGCCGTTGGCGTCTTCGGTGCGGAAGGGCTCGTGCACGCCGCTGGAGCCGACGTAGCCCAGCATCAACGACACCGTGGGGGTGAATTGGTGCTGGATGTTGAGGGTGTACTGCATCACGTAGCTGCGCTTGGGGGCGGGATCCTGATAGGCGTTGCGCAGGGTCTTGTTGCCGGCGGAGATGGCGGTGAACGCCTGGGTGGGGAAGCTGCCGGCGGTGGGCGAGGCGTTGGTGCCCAACTGGAAGAAGGGCGCGGTGAAGACGTACTCCAGGTTGAACATGTAGGGCAGCGGCAGCACGTCGGTGATGCCGAAGCCGGCGCGCACGGCGGTGGTGCCGTGGCCGGTGGGATCCCAGTCCAACCCCAGCCGGGGCTCGAAGTCCTTGGTGGTGGGGTTCTGGAAGTAGGGCGAGCCCAGGTGGGGCGTGGCCGAGGTCAGGGTGGGCAGGATGGAGAGGTAGCCGTGCGTTTCGGTGGGCACGGTGGTCATCTCGTAGCGCATGCCGGCGTTGACGGTGAGGTTGGGGCGGAAATGCCAGTCGTCCTGGATGTAGGCGCCGAACACCGACTGGCGCACGCTGCGCCCGCTGACGTCGGCGGGGAAGGCGGCGATGTAGTTGGTGGGCGCGGCGTTGGTGAGGAAGCTGGAGAGCGACCCGTAGCTGAACACGCCGTTGCCGTTGGCGACGCCGATGAGGTTGTCGCGGATGCGCTCGAAGGAGAAACCCATCTTGATGGAGTGGGTGCCCTTGGTCTCCATCAAGTCGTCGTTGAACTGGATGGTGGTGTAGTTGAAGGTGTAGTTGGAGGGGGCGCCCACGCCGCCGGTGAACTCGGTCATGCCCGAGACCTTGACGTCGGGGGCGGTGCGGCCGGGAACGCTGCCGAAGGTGAGCGCGTTCATGGCGTTGATGGTGCTGGTGGAGGCGCCGACCTGGGCGGGGGTGCGGTAGATGCCGCCGCGCATGGTGTTGATGACATTGGGGCTGAAGATGTGGGTCCACTGCAGGGCGCCCATCTTGTGGCCGGCAATGAAGGTGGAGCGCTTCTGGTTGAACTCGTCGGGGGAGTTGAGGTTGTTGTTGTCGTAGACCAGGGTGCCCGACATGGAGTCGCTGGCGGAGAAGGTGTGGTCGAGGCGGCCGGTGAAGAAGTTCTCGTCGTTGACCTGGTTGGCGGAGAAGGCGTAGAGGCCGACGTCGCCCTTGGTGGCGCCGTTGGGGAGGGGGTAGAAGGTGTTGAGGAAGTTCTGGACGGTGGGGTCCACCGCCACCGGGCCGCTCACCAGGTTGCCGGCGCGGGCGGCGGCGGTGGGAACGGTGTCGAGGGCGCTGAGGCCCTGCGACTCGCGGATGGCCTCAAAGTCGCCGAAGATGAAGGTCTTGTTCTTCTGGATGGGGCCGCCGGCATCGATGCCGAACTGGTTGCGGCGGAAGGCGGGCTTGGTGGTGTCGAAGAAGTTGCGGGCGTCGAGGGCGTCGTTGCGGAGGTACTCGTAGGCGGAGCCATGGAACTGGTTGGTGCCGCTGCGGGAGATGGCGGTGACCACGCCGCCGGTGGCGTTGCCGTACTCGGCGGGGTAGGTGCCGGTCATGACGCGGAACTCTTGGATGGCGGACACGCCCAGGGCCCCGCCCTCGACGTTGCCGGGGGCGCCTTCGGCGTAGTCCTCCATGCTAATGCCGTCGAGGGTGTAGTTGTTGTCCTGGGGGCGCTGGCCGGAGATGGAGATCTGGTTGCCGAAGCCGCGCTGGCCGCGGCCGCCGTTGAAGGGGGGCTGGTCCTGGGGGTTGGCGACGCCGGGCTGCAACGTGGCCAAGTCGGTCCAGGAGCGGCCATTGAGCGGCAACTGGCGCATGGTCTGGCTGTCCACGGTGGAGCTGACGGTGGCGCTGGAGAGCTGCACCGCCGGGGGCGCGCCCGAGACCTCCACGCTCTGCGACTGGCTGCCCACCTTGAGCGCGGTGTTCAACTGCAGCCCCTGGCCGACGGTCAGGGTGATGCCGCTCCGCACCTGGGTGACGAAGCCGTTGTCGGTGAAGGTGATCTGGTAGGTGCCGGGCTGCAGGCTGGGCAGGTTGAAGAAGCCGGCGGTGTCGGTGGAACTGGAGCGGACGATGCCGGTGCCGGTGTTCTTGGCGGTAACGGTGGCACCGGGGATGCGGGCGCCGGAGGCGTCCGTGACGGTACCCGATACGGTGGCACCGGTGCCTTGGGAAAGCACCGGGAGGGAAAGCATCAGCGCCAGCAGAGCACCAAAGACGATGCGGGTAGGGCGGGGCTGATTTCGCAGACTGTGTGGCAGGAGCATACGCACCTCCGTTCCACAGGGAATCCTATGGCAGAGGGCAAGGGGAATATTAACCCAGGATTAATATTTGTTCATTTCGGCCGGCGCCGGCGCCGGCGCGGGGGCGTGGGCGGGGGCGCCCTCGGGCTCGGGCGGGCGCGGCAGGGCGATGGTAAAGGTCGAGCCCGCGCCGACCGCGCTCTGGCAGGCGATGGCGCCGCCATGGACGGCGACGATGGCCTGGGCGATGGCCAAGCCGAGGCCGCTGCCGGGTTCGGCGAGCGAGCCCGAGGCGCGGTAGAAACGTTCAAAGATGTGATCCAATTCGGCGGCGGGCACGCCGCAGCCCTGGTCCTGGCAGCGCATCACCACGCGCTCGCGCTCGGCCGCCAGGCTGACGGTGATGCGGGAGTCGGGGGGAGAATACTTGATGGCGTTGTCGAGCAGGATGAGGAAGAGCTCGTGCAGGAAGGCCTCGTCGCCGCGGAAGGCCACGTCGGCGCCGAGGTCGCGCTCCAGGCGGATGCGCTTGGCCTGGGCGCGGGGCGAGACCAGGCGGCAGGCGTCCTCCAGCAGCTCGTTCAGATAGAGCGGCTCGCGCAGCAGGCGGAGCTGGCCGGCGTCGGCCATGGAGAGGGTGAAGAGGCCGTCCACGATGCGGGTGAGGTGGCGCAGCTCCTGGTCGAGCGCCTGCACGGTGCGGTCAAAGTCGGCGGGGGGGCGGCCGCCGGCGACCAGCAACTCGATCTCGCCGCGCAGGATGGTGAGCGGCGTGCGGATCTCGTGCGAGGCGTCGGTGACAAACAGGCGCAACTGACGCAGCACGGCGTCCACGCGCTCGAACAGGCGGTTGAAGGTAATGGTTAGGCGGCCCATCTCGTCGGTGGGGGTGGCGACCTCGAGCGGGCGCCAGAGCGAGGGCTGGCCGCCCTGCAGGGCCAGCGCCGCCATCTGCTCCACATGCGAGGTGAGGGCGCGCACTGGGGCCAGGCCCTTGTCCACGTACCAGGCCGAGATCAGCCCGGCCAGCAGCAGGCTGACCGGCAGCAGCACCAGGATGATCTCGCCGAAGCTGTCGAGCACATGCATGGAGCCGAAGGTGGCGATGCCGGTGGCGAGCAGGTAGCTGTGGCCATGGCGCACAAACGGAATCACCGCCAGGCGCATCGGGCCGGCGGGGCCCTGCACGTCGGCAAACCAAGTGGAGGCGGGCAGCGAGCGCAGCACCGCGGCGGGCACGGGCAGGTTGCCGGACAGATTCTTGGAGCGCTCCCGGACCCGGCCGTCGGCGGCGAAGACCTCGAAGAAGCGGCCGCCGCCGCCCAGGTCGCGCACGTCGTGCATGGTGCGGTCGGTGGCGAGGTTCTCGACCACGGGGTCGGCGGCCGCCATCAGATCCTGATCCACTTGGCGCAGGGCGGTGGTGCGCAGCAGCAGGAAAATGCTGAGGTAGGAGGCGGCCAGCAGGCCGCCCACCATGATCCAGGAGAGGCGGATGAGGCGGTAGCGCAGGCTGCGCGGCTTCATGCCCGGGCCTCGCCGATGCGGTAGCCGAAGCCGCGCACGGTGTGCAGCAACTTGACCCCCAGGCGGCCGTCAATGCGCTTGCGCAGGCGGGCGACGTAGACCTCGATCAGGTTGCTCTCACCCTCGAAGTCGCCACCCCACACGTGGGCGACGATATCGGCGTGGGCGACGGGGCGGGGGGCATGGAGCAGCAGCAGCTCCAGCAGGGCGTACTCCTTGCGGGTGAGCGGGATCTGCAGGGCATCGCGGCGGGCGCTGCAGGTGCTGGGATCGAGCCGCAGGCCCTCCCAGCCCAGGCCGGCGCGGTCGAACGAGCGCAGGCGCTCGCCCTGGGGGGCGGCGCTGCGGGCGCCGAGGAGAATGAGGCGATGCAGGCGGGTGCGCAGCTCCTGCAGCGAAAACGGTTCCGCCAAGGTGTCGTCGGCTTCGGGCGCGGGGCCGGGCGCGGCCGCGGCGGAGCGCAGCAGCAGCAGCGGGGCGCGCACATGGCGCTGGCGCAGCTCCCGGCAGAGGGCGGGGGCGCCCAGCGGCGGCCCGCCGCGGCGCTGGGCCAAATCGGAGTGCAGCACCAGCGCGGCGTAGGCCACGCCTGGGGAGGCCGCCAGGATTTCCTCCACCGAGGCGGCGAGGTCCACCGCATAGGCGCACTCGCGCAAGGCGCGCGCGATAAAGTTGGCGGACCTGCGATCCGCCTGACCCACCAAGATGCGCATGCAAAAAGGCCCTCAACGGGGCGGGCGCGGCGAGGCATGCCCGCAACACCTTCTTGGGATGGAGCCTAGACCCACCACCGGGTAAAAGTCAATCGCGAAATCCGCCCGCGCCGTTGACAATGGGGTGCGGGGACGGCCAGGATGAGGGGTGCGGGTGCTCATCGTCGAGGACGAAAAGCGGATGGCGGGCTTCATCGGGCGCTCGCTGCGCAGCCAGGGCTACGAGGTGGAGGTGGCCGAAACCGGCGAGCAGGCGCTGCTGCTGGCGGGCAACGGCGATGGCGGCTACGACGCCGTGCTGCTCGATCTGCGGCTGCCGGGGGTGGACGGGCTGGAGGTGTGCCGGCGGCTGCGGGCGGGAGGGCTGGAGGCGCCGGTGCTGATGGTGACGGCGCGCACCCTGGTGGAGCAGCGGGTGGAGGGACTGGACGCCGGGGCCGACGACTACCTGACCAAGCCTTTTGATTTGAGCGAGTTGCACGCCCGGCTGCGGGCGCTGATCCGGCGCGGCCTGCCCGGCCGGGGGGCGGTGCTGCGCTTCGGCGAGCTGGAGCTGGACCGGCACCGGCGCCGGGCGCTGCGCGGGCCGGCGGAGCTGGGGCTGACCCCCAAGGAGTTCAGCCTGCTCGAGTGCCTGATGCTGCATGCCCCGGCGGTGGTGCGGCGCTCGGAGATCGTGGAGTACGTCTGGAGCCGCGGCTTCGACACCGAGACCAACCTGGTGGAGGTCTACGTCAACCGCCTGCGGCAGAAGATCGGGGACGAGGAAGGCGCCTGCCGCATCCACACCGTGCGCGGGGTGGGCTACCAACTGGGCGGGGGCGAACCGCGGGGGTAGGAAGCGGGCTAGCCTAGAGGGCGGCGGCGATGGCCGCGCCCAGCTCGGCGGTGGAGGCGCGGCCGCCGATGTCGGGGGTGCGCGGCCCGCCGGCAGCCAGCGCGCCCTCGATGGCTCGTTCGATGGCGTCGGCGGCGGCGGCCTCGCCCAACTGGCGCAGCATCATCGCCCCGCTGCCGATTTGCCCCAGCGGGTTGGCAATGCCGCGGCCGGCGATGTCGGGGGCGGAGCCGTGCACCGGCTCGAACATGGAGGGGTAATCGCCCTCCGGGTTCAAATTGCCCGAGGCCGCCAGCCCGATCGAGCCGGCGATGGCCGGGCCCAGATCGGAGAGGATGTCGCCGAACAGGTTCGAGCCCACCACCACGTCGAACCACTCCGGATGGCGGACGAAGTGGGCGGTGAGGATGTCCACGTGGTACTGGTCGGTGCGGATGTCGGGGTATTGCGCCGCCATGGCGCGGAAGCGCTCGTCCCAGAAGGGCATGCTGTGCACCAGCCCGTTGCTCTTGGTGGCGGAGGTGACGTGGCGGCGGCGCTGGCAGGCCAGCTCGAAGGCGTAGCGCATCACCCGGTCGCAGCCGCGGCGGGTGAAGACCGATTGCTGCAGGGCCAGCTCGTCGTCGGTGCCGGCGAAGAGGCGGCCGCCGATCTCGCTGTACTCGCCCTCGTTGTTCTCGCGCACCACGACGAAGTTGATGCGCTCCGGGGTGGCGTTTTTGAGCGGGCTCTCGATGCCGGGCAGCAGCCGCACCGGGCGCAGGTTGACGTACTGCTGGAAGTGGCGGCGGATGGGGATGAGCAGGCCCCAGAGGGAGATGTGGTCGGCGACGCTGGGATGGCCGACCGCGCCCAGGAAGATGGCGTCGCAGGCGGCGAGCTGCTGCAGCCCGTCCTCGGGCATCATGCGGCCGCTGCGCAGGTAGCGGTCGCAGCCCCAGTCGAACTCCTGCCATTGCAGGGCGAAGCCGAAGCGGCGGGCGGCGGCCTCCAGCACCCGCACCCCCTCGGGCAGCACCTCGTGGCCGATGCCGTCGCCGGGCAGGGCGGCGATGCGATAACTGCGGTCGGATTTCTTGGCCATCACCCCGCCACCATAACAGCAACCCGGGGGGCGGGTCACGTGAACAAATATTAATGCTGGATTCACGCTTCCGCGGCCGGGATTTGCGACCGTAGCAAGGAGGCGCGCGCGGCGGGCGCCGGCAGGGGAGTTATGCACATGGGCCGGCGATGGCGGAGGCGGTTGGGAGCGGTCGGGCTGGGGCTGCTGGCGGCGGCGGCGCTGCTGGGGCAGAGCCCGGGGGCGGTGGCGGGGCGGGTGCGCGACGCCGGCGGGGCGGCGCTGGCGGGGGTGGCGCTGCGGGCGCTGCGGCTGGGAGCGCCCGCGGGCAGCGCGACCCGGGCCCTGAGCGACGCCCAGGGCCGCTACCGCTTGGCCGGGCTGGCGCCGGGCCGCTACCAGCTCCGCGCCGCCAAGGCGGGCTTCCTGGCGCAGCAGCGCACGCTGGCGGTGCGGGCCGGCGCCACCGCGGGCTTGGACTGGGTGCTGGCGGCGGCGCGCCCGGGCACGGCCCCGGCGCTGCGCCAAGGCACGGTGGAGAACACCCCGCTCAACGGGCGCGACTGGACCCAGCTCGCCACCCTGCGCCCGGGGGTGAGCGGGGTGGAGACCGAAAACGCCTCCCAGGGGCACGTGGCGCAGCGCGGCTTTGGGGCGGCGCTGAGCATCTCGGGCTCGCGCCCGGAGGAAAACGACTACCTGCTGGACGGCATCAGCATCAGCGACTACGCCAACGGCGCGCCCGGAAGCGTGGTGGGCACCACCCTGGGGGTGGACGCGGTGCAGCGGATGACGGTGCTGGACAACAACTACCCGGCCGCCTACGGGCGCACCGGGGGCGGCATCATCAGCGCCGCCACCCGCAGCGGCGGCGACGCCTGGCACGGCAGCCTCTACGAGTTCCTGCGCAACAGCGCGCTGGATGCGCGCAACTTCTTCGACGCCAGCAAGCCGGCCTTCCGCCGCAACCAGTTCGGCGGCTCGCTGGGCGGGCGGGTTCGGCCCCTGCGCCTGCATCTGTTCGGCGACTACGAGGGGCTGCGGCAGTCGCTGGGCATCACCCACGTGGACACGGTGCCCTCGGTGGCGGCGCGGGCCGGCCAGCTCGCCAGCGGCCCGGTGGCGGTGGACGCGCAGGCCGCCGCCTTTCTGCGGGCGCTCTATCCGCTGCCCAACGGCCCCGCGCTGGGCCTCGGCGACACCGGCGTCTACACCTTCTCCGGCCAGCAGACCACCGGAGAGAACTTCTTCACCACCCGGGCGGACACCACCCGCGGCGGCCGCCAATTCTCGGCCATCTATCTGTTCGACGGCTCGGAGGTGACCCAGCCGGATGCCTTCAACGCACTCCTCTCCAACGTGACCTCGCGGCGGCAGATGGTGGCGCTGTCGGAAGAGCAAGCCCTGGGCGGCTGGAGCAGCGTGGCGCGGGTGGGCTTCAGCCGGGCGGTGGCGCTGGACGGCGGCCTCAGCCAGGTGCTGAACCCGGCCTTCACCAACCCCGCGCTGGGGATGGTGCCGGGGCAGTTTGTGGGCTCCATCAGCGTGCCCGGGCTGACCAGCTTGGACGGCGGCCCGGCGGCCGGCACCAGCCGGCTGGGCAGCAGCAAGTCGTTCGCCTGGAACTCGTTCCAGGAATCGGAGGACCTGAGCCGCAGCTTCGGCGGGCAAACCGTGCAGCTGGGGGCGCGGGTGGAGCGCATGCAGTCCAACGTCGGGCTGGCGGCGGACAGCAATGGCAGCTTCCAGTTCGGCTCGCTGGCGGCGTTCCTGACCAACCAGCCGCAGACCTTCAGCGCCGCCCGCCCGATGCCGGTGCCGATCATGGGCACGCGCGAGACGCTGTTCGGCGCCTATGTCGAGGACGCCCTGCAGCTGCGGCCGCGCTTCCAGCTCAGCCTGGGGATGCGCTACGAGATGACCACCGTGCCCACCGAGGCGCACCATCGCATCGCCAACCTGCAGGCGCTCACCGACCCGGTGGCGCAAATCGGCAGCCCCTATTTCCTCAACCCCACCCTGCACAACTTCGCCCCGCGGCTGGGGCTGACTTGGCAGCCCTGGCGGAGCGGGGCGGTGGTGCGCTCCGGCTTCGGCATCTTCGACGTGCTGCCGCTGCCCTACCTGTTCAACATCGTCACCCCGGCGGCCTACCCGTATTTCCAGGAGATCTTGGGCAGCACGCCGGGGACGGGAACGTTTCCCACCGGGGCCTACCAGCAATTGGCGGGCAGCCCCTCCAGCTACCGCACCAGCTACGTGGAGCACCACCCCCACCGCAGCTACGTGATGCAGTGGAACTTCAGCCTGCAGCAGCGCCTGGGGCGGCAATGGGCGGCGATGGTGGGCTATGTGGGCTCGCGCTCGGTGCACCTGCCCTTCCGCACCGACGACTTCAACACGGTGATGCCCACCCCCACCCCGGCCGGCTACCTCTATCCCCCCGCCGCCACCAGCCAGCGCCTCAACCCCAATTTTGGCCGCATCAACGGCATTATGTGGAACGCCGACGCCTACTACGAAGCGCTGCAGGCGACGCTGCGCGGCTCCTGGCGGAGCGGGCTGCAGATGCAGGCCTCCTACACCTGGGGCAAGACCATGGACACCAGCTCGGCCTCCATCACCGCCGACCAGTACGACAATTCGCTGGTGAACATGCCGTGGTTCAACACCCGGCTGGACCGCGGCCTGTCGGACCTCAACATGGGGCAAAACTTCGTGGCCAACTTCACCTGGGCGTTGCCGGGGCAAAGCACCGGGCCTTGGGGCTGGGCGCTGGCGGGCTGGCAGTGGGTGGGGGTGGTGAAGGCGGCCAGCGGGACGCCGTTCACGCCGCTGCTGGGGGGCGATCCGCTGGGCACCAAGCTGAACGCGGCGAGCGAGGTGCCCAACTGGGTGAACGGGCCGGGCTGCGGCAGCCGCGTCAACCCCGGCAACCCCAACGACTATATCCGCAGCCAGTGCTTCGCCTTCCCCTCGCCCGGCAACTTGAAGGGCAATGTCGGGCGCAACACGCTGATCGGGCCGGGGCTGGCCAATCTGGACTTTTCCCTGATCAAGAACACCGCCGCCGGCTGGCTGGGCGGAGACAGCAGCGTGCAGTTGCGGGCGGAGTTCTTCAACCTGCTCAACCGCGCCGACTTCGCCCCGCCGCTGGCGCACCTGGCGGTGTTCGACGCCAGCGGCAACCCGGTGGCCGGGGCCGGGCTGATCACCGCGACGGTGCAGCCGGCGCGCGAGGTGCAGTTGGCGGTGAAGCTGCTGTGGTGAACGGCGGGCCCCGGCGGGCCAGCCCGCATCGCTAGCCCGCATTTCTCACCACCTCCGTCGCGAAATGCGCGAGAAGCCGCGCCGGCAAGGCGCGCGCCGTTCAGCGCGCGGAGGCGTACTTGAACAGTACGTCGAGCACGCTGGACGGCGCGCAACGCAGCCGGAGCGTGCTGATCGCGCATTGCAGCAGGAGGCTGGTGAGAAATGCGGGCTAGTTGGGCAGCGCCTGGATGCTGGCGATCTTGCCGCGATGCACCTCGCACACCCACACCGTCGGCGGCGTGGTGGAGTCTTGGGTGTAGATGCGGCGGAGGTTGGCGTTCAGCGTGGGCAGCAGGTACTCGGTGAACACGCCGGTTGCGGGATGGAGGCGATAGACGTAATCGGTGCTCATGCCGCCGGTCCAGACGTCGCCGTTCTTGTCGCGCATGGCGGGATAGTCGCCACTCCAGGGGGTGGGGGGGGTGTACTCCTTGAACTGGTGGGTGACGGTGTTGAACATGCCCAGCTTGCTGGAGAAGTTCTCGCCGAACCAGAGGAGGTCGTGGCTGTCCATGGACATGCGGCGCGGGCCGGAGTCCAGCGTCGGCGTCTTGTAGAGGGTGGCCTGGCCCGTCCGGGCGGAAATGCGGCCGATGTAGCCGCCGGCGATGTCGGCGTAGTAGATGTTGCCCTTGGAGTCGCAGGCGGTGCCGTAGCTGCGGTGGCCGGTGGGGGTGAGGCTGTGGCCGTAGACGTCCACGGTGGCGGTGGGGTGGTAGTTGGGGAAGAGCTGGAAGGTCTCGATCTTGCCGGTGCTGGGCGTCAGCCGGAACATCACCCGGTTCTCGGTATCGGGCCACCAGACGGTGCCGTTGGGGCCGCAGGGGGAGACGTGGGAGGTGTCGGAGTGGGCGTTGTTGTAGGGAGCGGGCTCGACCCAGGTGGTGAATTTCTGGGTGCGGGGATCGAAGCGGGTGAGGCCGCCCTTGCGGAAGCGGGGAATCCAGAGGTCGCCGTCGGGCCCGAATTTGAGCGCGAGCTGGCCGGCGGGAAAGCCGGGCTTGAGCGGCGGCAGTTGCCACTCCTTGGTGGCCCCGGTTTTGGGATCGAGGCGGCCAATCAGATCCTGCTGGAAGTCGTTGTACCAGATGTAGCCGCCGGGACCGACGATGGCGTCATGGGGCAAGCGGCCGGCGGGCAGCGCGTACTCGGTGATGAGCACATGGGTGGCGGCGCCGGTGGGACGGGCAAAGTGGGTGAGCTTGGCGGTTTTGTAGTTCCACTTGGAGTCGGGCCCTTGGTTGATGCTGGCCAAGTAGGCCGCCAACTCGGGATCGGGCTTGATGTTCATGGGAAAGGGCAGCACGATGGGGCTGGTGCGCACGCTCTCGCCGCCGTAGTGGCGCATGCGCACCAGGGTCGCCAGCCACTGCTGGGCGGAGTACTGGCTCTCGACCACCGGGGTGAGGGAGTGGCAGGCGGCGCAGTGGTAGAGCTCCTCCTTCTGCTCCGGGGTGCCGGGCACGCTCTGCAGCCACTCGGCGCTGGTCAATTGGCCGGCGAGGTCGTTGGTGGGGGTGAGGGTGAGGTTGGCCTGGGCGGGCTTGCCGGCGGTGAGCACGGCGATGGTGGGGACGGAGAGGAGGTAACCCACCGCCCGCGCTTGCATCTGGTAGGCGCCCGGGGGCAGGGCGCTGGCCGGGAAGGCGTAGCCGCCGCCGGGCTGGCTGACCACGCTGAAGGACATGTCGGAGCCACTGAGCTGGGCGCTGACCACCACGCCGGCCATGGGCTTGCCCGCCGCCGAGCGCACGGTGCCGCTGAGCGTGGCCGCCGGCGCCGCCGCCAGCATGGCCGCCAGCCCCAATACGGCGCTCGCGATGCGAACGAAGGTGAGGTTGCGGTTATTTGACATTGCCTGCTGCCTCCCGCGGATAGTAGTAGGGATAGGTCCCGTTCAGAATCTTCTGCATTTGCGCGCTGGCGTAGGGCCAGGGATTGCTCGAATATTCGGCGTAGCTGCCGGGCACGTTGATGCCGGGAATGTCGGGGATCCAGGCCTCGGCCAGCACCTCATCGGGATTGCCGTGCCGGGCGGCGAGCTTGCGCACCTCGGGATCGTCCAGGGCGGTGAGGTGGCCGCGGTCCACCAGCGTCACCCACTTCTTGCTGCCGCGCAGGCGGGCGCGGTAGGTGACGAAGTAGTTCTGCAGGTGGAAGTCGTGGCCGCTGGGAAACTGGTGGTCGGCGCAGAACTTGTCCCAGTGCTTGGGGGCGCCGATGGAGCCGGGATCGCTGGCCATCTCGTTGCCCAGCCCCCAGTGGAAGACGCCGCTGCGGTAGCGCTCGTAGGTGAGGCAGTAGATGCCGGCGGTGCCGCCGCCGTACATGTCCTTGGGGTTGCGGAAGTACTTGGGCTCGGTTCCCAGCGCCACCTCCCACAGGTGCCAGTAGCCGGGGGTGTCGTAGTAGGGGTAGGTGGTGGTGTTGATCTTGGGGTAGTCGAGGAACTCGCGGATGACCTGGCCGTAGTTGCCGCCGCCGACCACCTTGTGGATGTAGCCGTTTTCAAAATGGACGGCCATGTGGGGCCAGAAGCCGCCGCTGCCGTTGCTGCCGGCGACCACGCCGCTGGCGCGGGCGGTGGGCGAGCGCGGAATCCAGTTGGCGTAGCGGGCGGGGTAGCCGTCGAACTTGAAGCCGTACTGGCCGGTGGCCGAGTCGGGATACATCATCAGGTGGCCGCGCCAGTAGGCGCCCTGGGCCCAGCGCGCCGCCATCTCCGGGGTGACCTCCCAGCCCAGGTCGGTGCCCTCGGGGTCGGTGACGTGCACCTGCTCGATCTGGCCGATGGGGGCCAGGGTCTTGCGCTCGACCAGGCTCCAGACGTCGGCGGGGAAGGAGGAGACCTGGCTGATCACCTCCCAGCGGGTGGTGAACGAGCAGCGGCCGTAGAATTTGGACTCGTAGGGCGCCATGGCGCGCTGGTAGAAGGCGCCGCCGGGCTTGCCCCAATAGACCCCCTTGATGCCGGGGTGCTGGGAGAGATAGTGGCTGACTGCGGCGCCGAGCTGCTTGTTCGACAGCTTCTTCCACTGGGTGTACTCATCGGCGGTGATGGCGTCGCGCTCGGGGTAGAGGGCGGCGAGCAGCGCCGGGTTGCGCTTTTTCAAATACTGCTTGGCGAGCTCGGGGTTTTCCCAGACGCGCTCGATCCAGTAGTACTTGGCCTCCATGAAGCCTTCGTTGGCGCTGCGGATCTCGGTCTTCTCGCGCAGCAGCTCGGCCTCCTGGCGGCTGACGCCGGCGAGGGTGTAGTTGGCGATGAAGTGGGCGCGGATGCCGCGCTCGTCCATGGCCTGGCGCACCGCCTCGACGGTGATGTCGTCGGCGGTGGTGTCGGTGATGGCGAGAATCTCGTCGCCCTTGTTGAGCATGCCCAGGCCGATGCCGGGGGAGTTGCCGCCGAAGGCGGCCTTGTTGCGCACCAGGGCGCGGGCGTGGGGGAGAATGTCGGCGACGGTCTTGGGCTCCTTGAGGTAGGAGGCCCAGCGCGGGGCGGGATAGCCCAGGTCGGCAGCGGGGGCGGCGGCGGTGGCGGCGGGCCAGACCAGGCGGCTGCCGGCGCCCAGCGCCACGGCGGCGCCGGCCAGCGTGCCCAGCGCGGCGCGCCGGTCCATGGTGCGCCCCGGCTCGGGGGCGGCGGGCGGTTCGGCGGGGTTCTTTTCCTGCTCGCTCATTGCGCCACCGCCCCGGCCGGGAGCCCCGGCAGAATTTGCGTCCCCTCGATGCGCACCGCCTGCAGCGCATCGGGATTGGCCCCGAACAGCGCCACGATGGTGGGGGCGATTTGCGTGGTGGCGACCGCGGCCTGCACTTGGCGGGGCGCCCATCCGGGGTGGGAGATCAGTATCGGCACATGCGTATCCTCGTCGCTGAAGCCACCGTGCTCGGCAATGGTGGGGTTGGTGGGCTTGGTGTAGATGACGCCCAGGCGCCCCTCGACGATGATGTCGGGGGTGCGGGAATCGTGGCGCGGGTCTTGGAAGCGCATGCGCAGCGCCTCGCCGGAGAGGATGCGGCGGATGTGGGCCGGGCCCCGCACCGCCTCCAGCGCGCGCACCGCCGCCGCGGTCAGGCTTTGGTCGCGCAGCCAAATCAGCAGGATGTCGTCGCCGGTGGCGTCGGCCACCAGCCCGGGCTTGACGCCATTGATGGCGTTGACCAGCAGGCTGGGGCTGACCTTGACCAACTGGTGGACGTCCATCGGCGCCTGGCCGTGCTTGGCGGTGACGATGACCGTGGTGGAGTCGTACAGGCCGTGCTGGCGCAGGGCGGCAAGCAGGCGGCCAATCTCCATGTCGGTGTGGTCGAAGGCGGAGGTGAGGGCGGCGCTGGGGGTGCCGCTGGCGTCGGTCCAGCCCATGCCCGCCTGGAGCTTCTCGCCCACGGTGATGGCCTGGTAGGTGAGCCCCATGATGGCCGGCACCGGGGCGGTGCGGGTGCCGGTGTGGTCCTTGCCGGCGATCTCGTAGAGCAGCGCCTGGGTGCGCAAGTCGTCGAAGTGGAAGATGCCCGGCAGGCTGTGCGAGGCGCCGGCGTGGTGCAGCTCGGGCGTATAGAGGTCGTCCACGGCGTGGCCGGTGGGGCCCTGGTCCATCTCGTCGCCCACCTGCTTGTCAATGAACGCGGTGTAGAGGCCGCGCGCCTTGAGCACGTCGAAGATGGTGTTGACGCGCAGCAGGTTGTGGGGATAGACCGGGGTGCAGCCCTTGCGCGGGTCCAGCGGCAGCTTGGCGGGGTCAATGCCGCCGCCGCCGTCGAGGGCGTTGGGGTCCTTGTCTATGCTCTCGTCGAGGGCCACCTCGGTGCCCACGGTGGCGCAGTGCGAGCCCGCCGGCGAGAGGCTGCGGTTGTAGCTGGTCTCGTACCAGACGCCAGTGGAGTAGGGCGAGCCGCCGGTGAGCATGGCCATCAGCCCGGGAAACGAATCCGAGGGGCGCGAGGTGGAGGCGTTCTCGTAGAACACGCCGTGGCGCTGCAGCGCCGCCAAGTGGGAGTGGGGGTGGGCGGCGATGTAGTGTTCCAGGTCCAGGGCGTGGGTGCCGTCCATGGTGAGCAGCAGCAGGTGCCGGGTGGGCCCGGTAGGCGCTTGCGCCCTCGCCCCCAACAGCAATCCCGCGCCCATGAGCATCGCAAGGCAACGCTGGCGCATTCCGAAACTCTCCTTCGTCCTCCTAAATTGTGGGCAGCGGAGAGGAGCTGAAACTGAACCAGGAATTAATTTTTGTTTAGGTGCGGGGCGGGCTAGTCGCTGAGCAGGGCCAGCAGCGGGGCGGTGCTGGGCTGCTGCTCCAGCTTGGCCACCATGGCGACCACCTGTTGGGCGCGGCCGCGGTCCCAGCCGGCGTAGTCGGCGCAGCCGTAGAACTTGTCCGCCACCTCGTCGTAGCTCATGGGGTTGGCGGGGCTGCCCTTGGCGAAGTCGGCGCGGCCCTTGTAGACCTTGCCGTCCTTCATATGGATGGCGAGCAGACTCGTCATCTTGGCGTAGCCCTCGGCCTCGGCGATGGGATCGGTGTAGAAGTGCACGCGCTGGATCATGGCCTGCACGTCGGGGCGCTGCACCACGGCGTCGGTGAACTGGGCGAGGCCGGCCTTGTGCTCCAGCAGCAGGATGGCGAGGCAAAACTCCATGCTGAACTTGGCCTGCAGGCCGGTGTGGGGATCGTGGTGGAGCAGGGTCTTGGGCATCTGGTCGTTGGTGCCGATGTCCACCCGCTCGACCTGGCTGGCCTGGATGTGGTGCTCGGCGATCAGTTGCTGCATGACGCCCATGGCGGGGTGGGTGAGCGAGCCGGAGGGAAAGGGCTTGATGGAGATGCCGGGGGAGGCGATGGTCCAGGGATGGCCGAGCTTGTGCAGCAGAAAGGCGGGGGTGTAGCCGCCGCCCTCGGCGTGGAAGAAGCCCAGCGGCGCCTCCAGGATGCGCTCCGAGGCGGTCCAGCCGATGGCGGCCAGCTCGGCCGCCACCAGGCCGTTCTCGGCGGCGCGGCCGGCGTGGAAGGGCTTGGTCATGGTGCCGAAGTTCTCGCGCAGCCCGGCGCCCTCGCTGGCGGCGATGCCGAGGGCGCGCAGGGTGGGGTCGAGCTGGAGGCCCAGCAGCTTGGCGCTGGCGGCGGCGCCGCCGAAGGTGCCGCAGGTGCCGGTGGTGTGGAAGCCGTCAATGTAATGGCGGGGGGCGATGGCCTCGGCGATCTTGCACTCCACCTCCACGCCAATGTGGTAGGCCAGCATGAACTGCCGCCCGGAATGGCCGGCGCCGCCGGCCAGGGCCAGCACCGTGGGCAGCACCGGGGCGGTGGGGTGGCAGAGCAGCCCGTAGACGCGGTCGGGCTGGGCGGAGAGCTGGGTGTCGTCAAAGTCGTGGGCGTGGATGGAGACGCCGTTGGCAAAGGCGGCGCCGCGGGCGGAGGCCTTGAGGTTGGTGCCCAGCAAGGGATGGTCGCCGGGACTGCGCCCCGCGCCGGCCAGGTACTCCGCCACCAGCGGACCGGTGGGGGCCTTGGTGCCGGCCAGCGCCAGCCCCAAGCCGTCGAGGATGGACTTCTTCCCCAGGGCGATCACGTCCTCCGGCAGGGCGTCGTATTCGGTGGCGAGGATGAACTCGCCCACGTAGCGGGTGAGGCCGGGGGTGTCGGGGAAGGGCGGCTCGGTGCAGGGGGCGGCGGCATCGGGGCGACGGCTCATGGCGTTGGCCACCGGCGCCAGGCCGAGGCCGGCGGCGCCGAGAAGGGAGGCTTTGGAAAAGTCACGACGGTTCATTCTGGGTTCCCTCGCGCCGGCCCGCCGCCGGCATCAGTGTGATACTTCTTGACGTTTCGGCGCGCCCGACGGTTGCACAAAGGCGATGCCATGAGCCTCCGGGCCCAGCGAAATCACCACCGCGCCGAGCAGCAGCAAGCCGGTCGCCAGCACCCCCATGGCGGTGGAGTAGCTGAAGCGCTGCGCCAGCACCGCCTCGATGTAGCCCACGGTGGAGGCCACCAGCACCCCCAGTTGGTAGGCGAAGCCGGGAAAGAATCCCCGCAGTTGGCCGGGCGAGAGCTCGTTCAAATGGGCGGGAATAACGCCCCAGGCGCCCTGCACCATGAACTGCATCAGGAAGGCGCCGACCACGATCAGCCCGGTGGTGGCGCCCTCGACCCAGAGCGGCACGGTCAACACCGCCAGCAGCAGGGCGGTGATCATCATGCGTTTGCGGCCATAGCGGTCGGAGGCCAGGCCAAACGAGAGCCCGCCGATGATCGCCCCCACCATGGAGATGATGCTGATGATGGCGGTGGCGTGCACGCTGAAATGGCGCTGCAGGGCCAAGAAGGTGGGGTACATGTCCTGGGTGCCGTGGGAGATGAAGTTCATCATGGACATCAGCACGATCAGGTAGAGGAACAGCTTGCGGTGGTCGTAGATGGCGCGGCGATAGGTCTTCCAGTCGGTGCGCGCCTGCTGCCAGGCCTCGGTCTCCTTCACCTTGACCAGCACGAACAGCGACAACAGGCCGGGCAGGCCGCCCAGGAAGAAGAGCATGCGCCAGCCGAAGTGGGGGTAGATGCCGAAGTAGGCGATCGCCGCCAGGATGTTGCCCAGGGCGTAGCCCTCCTGCAGCAGGCCGGAGAGCAGGCCGCGCAGCCGCGCCGGCACCGATTCCAGCGCCAGCGAGGCGCCCACGCCCCATTCCCCGCCCATGCCCACCCCGTAGAGCAGCCGCAGCCCCAAAAAGATGCCGTAGGTGGGCGCCAGGCCGGAGAGGACCTCGATCACCGAGTAAAACAAGATGTTGAAGATCAGCAGCTTGCGGCGGCCGTAGCGGTCGGCGAGCAGGCCGAAGACCAGCGCCCCCACCGGGCGCATGGCCAGGCTGGCGGTGATGGTGAGCGCGATGGCGGGGATGGAGCGGCCGTAGGTGTGCGCAATCGGCCCCAGCACGAACACCAGCACAAAAAAGTCGAAGGCGTCCAGGGTCCAGCCCAGGAAGCCGGCGAGCACGGCGTTGCGCTGATTGGCCCGATCCTCGGAGGTTACGGTGGTCATGGCAATGGATCGCGCGGGTGCGGCGCCGCTGGGCGTTTCCGGGCCGAGCCCCCGGGGGACACGCGGCACCCTGCGTAGTGTGGACGCCCGCCGCGCCGCCAAGCTGAAACGGATATTAACATCTATTTATTCTTGGTGGGCGCGGGCCCCAGCGCGCCTACGGCGCGCGTCCCGCTTGTGCTCGCGCCGACTCGGGGCCCCATGGCCCCAAGCCGGCGCTGCGCTTCGCTGGGGCCGGGCTAGGAGATGCGCTTGGTTTGGAACATCTCGCCGGGTTTGGGGAAAATGCCGGTGCGCTTCCATTGGCGGACGGCTTGGCCGACACCGCGGTCTATTTCAAAGGGCCAGCGGCGCTGCAGCGGGTCGGACACCGTGACCGTGAGGCGGCCGATGCCGCTGATCTCGAGGCTGCAGGTTTCCCCATCCTGCATCGGACCCAGGCCCTGGTGGTTGGTGCCGCAGGCAAAGACGTCGCCGGGCTCGAGGGTGGCGATCTGCGAAGCCCAGGCGATGATCTCGGGAATGGGGTGCTCGATATCGCTGGTGTTGTAGTCCTGGCGCGGCTGGCCGTTTTCCCAGAGCTTGATGTCGAGGCGGTGCGGGTCGGGGATCTCGTCCGCGGTGACGATCCAGGGGCCCATGGGGCAGAAGGTGTCCTGCGACTTGTCGATGAAGCCGACGCCGGTGCCCAGGCCGCGGGCGGAGACATCAATAATGCCGGTGTAGCCGAAGACGTGGTCCAGGGCGCGCTCGAGGGGGATGTCCTTGCCGCCCTTGCCGATGATGAAGCCGAGCTCGGCCTCGTGGTGGAAAATGGTCGCGTCGGCGCGGGGCAGGACGACGGTGCCGCCGGGGTCGAGAATGGTGGTGGGCGACTTCAAGTAAAGGCCGAGCGGCTGGATCTCGGCCTGGATATTTTCGCGGTAGTTGCCGAGGCCGAACAGCATTTTGCCGGGGCGGGGCATGGGGGCGCGGAGCCGGACCGCAGCCAGCGGCTGGCCCGGGCCGGCGGCGGCGGCCGCGGCCATGGGGCCGCGCAGGCGGTCGAAGCCGGCGATGATGGCGCCCATGCGCCGGGGCGGGTCGAGCGCCATGACGGCGGCGCCCACGGTGGCGCCGAGATCCACGATCCGGTCTCCCGCCACCGCCCCGGGACGGTAGTCGTCATAGAGAGCGAGCTTCATGGGCCCTCCCTAGTGGCCGGCCGCGAGGGCGCTGACCGGCAACAGCGGCAGGTTGATGTGCGACGGGTGGGCGCCGTCGTGGTACACGGTGTTGCGGGCCACCACCCGGTGGGTTTCGAAGCCGGGGCGCTCGCCGGTGTTGGCGTTGACGGCGAAGAAGGGGAAGTTGCTGCTGGAGATGTCCACGCGGATGCGGTGGCCCTTGACGAAGCGGTTGGCGACGCCGAGCAGGTCAATCCTGACCTTGCGGACCTCGCCGGGCTTGAGCAGATTCCGCTGCGCGGGGTCGGGGCTGGCGCTGACGCGGATGATGCGGTCGAGCAGGTTCAGGGCGTAGCCGTCGGGGTAGTCGCGGCTGGGGGGGGCATAGTCCACCAGCTTGGCGGTGAAGTCGGTGTCGGGCGCGGAGGAGGAGATCCACAAATCCACCGTCACCGGCCCGGCGATGACCACGTCGGAGGCGAGCGGCGGGGTCTGGAAGACGAGCACGTCGCGCCGGGACGAGAGCGGCAGGGTGTTGCCGCAGAAGGGAATGTCGAGCTCGCATTGCTGGTTCTGCGGGCCGGGGGGGCTGAAGTGCTTGCCGGAGTCAATCTGGCCGCCGATGGTCGGCACCGGATGGGAGGGGTCGAACCGGAACGAGGAGGGCGGCTCCTGGCCGGGCATCTGTTGGCTGAGCCGGCCGTCGCCGTGCAGGTAGAAGGGGGTGGACTTGGCGGCCGGCGGGGGCCAGGCGGTGGTGTTGTACCACTGCCCGCCGTCCTCCATCTTGCCGGCGGCGGTGCGGCGGCCGCTGCCGCCACCCATCACGAAGAGGCGCACGGCGGGCTGGTCAATGTGGTTGTCGGCCCCCTTGAGGACATGGTCGAACCAGAGCTTGGCCTGGGCAACCAGATCCACATGGGCGGAGGGGCCGAAATCCACGTCGCCGTCGGTGCGGTGGCCGACGTCGTGGACCCAGGGGCCCATCAGCAGCTTGGTGGTGGCGTGGTGGCGCGAGGCCATCCCCATGTAGTTGTGCAGCGAGCCGCGCTCGAACAGGTCGTACCAGCCGCTGACGAAATAGATGGGGATGTCGGGGTAGTTGTTGTAGCGGTCCTCGAAGTCGTAGCCATTCTGGTGCCAGTAGGCGTCCAGCGTGGGGTGGTCCGCCATATCCTGGAACCAGCGGTTGTTGGTGGGGGTGATGAGCAGGGGCGAGGCGCCGGGCCGGTAGGGGTAGGCCTTGAGCCAGTGGGCGAGATTCGGCTTGCTCTCGTCACGGGCAATGGCCGGCGCGACGGCGGGATTGAGCAAAGAGTCGTGGCTGGTGGCGGCGAAATGCAGGGCGTAGACGAGGTTGTGGAGCAGGTAGAACTCGCCGCCGCGGTAGGCGCCCTCCTTGTAATAGTTGGAGGCGCCGACCATGATGAACATCGCCACCAGATGGGGCGGGTGCAGCGCCGCCAGCGCGCTCTGCACCTGGGAGAGGTAGGAGGCGCCGTAGGTCGCCACCTTGCCGTTGCACCAGGGCTGGCGGACGATCCAGGCCATGGTGTCATAGCCGTCGCGGCCCTCGTTGGTGTCGAGGTAGAAGGTGCCCTCGGAGTTGAACTCGCCGCGGGTGTCTTGCAGCACGACGGCGTAGCCCTCGCTGGCGAGGTAGTAGGCCTCGTGGCGCTTGCGCGCCAGCTCGGTGCCGGCCGAGCCCGGGATGATGGGCGCGGGAATCTTGCCGTAGGGGGTGCGCTGCAGCAGCACCGGGAACGGTCCCGGGAGCACGACGCCGTCGTGGGCGGGAAGGTAGACGTCAGTGGCCAGCCGAACTCCGTCGCGCATGGGGACCATGACGTTGCGCTCGATCACGACGCCATCGGGACCCCAGGTCCCCGGGGGTACGCTCTGCGCCGACGCAGCCGGGACCGCGGCGAACAAGACCAGCGAGACGACGAGGAAAAAAGCCAGCCGGCATTTGACCATGACCGCTCCTTCAGCTCTCACCCGGGGATTGTATCGCAATCCTTCAGACATGGGGCCGCGGCGTTGCGCCGCAATCGCCCCAGTATCTGCGGCCGAGCGCCGGCGGCGGCTGGCTCGCGCTAGTGGTAGTCGGCAAGCGGCACGTGGGCGTACCAGGTGCCCAGGAAGCCGGCGCGGGAATCGCCCCAGACCATATAGGTGCTGTGGCCATCGAGCACCAGGTCCTGCACGTCGTCGCCGAACCAGCCCACGTCGCGCGCGGGATAGCGCAGCGGCGAGGGGGCGTGGCTGACACGCAGCGGAGCGCTGAAGCTCTGGCCGCCGTCGCGCGAGATCACCGACCAGATCTCGTAGCTGCCGTCCCTGGAGATTGCCCGCCACATGATGCCGAGCACGCCCTGGGGGGACTCGCTGATCCAGGGCTTGGCGATCTCGGTATTGGGCACGGGGGTGGTGGAGGCCCAGGCCGACCAGGTTTTGCCGTAGTCGTCGGTGGAGGAGAGCTGCAGGCGGTGGAGGCGGGCCTGCATCAGGAAGAAGCGGCCGGCGTGGTTCTGGTCGGCGACCAGGCGCAATCCGCCCGGGCCGCCGGCGCCGGGGAAGTTGCCGCGGAGCTCGGGCGGCGGCCCCAGGCGCACCGGCGGGGGCGTCACCTGGGGCAGGACGTGGTACTGGAAGGATTGGCCCTGGTTGTGGCTCAAGCCAAAGACCACGCAGGGGCAGGTGGCGTGCTGGCTGGCGGGAACCTTCGAGGCCTCGTAGACCTCCGCCACCACGCCGTGGGCGGCGTCGAAATCGCCGCGGCCGAGCTGCGGATACTGCAGCGAGTCCCAGGCGTAGATGGTGCCGAAGCTCTTGCCCCCGTCGGTGGAGGCGGTGAGATAGGACTGGAGGCGATACACGCCCGGCTTCTGGTCGATGTCGGTCTGGCCGCCGCCGCCCTGGCCGTAGATGACGCCGGTGGAGTCGTCTATGCGCAGAAACGGGCGGTCCCAGGGCGAGTTGCCGCCGATGCGGGGCTTGAGCCCGGGCGCGAAGCGCGCGCGGGCGTAGGAGGTGACGATGGGCACGGGCGGACCCCAGGTGTCGCCCTTGTCGGTGGAGACCACCATATAGGAGCCGCCAAAGAAGTCGCCCGCAGTTTCGCGGGGCTCGCAGCCCGCCAGGAACGTACCCTGCGGGGTGACGGCGGCGAAGGGGTCGGGGCAGCGGGTGAATTTGGGGTCTTTCAAGATGGGCAACTCGCCCACCTTCCAGGTGCGGCCGCCGTTGTGGGTCACGCCCAGCCAGGTGTAGGTGGAGTTGGGGGTGGCGTGGTAGGCGTCCACCATGGAGCGCGACACCGGGGCGTCGCTGAGCTTGTGCAGGCTGCCCATGCCCACCACGATGACGTTGCGCGGGTTGGTGGGGTCCACCGCCAGCATGGGCTCGCCCGAGCCGCGGCTGGCATTGCCCAGCAGGAGGTACTCTTCCGCCGGCGGGGCGGCTTGGGCGGCGGCGGCGAGGCGGCCAGCCAGGAGGGCAAGGAGGAGCAGGGTGGGCTTGGGCATGGCAGGTTCCTTGGGGCGGGACGAATCAGAAGAGGAATTTCACCGCGAACTGCAGGATGCGGGGATCGCCGGCGGCGGCGATCTGGCCGAAATTGGGGGCGTTCATCGCCGTCACCGGCGGGGCGAAGCGGGCGTGGTTCCAGACGTTGAAGGCCTCGACCCGCAGCTCCAGTTGGCGCGACTCGGCCAGGGGAAACAGGCGCGACAGGGCGGCATCCATGTCCCAGGTCGAGGGACCGAGGATGGTGCCGCGGCCCACGTTGCCATACTGGCCGGGCCCCGGCGGCGCAAAGGCGGCGGTGTTGAACCAGTGCGCCACGGTGGGATTGGCCAGGCCGGGGTCGGCCACCTGGTTGGGGCGGGTGGCGACGCCGGTCAGACTGGTGTCGGTGCCGGTGACCACGGTGGAGTAGGGGCCGCTTTGGGCGGTGACAATGGGCGCCAAGCGCCAATTGCCGAGCAGGGCGCGCAGGGTGGAGGAGGCGAAGCGCGGGGCTTGCGCCACCATGGACAAATTGAAGACCTGATTCAGATTGGAGAGGCAATTGCCGTAGTCAAGCCCGGGATTGGAGGGATCCTGGGGCACGCCCGCGCCGTTGAGCGCGATCTCGGTGTTGTCCAGGCAGTGCGACCAGGTGTAGTTGGCGAGCAGCTCGAAACGGTTGGCGAAGGCGTGCTGCGCCGAAAGCAGCAGAGCATTGTAGGTGGCATAGCCGCCGCTGCCGAATAAGGTTTCGGCCCCGTAGTACTTCCCTTGGGCGGGATTGCTGAGGATGAGGGCGCGCCGGTAGTTCTCGTTGCCGGCGGTCGAGCAGGGGCCGGGCTTGGTCAGGCCGTACACGCCCGCGCTGCAAGTGCCGGGAACATAGATGGAAGAGTTCACCAAGTTGCCCAGTTCCAGATGCACGCTGCGATTGCCCAGGTAATTGGCGGAGAGCAGCCAATTGCCGGCCACTTGGCGCTGGAAGGAGAGGTTCCACTGCTCGATGTAGGGGGGCTGGGCGTGCAGCGGGAAGGCGCCCAGGCCTCCGCCGAAGATGGGAAAGTTGATGCCGGCGGTGGGAGCGGGGGTGGGGAAGGGATTGCCGCCGGGATAGCTGGCCCAGGGATTGGAGAGCCCGCCGGCGGGTTGCGGCAGGGTGATGGGGCTGGCCCAGGGGGCGTGGGTGCCCACCTGCATGAACAGCGGGGTGCCGGCATAGAAAATGCCAAAGCCGGCGCGGATGGTCTCCTTGCCCTTGCCCTGGGGATCGAAGATCAGCCCCAGCCGCGGCGCGAAATTGGCGACCTTGCCAAAGCCGTAGGAGGCGCCCGGCATTCCCGCATCGCCGTAGAACAGCGTCCCCTGCGGGGCGTTGGTGAAGCGTTGGCTGTGGACGCCGGCCGCAAACCAGCCGGGATCGAAGATGCTGGCCTGGTGGTCGGCGTTGTAGGGCAGCAAATACGGATCCCAGCGCAGCCCGGCGTTGATGGTCAGGCGCGGGGTGAGGCGGAAGTTGTCCTGGATATAGAGGGACGGGGCGTTGATGCGGTCATGCAGCACCTGGCCGTTGCTCTGCAGCAGCAGGGAGGGATTGCCCAATTCGAAGTCGGCCAGGGCGTTGCCGCTCACTTGCCCGCTGAAGAAGAGGTCGCCATTGGCCTGGAAGGTGCCGAAGCCGTTGAGCTGGGAGTGCATCCAGTTGGCGCCGAACTCGACCTGGTGGTTGCCGTGGATCCAGGTGAGGTCCTCCGAGGCCTGGAAGTCGTTGGAGATCCAGGGGCCGGGATTGCAGTTGGCGCAGGCGACGGTGAAATAGCCGCTGACGCTGGTGAACTGATAGTTGGCCACCTGGGGCGTCACCCCCGCGCCCAGCGAGGCCAGGGTGGGATAGGTGGTGGGGACGTAGCGGCGGATGGCGGAGCGGGAAAAGCTCACGCGGGCGGAGCTGATGAGGGTGGGGCTGAAGATATAGGTGTCGCCCAGGACCAGCGACTGCACCCGGTCGGCCAGGCCCACGCTGGCATCCGTGGAGACCGTCAGCAGGTCGTTCTGGTAGTAGGGCGCGTGGGCGAAATCGGTGACGAAATAGCGCGCGAACAGGGTGTGGGATGCGCTCTTGTCCCAGTCCACGCGGCCGTCCACCTGGTTCTCGTGGTCGCTGCTGGGGATGGCGAAAGAGGTCCTGCCGCAGGCGTCGCTGGAGGTGGGGAGCAGGGCAAGCTCCTTGAGCGCCACCGCATTGAGCAGGTTGGGGTTGACCTGGTTGTTGACGAAGGGGGCCTTGAGCGTGATTTGGCGGCCGTTGTTGCAGGTGGGCGAGGCGATCTGGGTGAAATCGCCGGCCAAGGTGGCGGGGGTGGCGACATAGGCGATGTTTTGCGCGGGCGCCGTGCCCTCGAAGGTGCCCTGGTAGCCGGCGAAGAAAAAGAGCTTGTCTTTCACGATGGGGCCGCCCAGGGTGCCGCCGAACTGGTTGCGCTTGAGCGAGTCGCGGGTGGGCGCAAAGAAATTGCGGGCGTTGAAGGCATAGTTGCGGACAAACTCGAACAGGTCGCCGTGGAACTGGTTGCCGCCCGATTTGGTGACCACATTGACCACGCCGCCGGGCTCCTCGCCGTAGTTGGCGGGCAGGGCGCTGGTCTCCAGCCGGAACTCCTGCAGGGCGTCGGGAAAGGGCATGGGCAGGCCGACGTTGGAGATGGGATCCATATGGGGCGCGCCGTCCAGCACGAACAGCGTCTGCCCGCCTTGCCCGCCGGCCACGGAGAAGGAGGAGGCGCTGGGATAGTCCTTGTTGGAGGTCAGCGCCTGCGCCGCGCTGATCGGCACCGCCGCCACCGCCGCCCCCGACAGCGTGACCAACTGGGTAATCTGGCGGCCGTTGAGCGGCAGATCCACCACGCTCTGCTCGCCAATGACCTGCCCGATCGAGTTGGTGTGCGTCTCGACTTGGGCGGCGTCGGCCCGGACCCGAACCTCTTGGGTGCTGGCGCCGAGGCGGAGATTGGCGTTGATGGAGGGGTTGGTGTTCACCTGCAGCACGATTCCCGACTGGACGAAGGTGTCGAAGCCGGCTTTGGCAACCCGCAGGGTGTAGTTGCCGGGGGGAAGGTTGGTCAGCGTATAGGCGCCGTTGGCGCCGCTTTGCGCGGAACGGGCCAGTCCGGTGCCGGTGTTGACGATGCTCACCGCCGCGCCGGGAATGGCCGCTCCCGCCGGATCCAACACCAGCCCGGAAACCTGCGAGGTTTGGGTTTGCGCGACGAGAAGGACCGAGGCGGAAAACAGAGTGGCGAGCAGCCAGCTTGCTTTCATGAACCCTCCGCTGTCACGGACGAGTCAAGCTTACTGGCCGCCCCCGCGGGGGCAACGCTGTAACCGTACCGATACGGTAAAAGGCTACCGCCGCCTGGAAGCCAGCGCCCAGGCGGGGCCGCAGGGCGCCAGCGGGGGGGCGAGCGGCACCGGCGCGGCCGCGGCCGGGCGCATCGGGTGCGGCCGGATCTCGCCCGGGGTCAGGCCCAGCGCCCAGCGCAGGGCTTCGAAATAGATGCGCTGGACGTCGGGAATATCCCAGACGGTGCGGTGATGGCCGAGGGCGCAATAGAACACCTTGCCCTTGCCGTAGGATTTCGACCACGCCAGGGGGAAATCCCCGTTGTGGAGCTCGATGTTGGCCTGGCGGGTGTCGAGATGGCTGACGTCCAGGCGCAGCAACACGTCCACCTCGTCGCGGTTGATGCCCTTGTTCTGGTACATCTCGTCGCGGAAGTTGAAGACGGGCGGCAGGAAGCGGGTGGCGGGAAAGGAGCGGTCCTCGACGACCACCGGCGCCTCCACCGTATTCCAGGGATGGTTGACGAAGCGGGCGCCGAGCAGGTCGCCGAACTCGGGCCAGGACATGAAGGCGGTGGTGGCGGTGTGGACGGCGACGAAGCCCTTGCCGTCGTCGTGCACGAAGGCGAGCAGGTCGGCCCGCTGCTCGGCGGTGAGGTCAATCTCGCGCACGCCGAAGAAGAAGATGGCGTCGAAGTCGTTGAGGTCGTGGCCGTAGACCACCTGGCCGTCGCTGCCGTAGAGGCCGTGCTTGGTGATGAGCTGGGAGTCGGTGCGGATGTAGGTGTCATAGAGCTGGGAGACGTAGCCCAGCTCCTCGATCACGCTGAAGGCGTGGGAGACGGAGTCGTGCTGGAAGCCGTTGCGCACATCGCCCCAGGCGAGCACGTTCTTGCGGCCGGGGCGGCGGGGAGTGGCCATGCCCCCCATCTGCGCCGGGTGGCGGGAGCCGGGGGCGGCGGCGCGCTGCTGCTGCCCCGGGGGCGGGAGCTGCGCCGCCAGCGGCAGCGCCATGCCGGCGGCGGCGCCCTGCCCGAGCATCTTCATCCATTGGCGACGGGTCATGGGGTCTCCTGGCAAAAAGGCGGCTAGCGGCCGAGCCCGCGCCCGCCGCGGCGTCCGCGCCCGCCGCGGCCATAGGCGGGCGGCGGGGGCGGCACCGTGGTCGAGACCGGGCGGGGGGTGACGTCGGCGGGGATCACCCCCAGCGCCCACTCGATGGCGTTGAACCACATGCGCTGGATGGCGGGGTTGTCCCAGGTGGAGGCGTCGTGGCCGAGGGCGGAGTAGAAGACGCGGCCCTTGCCGTACATTTTGGCCCAGGTGATGGCGTAGGGGGCGTCGGCCTTTTGCACGCCCGGGCGGGACATGTCCAGCCCGGCGGTGTCCAGCCGCATCAGCACGCGGCTGTTCTGGGGGGAAAAATCCTTGATCTGGTAGAACTCGTCGTGGAACGAGAAGACGCGGGGGAAGAACTGCATGCCGGGGAAGCCGGGGTCCTCGACGATGACGGGGGCGGTGGTGATGCCCCACGGGTGCTGGTCGAAGCGCCCGCCCAGCAGGTCGCCAAAGGCGGGCCAGTCCATCCAGGCGGTGGAGGCCATGTGGGCGGCCACGAACCCCTTGCCGTCGTCGTGCACGAAATGCAGCAGCTCGGCCTTCTGGGCGGCGTCAATGGGGACGTCGCGGTGGCCCAAGAAAAAGATGGCGTCCACGTTGGCCAGGCTCGGACCGCCGCTGGCGGGCTGGCCGGTGGTCATCTTGGGATGGTAGGAGATGATGTTGGAGTCGGTGCGGATGAAGGTGTAATAGGCGCCGGTCTCATAGCCCATGCGCTCGATCACGGCGGCGGCGTGGGAGACCGAGTCGTGCTGGGCGATGCCGTTGCGGGTGTCGGCCCACACCAGCAGCGTCTTCATGTTGCGCGGGGCGGGGGCGCCGCGGCCGAAGCCGCGGCCGCCGCTGGGGTCGCCCTGGGGGAAGGGATAGGCGCCCGCCAGCGCCTGCGGGGAGGCGGGGGGGCGGGCCGGAGCTTGCGCCGCCGCGCCCACCGCGGCACAGAGAATCGCGATGCAGCACCACCCCAGAGGTCGCGCGCTCTTCATAGCTGTTACACCTCGCTGATACACCGCTCCGTTCCGCGGCCGCCCGTCACTGGCCGCCGAAGTGGTTGGCCAAGTAGTCCACGACGATCAGTTCCTCGGCGTCGCTGAGCGGGGCGCCGCGGCCGATCATCTCGTCCACGGTGGCGCTCCAGTCGCCCTTGCCCTGGCGGGTGCCGGTCACGGTGGAGAGCGAATGGCACTGCGAGCAGGCGTTCACCACCAGGTCGCGGCCGGCGCCGGGCGGCAGCGCGGTGGGGGTGTCGCTGGCGGCGGCGCTGGCGGCGGCCGCGGGGGCGGACTTGGCGGCGCGCGCCGGGGGCGCGCCCAAGGCAAACACCACGATGCGGTTGGGGGCGGAGTCCACAATGTGGCGCACGCCGCGCAGGCTGCCGGCGCCGCCGACGGCGATGGCGACGTACTGTTTGCCGTTGCGGCCCTGATAGGTGGAGGGGGTGGCGAGGCCGTAGCCGTTCAACGGCGCCTGCCAGAGCTGCTTGCCGGTGCGGGCATCGAAGGCGCGGAAGGCGCCATCGGTGGTGGCGCCGACGAAGACCACGCCCCCGGCGGTGGCGATGGTGCCGCCGAGGTTGGGGGTGCCGGTGGGCTTGACCCCGAGCGCGGTGAGTTGCGGATATTCGCCCAGCGGCACTTGCCAGGCGAACTGGCCGGTGCGGGCATTGATGGCGGTCAACAGGCCCCAGGGCGGCTGCTGGCAGGGATAGCCCTGGTTGTCCACAAAGCGCTGGCCCACGTCGGGGTCGCGGTAGGGCATCACCTCGCGCGACGGGGCGCGCCCGCCGTGCAGGGGGGGCGGGCCTTCGCCGCCGCCGCGGCGGCCGCGGCCGCGGAAGGCCGGCATCTTGCTGGCGGGCACCAACTGTCCCTTGTTGCCGAGTTGGCTGCTGTTGACGAAGATATAGCCCAGCGCCGGGTCATAGCTCATGCCGCCCCAATTGACCCCGCCGATGGAGGAGGGAAAGATCAGGGTGGGCTCCAACTGGAAGGGGGTGTAGCGGCCCAGGTTCTTGTATTGGGCGAACTGCTGGCGGCAGTACTGCTCCGACTCGGGGGTGACGGTGGAGACGTCGGCGACGGTGGCGGACTGCAGCGCCAGCGGCGGCGGCAGCACCGGCAGGGGCTGGGTGGGCCAGAGGTGCTCGCCGGGCACGTCGCTGCCCGGCACCGGCGTCTCCTGGACGCCGAAGATGGGCTTGCCGGTGTTGCGGTTCAGGATGAACATCAGCGCCGACTTGGTCATGGTGGCGACGGCGGGGACGCCGTCGGGCCCGGCCTGAATCAGCGCCGCCGGACCGGCCATGTCGGTGTCTTCGATGTCGTGGTGCACCGCCTGGAAATACCAGGCCAGCTTGCCGGTGGCGGCGTGGAGCACCACCAGCGAGTTGGCGAACAGATCCTGGCCGGGGCGGTCGGCGCCGTAGTAGCTGTCGGCGGGATTGGCGGTGTTGACGAAGACCAGCCCGCGCTGGTCGTCCACGGTGATGCCGGCCCAAGCGGCGGGGCCGGAGCGGTTGATCCAGCCGCCCGGGCCCCAGGTCTTGTTGCCGAACTGGCCCGGGCGCGGGGTGAGGTAGAAGCGCCAGGCCAGCTTGCCGGTGAGGGCGTCGAAGGCGGAGACGGTGCCGGGCAGGCCGTGGCTGGGCCCTTCCTGCAGGTCGGGCGAGAGGATAATGAGGTTGCGGTAGATGGCCGGAGGCGAGGTGAAGCCGTAATTGCCGAAGCCGCCGGCCGGCCCGGTCAGCCCGGTGCGCACGATCACGCTGCCCTGGTCGCCGAAGCTGGCCACCGGCAAGCCGGTGTGGGCGTCGAGCTCGATCAGGCGGCCGTCGCCGGAGGTGGCCAGCACGATGCGGGGAGCGTGCGTGGCATCTCCCGGCCAGTAGGAGATGCCGCGGTTGACGCGCACGCGCGCCTCGTGCGGGTCATACTTCCAGAGCTGCCGGCCGGTGTCGGCGTCGAGCGCCACCACCTGCTCGGTGGGGGTGGTGACGTACATGACGTCGCCCACCACCAGCGGCGTGGCCTGATAGGAGCGGTCGCTCATGCCGGTGTTGAACGACCAGGCCACGCCCAGCCGGTCCACGTTGGCGGGGGTGATCTGGGTGAGCGGCGAGTAGCGCTGCCCGCCGGGGTCGTGGCCGAAGCTGGGCCAATCCGTCTGCGCCGCCAGCGGCGCCAGCAAAGCCGCGCTGAGCGCCGCCGCCAACCAGAGGGTTCGCATCGAGTTCCTCAGAAGAGGTATTTTACCGCCAGTTGCATGATGCGCGGATCGCCCGCGCTGGTGATCTGGCCGAAGATCGAGCCGCCAAAGCCGGTGTTGGGCGCGCCGAAGTTGACCAGGTTAAGGGCGTTGAACACGTCCCAGCGCAACTGCACGCTGCGGCCCTCCTTCAGGGCCACGATGCGCGACAGCGACATGTCGAGCTGGGTGGAGTGGGGGTTGGGAATGGTGGCGACGCCGGCGTTGCCAAAGCTGCCGAAGGCGGGGATGGCATAGGCCGCCGGGTTGACGTATTGCAGGTTGCCCTGCGTCCCCACCGGGGTCATGGCGGGCAGCAACTGGCTGCCGGTGCCGACGTTGGGGCGGCTGCCGGTGCCGGTGAGGGCGGGATCGGTGATGAGGCCGCTGAGGCCGGGGCTGCTGAAGCCGCCCGAGCGCCAGGAGAAGATGGTGGACAGGCGCCAGTCATTGGCCAGCGTCCCGCCGATGCCCTTGAAATGCCAGGGGCTGTCGCCGATCACCGAGCCGTTGACCACCACGGGCAGGTCGGAGGCGCAGTTGCCGCGGTCCAGGCGGCGGTTGGCCGGATTGACGTAGGTGGGGCCGGTGAGCTCGGTGGTGGCGGCGTCGGTGATGCAGTGCGACCAGGTGAAATTGCCCTGGAAGCTCAGCCCGTTGCTCAGCCGGTGGCGCTCGCTCATGATCAGGGCATTGTAACTGGCCGTGCCGCCGTCATCCACCTGACCAATGGTGGAGAAGTACTGCCCCTGGGCGGGATTTTGCAGGTACAGCACCCGGCGCTTGTTGGTGGTGCCCAGGCAGCCCTTGTAGGCGGCCAGGCTGACGCCGCAACTGGCATTGTAGACAGCCGGGTTCATCTCGGTGCCCAGCCACAGGTGCGCGGTCTCGTTGCCGATGTAGTTGACCGAGACTGCGTCGTTGTTCCCGATCTGCCGCTCGATGCTCACGTTCCACTGCTGCACATAGGTGGGGTGCACGTGCTGCGGCACGTTGACATAGACGCCATACAGCGGGAAGGGCATGTTCGGCCCCACCGCGGCCAGCGCCGGCCAGGGGTTGCCGCCGGGATAGCCCTGCCAGGGATTGGAGAAGCCGCCGACCGGATTGGTCAAATTGATGGAGGCGCCCCAAGGCGGGTTGTTGGACTCGCGGGTGTAGAAGAACATGTGCGGCTGGTCGAAAAACAGCCCGTAGGAGGCGCGAATCGAGGTGCGGCCATCGCCAAACGGATCCCAGATCAAGCCCGCGCGCGGCTCCATGTCCTTCTTCTGGTCGAACGACAGGGCATGGCCGGGATAGTTGGGGTCACCCGGGAAGGTCAGGCCGGCGGGGGCGTTGGAGTAAACGTTGCTGTGGACGCCGGCGGTGAACTGCGCCGGATCGAAGTGCTCCACCCATTTGTTCCAATTCTGCTGCTGCAGGAACGGCGCCCAGCGCAAGCCGTAGCTGAGGGTGAGGTGGGGGGTGAGCTTCCAGGAATCCTGGGCATAGGCGCCGAGGAGGTTCTCGCGGTCGTTTTCCCAGTCGGGATTGCCCTGCAGGAAGCTGCTCAGGTCGCCCAGCAGGAAGTCGCCCATGGACAAGCCGGTGTAGGAGGCGCCGAAGCTGAAGGCGCCGTTGGTGGGCCGGTTGTTCACCGTGTTCATGATGGCGTGGATCCAGCTCACGCCGACTTGGATCTGGTGGTTGCCGCGCACCATGGTGAGGTCGTCGGCCAGTTGCGGCGCGGTGGAGTTGAAGTAGCCGGGGTTGGTGGCGCCGGCGCCGAGGTTGAAAGCGCCGCTGACGTTGATGCCCATGAAGCTGGGGATGGGGCTGAACACCGGAACGCCAATGTCGGCCGGCGAGGGGTAGGGCGGAATCTGGCGGTAGGCGTAGGTGCGGATCAGCGAGGCGCTGAACACGTTGACGGTGTCGGGGCTGATTGTGTAGTTGTCGCCAAAGGCCATGGACTGGGACTGGTCGTTCTGCGCCACTTGGTTGGCCTCGAGCACGTTGCTGCTCACGCCGGAGGCGATGGGCAGCACGTAGTGGCCCAGGAAGTACCGGAAGAACATCGAGTGGTGGGAGTTCATGGTGTAGTCCACCCGCCCGATGGCCTGGTTCTCGTGGTTGTTTTGGCTGATGCCGTAGTTGATCGCGCCGCAGGGGTCGGTGGAGATGGGAATGTGGGTGAGGAAGGCCAGCGCGGCCTTGTTGAACAGCGCGGGGTTGATCTGGTTGTTGACGAAGGGGGCGGCCAGGGTCACCGGCTTGGTTTGGCACTGGGAGCTGGCAACGGTGGTGAAGTCGCCGTTGAGCATCGCCTGGGTGACGCCGTAGGAGGTGCGGTTGGGCGGGTTGGAGCGCACGATGGTGCCCTGGTAGCCGCCGAAGAAGAAAAGCTTGTTCTTGACGATGGGGCCGCCCAGGGTGCCGCCGAACTGGTTGCGCTTGAGGCTGTCGCGCGGCAGGCCCTTGGCGTTGGAAAAGAAGTTGTTGGCGTTGAAGACGCCGTTGCGCACGAACTCGAACAGGTCGCCGTGGAAGCGGTTGCTGCCCGACTTGGTCACCACGTTGACGGCGGCCGAGGCGTGGGCGCCGTATTGCGCCGGCAGGGCGCTGGTCTGCACCTTGAACTCCTGCAGCGCGTCGGGGAAGGGGAAGGGGAGGTTGAGGCTGTTGAAGGGATCGTTGTTGCTGGCGCCGTCGAGGAGGTAGGCGATGCCGTTGATCTGTCCGCCCGCCACCGAGATGGACTGGGTGGGGTAGTTCTTGTTGGTGTTCAAGTCGCCGCCCGGGGCGGCGGTGGCGCCGGCCGAGAGCAGGATCAGGTTGGTGGCCTGGCGCCCGTTGAGGGGCAGGTCCACGATGCTGCGCTGGTTGACCACGTCGCCCACGCCGGTGGCGTGGGTCTCGACCATGGCGGCGTCGGAGGCCACCTCCACCTCTTGCGTCTGCGCGCCCACCTTGAGGGCGACGTTGACGGTGGGGTTGCTGGCCACATTCAGCACGATGCCGGTCTGCTGGTAGGTCTGGAACCCGGTGGCGGTGACCTTCAGGGTGTACGGACCGACCGGCAGGTTGGACAGGGTGTAGCTGCCGTTGGCGCCGCTGGTGGTGATGCGGGTGAACGACGTCGCCGTCTGGGTGGCGACCAATTGCGCGCCCGGGACGGCGGCGCCGGAGGCGTCGGTCACGGTGCCGGCCATTTGGGCGGTGGAGACCGACTGGGCCATCGCGAGGGGACAGGCAAGGCAACACAACAGGGCCAGGGTGGCGAGCGTTCGCATGGACGAACTCCTTTTTGGGTCTCCGCCGCCTAGCGCGGCAGCGGCGGAAATCTTGGGCCAAACGTCCTGGAGTGTAGCATTCGGCCCAGGCGTTGCAATGGGTGTAACCGTAGCGAACGGTTACAAGATAAGCCCGGGGTTGGGGTCGGCGCGCGGTGCGGCGCGGGCGGCGCGCGGCGCGGAGGCGGGCGACGGGGATTAGGAGCGGCGCGCGGCGCGGGCGCGCTTCTCGGACGCCGGCGGCGGCTTGGGCGCGCGGGCGGGGCGGGGGCGGTCGCTGGCCAGGCCGAGCTGGCGGACCACGTCGGCGAAGCGGCGGTCCTGGCGGGGCTGGTCGAAGCGCGGGTCCACGTTGACGCTGAGCAGCTCGATGCAGCGGTCCTGGCAGGCCTTGGCCAGCCACTCGAAGCCGGTGTCGTTTTGCCCCAGGGCAAAATGCAGGGAGGCGAACTCCATGGGGGAGACATAGCGCGCGGCGGAGAACTCGCGCAGCTTGTCCAGCACCTCCTGGCAAAGCTTGCGCTTGCCGGTGAGGGCGTAGAGATAGCCCAGGGCGCCGTACATGCGGGGCGAGGCGGGGGAGAGGTGGATGGCGCGCTGGCAGGCGGCGGCGGCCTCCTCGAAGTCGTGGCGCTGCTGCTGGATGAGGGCCAGCGTCCAGAAGGCGGCGGAGAAGTGGGGGTTGAGCTCGATGGTGTGGTCGCACTGCTCCAGCGCCAGCTCGTATTCGCGGCGGTAGCAATGGATCAGGGCCAGGTCGCGGGCGATGATGGCGGAGACGGGGTCGAGCGATTGGGCGATGCGCACCTCGTCCAGCGCCTCCTGCAGGCGGCCGGAGGGGGAGAGGCAGTTCATGGCGTACCAGTGGTGGGCGGTGGCGTAGGCGGGATCGAGCGCGATGGCGTGGCGGAATTGGTGCTCGGCGCCGGCCCAGTCCCAGTCCTGGCTGGCCTTGACGTGGGCGAGCGAGGTTTGCGCCTCCACCGAGTTGGGATCGAGCATCACCCCGGTGGCGGCGTGGGCGGCGGTCTTGGTCCAGACCTCGGCGGGGGCGAGCACGCCGTAGTGGCTGAGCAGGGAGTAGGCATCGGCCAAGCCGCTGTGGGCGAGGGCGTACTGCGGGTCCTCCAGCATGGCGCGCTCGAAGAACTCGGCGGCCTTGCGCAGGCTCTCCTCGGTGCGCTGGTTGAGGTGGTAGCGGCCCTGCAGGTAGAGGTTGCGGGCGGCCAGGTTTTCGGCGGGGCGGCGGGCGGGGCGCTTGTCGCCGCCGATCTCGCCCTGCACCTGCGCCGCCAGCAGGCGGGCGGCCTTTTGCTGCAGGACAAACAGCTCGCCCATCTCGCCGTCCACGCCGTCGGACCAGAGATAGCAGCCGCTGGCGCCGTCCATCAGGTGGACGATGACGCGCAGCGCCTCGCGGGACTTGCGCACGCTGCCGCCGGCCAGCAGCGCCGCCGCGGCTTCGCCCGCGGCGCCGCGGCCGTCGCCGGGGGGCGTGGCCAGCACGCGCAGGCCGGGCACCTGGGCCAGGGCGCAGACCATCTCCTGCTGCAGCCCCTGGCAGAAGTAGCCCAGCTCGCCCTGGTGGCTGTGGTCGGCAATGGCCTGCACCGCCACCGTGTTGCGGTTCACCAGCGCCACCGCCAGCGCGGTGCGCGCCGGCGCCGGCGCGCGCGGCTTCAGCACCGGCGCGTAGCCGCCCTTGGGCAGCTCGATCACCAGCTCGGAGCCGTAGCCCTCTTCGTGGTAGTAGCGCTCCAGCACCGCCCGCAGGCGGCGCGCCTGCACCCGCACGATGGGGTCGCTGCGGGGGTCGAAGCTCTCGGGCTTGTCGAAGACGGCGACCCCGACCACGTACTCCTTGATCTGGTCCTTGCGGCCGGCCAGCGTCTCGGCCACGATGAACTCGAGAAAGCGCCGCAACCGGCCGGCCCCGCGAAATGTGACGCTGTTGGAGATGCGGGCCAACTGCGCCAGCACCGCCTTGTTGGCCTCGGGCGCCGCCGCCGGATTTTCCATGGTTGCCACCGCCCCCAGTCTACTCCCGCCGAGCGCGGCTCAGGCCATCTGGCGGCAGTGGGTCTCGCGGGTGCAGGCCAGCATCACTACGGCCAGCAGCGACCACAGCACCATCAGCACGAAGGCGGCCTGGAAGGCGCCGAGGCCGTAGACCCGCGCGCCGTGGGCGAGTTGGCCGGTCCAGTAGCGGTCCAGCATCCAGCCGATGGCCGGCTGCAGCAGCATGGGGCCGAGCTGGTTGCTCATGTTGACCAGCCCGGAGATGGTGCCCAAGTACGGCTCGGGCACCGACTCCTTGCCAAAGGCGAAGCCCAGGATGATGGCGGCGGCGGCAAAGCTGGTGATCGCCGCCGTCACCACAAAGGCGTGCAGGGAGAGGCCGGGCAGGTAGAGCATCACCCCCCAGCCCAGGGCGGCGACGGCGGCGCCGCCGAGGTAGAGCGGCTTGCGCCGCCCGATCAGGTCGGAAAAGTAGCCCATCAGGGGGCTGGCCACGGCGAAGGCAACCAGCATCACCGAGTCCACCCCGGCAGCGGCGGTGGCGGAGAGGCCGTAGCGGGCGGACAGATAGGCCGGCCCCCACAAGCCGGCAAAGGCCAGCACCGGGCCAAGCAGTCCGCCCTGGGCAAAGAAGATGAGCCAGGTGTTGCGATAGCGGAACAAGTCGCCCAGGCCGCGCAGCATCGCGCCCCAGGAGCGCGGGGCGGGCGAGCGCAGGCTGTCGGGGGCGTAGCTGGCGTAGCCGTTCTGGCTGGGATCGTTGCGCACCAGCCACAGCGCCAGCCCGGTCAGCGCCAGCAGCACCCCCCCCGCCGCCAGCGACACCGGCCGCCAGGTGAAGCGCTGCACCAGCAGGCGCAGCGGGATCTGGGCCACCAGCGCGCCCAGGTTGCCGATGAACAGGCTGAGGCCGCTGAGCATGGCGAAGCGGCGCGCCGGAAACCAATGGGTGATCAGCTTCAGCGTCACCACCCAGGCCACCGCGGTCGAGCCCCCCACCAGGGCGCGCGCCAGGCAGGCGACATCGAAGTTGCCGGTCCAGCCGAAAATCACGCTGCCGACCGCGGCCGAGACGGTGCCCACCACCAGCAGCTTGCGCGCCCCCCAGCTATCCACCAGCAGGCCGGTGGGGATCTGCATGGCGACGTAGGCGTAGAAATAGGTGGCGGAGAGGGTGCCGAGGCTGGCGGCGCCGATGTGGAAGGCGCGCATCAGCTCGTTCGTCATCACCGCCGGGGAGACGCGCACGTAGTAGGCCAGCAAATAGAACAGGACGGCGGCGGACCACACCGCCCAAGCGCGCCCCGCGGGCGGGGGGCGGAGGCCGGCGCCGCGGGGATGGCTGGGCTTACTCGCCCCGGCGGTAGATGTCATTGATGTTCCAGTAGCCGGGGGTGGGGGTGGGGACGTTCTCCATCGCCACCTGGATCACCGTGGGCAGCGGCGCCGCCAGCGCCTCGGCCAGCGCCGGGCCCAGCTCGGCGGCGGATCGGATCAGGATGCCGCGCGCGCCGCAGGCGCGCGCCATGGCGGCGTAGTCCACCCGGTAGCGGGCGCCGTCGCGCTCGAACAGGCAGCCGAACTCGGTGCCGTAGTGCATCTCCTCCAAGCCGGCGATGGTGCCGAAGGCGGCGTTGTCCATCACCACCCAGACCACCGCCAGGCCCGCCTCCATGGCGGTGGCGATCACCGAGGGGTTGGCGCCAAAGCCGCCATCGCCCACCAGGCAGAGCGCGGCGCGGCGCGGCTGGGCGTATTTCACCCCCAGCACGGCGGCGGCGCCGAAGCCCATGGTGGCCAGGCCGCTGGGGGTGACAAAGGTGCCGGGCACGGTGATGGGGAACTGCTGGCCCACGCCGTTCTTGTTCCAGCCCACATCGGTGACGATGAAGCCGTCGGCGGGCAGGGCCTGGCGCACCTCGCTGAGGATGCGCTCCGGGCGCAGCGGAAACTGGTCCGAACTCCACTGTTCGCTCCAGTGGGCGGCAAAGGCCTGGCGGCCGGCGGCGATCTCGGCGCGCAGCCCCTCGCGCCGGGGCGTCCGCAGCCGGCGCGCCGCCTCGGCGATGGCGGTGAGGGCGAGCTGGGCGTCGGCCACCGCGCCCAGCTCCACCGGATAGTTGCGCCCGATCTCGGCGGCGTCGATGTCGATCTGCAGCAGCCGCGTGGGCGGCATCTCGAAGGTATAGCGCGGGTCCCAGGAGCTGGAGTTGGCCTCGCCGAAGCGCGTGCCCACCGCCAGGATGAGGTCGGCGGCGCGGCACTTTTCGTTGGCGATGGGCGTGCCCCAGAACCCGGTCATGCCCAGCAGCAGGGGATGGTCCTCGGGCAGGCAGCCCTTGCCCATCAGGGTGTGGGCCACCGGCACCTCCAGCGCCTCGGCCAGCGCGCGCAGGGCGGGGGCGGCGCCGGAGGAGAGCACGCCGCCGCCGGCGTAGAGCACCGGGCGCGCGGCGGCGGCCAGGCTCTCGGCGATGCGGGCGGCGGTCTCCGGCGCCAGCCCGGGCGCCTGCAACTGCGGCGGCGCCTGCTGGAAGGCGTCGGCGGGCAGGTCGGCGGAGAACACGTCCATGGGCACATCCACCAGCACCGGGCCGGGGCGGCCCGACTGCGCCAGATGGAAGGCTCGCTCCATCACGCGCGGCAGGTCGGCGGCGCGGTCCACGCGGTAGACGCGCTTGCAGAAGGGGCGGTAGATCTGGCACTGGTCGGCATCCTGGTGGAGGTTGACCTCCTGGTGGGGATGGCGGCCGTAGTAGTAGGAGGGCACGTCGCCGGCGATCACCACCAGCGGGATGCTGTCCAGGGCGGCGTTGGCCACCCCGGTGGCGGCGCAGGTCAGGCCCGGGCCCAGGTGCAGCAGCAGCACCCCGGGCTTGCCCGAGGCGCGGGCGTAGCCGTCGGCGGCGTGGGCGGCGAGCTGCTCGTGGCGAAAGGTGACGAAGCGGATCGAGCTGCCGCGCAGCGCGTCCAGCATGGCGATGATGGTGTGGCCGCAGAGGCCGAAGATGACCTCGACCCCCAGCCGCTCCAGGTAGGCGACCAGGCCGTAGGCGGCCACCCGCTCGCCCGGCGGGGTGGGGTCGCGCGGCGACTTCACCGGCAGGGGCGGGGCGGGCGCGGCGGCGGGCGCGGCGGCGGGATTGGTCATAGAAGACACCTAGAACACCTCGGAGTTGTAGAACTCGCCGTACAGCTCGGCATCCGATGGCCGGTCCTCCGGGATGGGCCGGCTGACCCAGGTCACATTCATGTAGTGTTTGAGCGAGATGTTCTCGTTGGTGATGTTGCCGCCCCAAATGCCGCAGCCCATGCTCGAGGTCATGGGCATGCCGTTGGTGAAGTTGCCGGCGTTGGCGCGCGACTGCGGCTGGCGCACCATCATGCGGCTGACCGGGGCGGCCAGCGCCAACTGGTGGATGTGGTCGTCGTTGCGGGAGAAGATGCCGCAGGAGTGGCCCTTGCCCCCGGTCTCGAACACCTGCTCCACTTTGCGCAGGGTGTCGGCGAAGCCGTCGCAGCGGAAGATGGCCAGCACCGGCCCCAGCTTCTCGGTGGAGAACAGGTGCTGCTTGCCGATGTGGTCCTCCCGCACCAGCAGGAAGGTCTTGTCGGGAGGCAGGGCGATGCCGGCCAGCTCGGCCACCACGGCGGCGGGGCGGGCGATGGTCTTGGGGGTGCGGTGGCCGTCGGCGTCCCAGTAGGCTGCCCGCAGCCGCTGCTTCTCCTGCTCGTTGACCAGATAGCCGCCCTCCTGCTGCAGCGCCGCCAGCAAGGCGTCGTAAATGCGGCTGTCGGCCAGCACGTTGCCATCGGCCGAGCAGCCCGAGCCGTTGTCGTTGGTCTTGCTGCTGCGGATCAGGCGCGCCGCCTCGGCAATGTCGGCGCTGTCGTCCACCACCACGGTGGCGTTGCCGGCGCCGACGCCGTAGGCGGGCTTGCCCGAGCTGTAGGCGGCGCGCACCATGGGCTGGCCGCCGGTGGCGATGGTCAGGTCGCAGGTGGCCATCAGCTCCTGGGTGAGGGGGATGCTGGGCTTCTCCACGCACTGAAAGACGTCGGGGGTGACGCCCTCGCGCTGCAGCACGGCGCGCAGGATGCGCACCACCTCGCCGGTGGTGCGCTTGCTGGCGGGATGGGGGCAGAAGATCACCGCGTCCTTGCACTTGAGGGCGTAGATGGCCGTGCCGGCCGGGGTGACCACCGGGCTGGTGACCGGAATCAGGCTGGCGATCACGCCCGCCGGCTTGCCGTATTTGACGATGCCCTGCTCCGGGATCTGCTCGATGATGCCCATGCTGGGCGCGCGCAGGGCGTCGCGTAGGATGCCCAGCACCTTGAGGCGGCGGGAGGGCTCGCGGCCGCCCATGCCGCTCTCGTCCACGCTCATGTGGGCCAGGCGGGTGGCGGTGGCCTCGTTGGCGGTAGCCCAGGCCAGGGCGCGGCAGAGGCGGTCCACCGCCGCCTGGTCGAGGGCGGCGATGTCCCGCATCGCCTGGCGGGCGCGCGCCAGCAGGTCGGCGGCCACGGCGCGCTCGGCTTCGGTCAGGGCACGCTGCGAAACGGTCGGGGTAGCCACGGTCAATGCTTGTCCTTTCTCACTCTTGGCCTCACTCCATCGAGCGCGGGGGCTCGCCGTCATACTCCACCGCAAAGCGGATGCGCATCGGCTTCTCGCGCGCATACTCCTCGGCCACCTCGGCGGTCAGCCCGGCCACCCGCCCGATCAAGAACAGCAGCAGGCCGGCGGCGGGCGGAAAGCCCAGGTCGAACAGCAGCGCCGCCAGGGCGCCGTCAATATTGAGCGGAATGGGCTTGATCTGGGTCCGCACCGCCGCCTCCAGCGCCAGCATGAAGTCCACCCCCAAGCCGGCCAACTGGTGGGCGCGGGCCAGGTCAAACAGCACCGCGACGCGGGGGTCGCGGGTATGAACGCGGTGGCCCAGCCCGGGCAGGCGCTCGCCCCGCGCCCGCGCGGCGGCGATGGCCTCCTCGGCGGCCGCCGCCAGCGAGACGCCCTGGTCGCGCATCTTGGCGGCGGCGGCGGCGATCATCTCCATGGTCTGCGCCCCGGCGCCGCCGTGCTCGTTGCCCACCGCCAGCAGCCCCGCCGCCACCGCCGCCGACAGCGACTGGCGGTTGCCGGAGGCGACCAGGCGGGCGGTGGCGCAGGAGGGCGCCCCCGAGCCGTGGTCGGCCACCCCCACCAGAATGGCGTCCAGGAGCTTGCGCTCGCCCGGCGCGGGCAGGCGGCCGCGATGCAGCAGGAAGACGGTGTCCACAAAGCTTCCCTGCCGCATCAGCTCGCCGATGTCGTAGCCGCGGATGCGGATATTCTCCGCATCGGCTTGCACGATGCCCGTCCGCCAGTTCCCCATGCCGCTCTATTATGACGAGCTTAAGAAAGGACGGCAGGTGTAACGGTTGCCTACGGTTACACCCTTGCCGCGCCGCCGCCCGGCGGCCGCGCGCCGCGGCGGGCAGGCTGGGCCTGCGCGCCGGGCCGAGGGCGCGTGCTAGCATGCCTGAATATGCCTCTCGCGCCAGGCAGCCTGGTGGGCCAATATTATGAGGTGGTCGGGCTGCTGGGCGCCGGCGGCATGGGCGAGGTCTACCGCGCCCGCGACCGGCGGCTGGGGCGCGAGGTGGCCATCAAGGTGCTCGCCTCCGCCGGCATGGCCGAGGCCGGCCTGCTGCAGCGCCTGCAACAGGAGGCGCGCACGCTGGCGGGGCTGAACCACCCCAACCTGCTGGCCATCTTCGACTTGGGCGAACAGGACGGAGCGCCCTTCCTGGTGATGGAGCTGCTGGAGGGGGAGACGCTGCGGGCCCGCCTGGGGCCAGGCGCCCTGCCGCTGCGCCGGGCGCTGGCCATCGCCCGCCAAGTGGCCCAGGGCCTGGCGGCGGCGCACGAACAGGGCATCATCCACCGCGACCTGAAGCCGGAGAACATCTTTCTGCTCAACGACGGGCGGGCCAAGATCCTCGACTTTGGCCTGGCCAAGGCGGTGCGCGCGCCCACCGCCGACGCCGAGGCCGCCACCATGCCCGGCGAGGCCACCCTGCCCGGCATGGTGCTGGGCACGGTGGGCTACATGGCCCCCGAGCAGGTGCGCGGCGAACCCGCCACCCCGCGCACCGACATCTTTGCCCTCGGCGCCGTCCTTTATGAAATGCTGGCGGGCAAGCGCGCCTTTGGCGCCAGCAGCGGCGTCGAGGTGATGAGCGCCATCCTGCGCGATGACCCGCCCGACATTGTGCTGGCGGGCACCCCCCTGCCCCCGGCCGTCGCCCGCATCCTGCGCCGCTGCCTGGAGAAAGAGCCGCGGCAACGCTTCCAGACCGCCGCCGACCTGGAGTTCGCCCTGGCCGCGGTGGACGAGGCCTCGAGCTCGACGCTGCGCCCCGCCTGGGCCGAGCCCGCGCCGCCCGCGGCGGCGCCCCGGCGCCGGGGGCGCGCCCGCCTGGCGGCGCTGCTGCTGGCGGGGGCGGTGGCGGGGGCGGCGCTCACCGCCCTGTTCGCGCTGGGGCGCGGCGGACCCGACCCGACCCAGGTTGTCTACTCCCTGTTCGAGCCCGGGATCTCCTCCCGCGGGTACTGGTCCCCGGACGGCACCGCGGTGGCCTATGCCGCCAGCCCCACCGCCAACCAGCCCGCGCAAGTGTTCGTGCGCTACCTCAACTCGCCGGTCGCGACCCAGCTCACCCACATTGCCGATCTCGGCACCGTGCGCGGCTGGTCGGGCGACGGCCATGGCGTCCTCTACAGCGACAGCAAGAGCGGCATCTGGAGCGTGTCGGCGGTGGGCGGAGCGCCGCGGAAGCTGTACGACTTCGGACCGGCGGATGTGCGAGCCCTGGCCCTGTCGCCGCAGGCGTGGGCGGTGCTGCGCGCCGGCCCCGATGGCCAGTATCGCGTCTTTGTCTCGCCGCCGGGAGGCGCCCATTGGACCGCCTATGCGCCCGCGCCGTTCGCCACCGCCAACATCATCAACCAGCCGCAAATGGCGTTTGCGCCCGACGGCAAGAGCCTGCTGCTGTTCCTGCACGGCGACAACGGCCGGGAATTGGCGTGGCTGCTGCCCTACCCGGCCGATCCGCGCCGCCCGCCCCACCCGATCCTGCGCCAGCTCGGCATGGTCCTGGAAACGCCCACCTTCGCCTGGATGCCCGACAGCCGCCACCTTCTGGTCGCCGCCGTGCGCAACCCCAACCAGAGCCCGCAACTGTTTCTCGCCGATGTCGGAGGCGCTTGGCGGCAGCTCACCTCCAGCGTGGACGGCGAAGCGGCGCCGACGTCGCCCGACGGCGCCCGGGCGCTGTTCGTGCGCTCCAGCGGCAACTTCGACGTGGTCGCGGCGCGGCTGAGCGACGCGGTGGTGTCGCCCTTGCTGGCCAACGGCACTAGCAACAACATGCCGGCCTGGGCCTTGCGCCAGCCGGCGCTGGTGTATGAAACCAGCCGCAACGGCGAGCCTGAACTCTGGCTGCATACCTCCGACGCCCAGGGCGGCGCCAGCGAGCGGCCCTTGCGCGACTTGCCGAAGGGAACGATTCCGATGGCGCCGGCCTTGTCGCCCAACGGCGACCGGGTGCTCTACGCCGAATTCGTCCCCGGTAAGAACGCCATCCGCTCTATATCGCCTCCGTCGCCGGGGGCAGCCCGGTGCCGCTGCTGGCCGCCACCCGCGGCATCGAGGTCGGCCCCAACTGGTCGCCGGACGGCAACCAGGCATCGTTCCTGAGCCTGCACGGCGACCAAGCCGACCTGATGGTGGCGCCCACCAGCGGGCAGGCGGCGGCGCGCAAGCTGCGCACCGTCAGTTCCGACATCACGCTGATTCCCGTCTGGTCGCCCAACGGCGCCTGGATCGCCTATCAGGCGCCCGACGGCGACCTGCACCTGGTTGCGCCCGATGGCGCGCAGGATCGCGATGTGGGCAAGTTCGACACCGCGGCGGTGGCGTTCTCGCCCGACAGCCAGCGGCTCTACGGCATCACCTCGACGCCCGGCCACAACTACCTGGTCGAGTTGGAGATCGCCAGCCGCGCCCAGCGGCGCATCGGCGACCTCGGCGCCGATTTCACCCCCCAGACTGCCGCCACCCCCAGCTTGCGCTTCACCCTCACCCCGGATGGCCAGAGCCTCACCTTCAACACCGCCCGCCGCAACCAGAGCCTGTGGATGATGCGCCATTTCGACCCCCCGCCCAGCGGCATCGCCCGCCTGCGCGCCCTGCTGCACCTGCCCTAGCGCGCGCGCGGGCACGGCGCTAGAGCGGCAGCAGCTTGCCCTTCTCCAGGTGCCGGGTGATGTGGGCATAGGCGGCGGCGTGGGGATCGTGCGTCACCATGATGACGGTCTTCTGGAATTCGCGGTTGAGCCGCGCCAGGATCTCCAACACCTCGTTGGCGCTGCGGCTGTCGAGGTCGCCGGTGGGCTCGTCGGCCAGGATCAGGGTTGGGTCGGTGACGATGGAGCGGGCAATCGCCACCCGCTGCTCCTGCCCGCCGGAGAGCTGCTTGGGCAAATGGTGGCTGCGGTCCTTGAGATCCACCAGCTCCAGCGCCGTCTCCACATGCTCGCGCCGCTCCGCCCGGGTGAGCGGGGTGAGCAGCAGCGGCAGCTCGATGTTCTCAAACGCGGTCAGCACCGGGATCAGGTTGAAGGTCTGGAAGATGTAGCCGATCCACTCGTTGCGCCAGCGGGCCGAGGCGCGGTCGTCGAGCAGGAAGATGTTCTCGCCGCGCACCCGCAGCTCGCCGGCGGTGGGGCGGTCAATGGCGGCGATCATGTTGAGCAGGGTGGTCTTGCCCGAACCCGACGGGCCCATCAGCGCCAGGAACTCGCCCTCGGGGATGGTGATGGAGACATCGTCCAGGGCGGTGACAACAAATGGGTCGCGGCGGAAGATTTTGCTCAAGCCGGAGGCCTCCACCACGGGAGGGTTCACGGCAGCGTCCCCGCCACCACGCGCTGGCCGGGCTGGAGCTCGCCCGGCGCCTTGACGATGACCTCGGTGCCGGGAGCGATGCCGGTGGCGATGCTGCCCAGGGCGCGGTCGGCGGTGACCTGAATCGGGCGTTCGGCCACGCGGCCGTTGGCGAGGATCAGGACGTACTTGGCGCCGGCGCGGTCGCGAATCGCCGCCAGCGGAATCAGCACCCCGGCCGGAGGCGGCGCGTTGGGCGCCTGGTCGGCCAGGAACTGCACGGTGGCGTTCATGTCGGGCCGCAGGCGGCTGTCGGGGTTCTGGATCTTCACCTTGACCTGCACCGTGGCCTTTTGCCGGTTGGCTTCGGGCGCGATCTCGGCCAGCTCGCCCTGGTAACGGCGGTCGGGAAAGGCATCGGTGGTGACGATGCCGGGCTGGTGGAGATGGAGGCGGCCGAAGTCGTTCTGCGAGATGTCGAGCTCGACCTGGAGGTCGTTGAGGTCGGCCAGCGTCACCACCGAGCCCTGCGGCCCGCCGGTCTCGACCGCGCTGGCAAATTGCGCGGTGATCAGCTCGCCCTTCTCGGCGGTGCGCTCCAGGATCGTGCCCCCCACCGGGGCGCGGATCACGGTGGCGTCGAGCAGGGTCCGGGCGTACTGCAGGTTGCCTTGGGCTTGCAGCAGCGCGCCCTGGGCGCGGGCGATCTCCTCGGGACGCGTGCCCACCTGGGTCAACTCCAGCGTCTGGGCGAGCGAGGCGGCAAGCTGGCGGCTGGCGTCGTAGGCGGCCTGGTCGGCGTCGAGCTGCGACTTGGGCACAATGCCCTTGGCAAAGAGCGCCTGGGTGCGGTCCAGGGCCAGGCGGTGGTTGCGCTCGGTGGCTTGCGCCTGCTGCAGGTTGGCCTGGGCGGCGGCGATCTCCTGCGGGCGGGAACCGTGGGTGAGCTCGGCCAGATAGGCCTGGGCCGCCGCCACCGCCCCTTGGTCGGCCACCACCTGGGCGCGAAACTCCTGGTCTTCGAGCCGCACCAGCACCTGCCCCTGGCGCACCTGGTCGCCGCGCTCCACCCCCACCCAGGCGACGCGGCCGGTGACCTTCGAGTTCACGTTGATGGTGTGGTGGGCCACGATGTAGCCGCCGGCGGAGAGCACCACCTGGCCGGTGCCGGGCGTGGGCGGCTCGACCCGCGCCACCTCGACCACGGTGGCGCCGGGGCGGAGGTAGAGCCACAAGGCCAGCGCCGCCGCCAGGGCGAGAGCGAGCCAGAGCCAGCGGCGGCGGCGCCGCGGCCGGGCACCGAGCGCGGCGCGGTCAATCTTCAACCGCTCGAGATTGGGCGCGGGCGTCATTGCCCCCTGTGCTTGCCCCCTGTGCTTGCCTCTCAGTCCCGCAGGCCGGCCAGGATCTCCTGCCGCGCCGCCTGCCAGGCCGGCGCCGCTCCGCCCAGCGCGCCCATCACCACCGCAAATAGCAGCGCTCCCGCCGCCAGCGCCGGCGTCAACTGCATGGTGAAGACCATCTCGCTGAAGGTGAGGGCGTTGAAGGTGCCGGCGGAGACGCCGATGAACGGCAACATCATTAGGATGCCGACCACCCCCCCGGCCAGCGCCAACACCACCGACTCGAAGACAAAGCTGGCCAAAATGCTGGCGCGCGAAAAGCCCAGGATGCGCAGCGTGGCGATCTCGCGCCCGCGCTGGGCGACGGCGGCGTACATGGTGTTCATGGCGGCAAAGCTCGCCCCCACCGCCATGATGATCGCCACCAGGGTGCCCAGGATCTCGATGCCGATCCCCGACCGGGTTTGGTTGGCGTAGTAGTCGGGCTCGGGCCGGGCCTCCAGCGCCAGGCTCTGGTCCTCGCCCACCCGGCGCAGCAGGCGCTCGCGGGCGGCCAGGTCGCGGGCGCGCAGCAGCTCCACCGAGTACACCGGGCGGTCGAAGTCGGCCGCCACCTGGTCCACATTGGCCCAGATCTCGGAGGCGTAGGCGGTGCCGGCGGCGTCGAAGATGCCCACCACGCGCCAGGCGCCCTTGCCAAACGCGAGCTCGTCGCCCAACTGGGCGTGGGCGAAACGCCGCGCCACCACCGTGCTCACCGCCACCTCGCGCTGCCCGGAGCGGAACCACCGCCCCGCCACCAGGCGGACGCTGGGGCGCATCTCCCGCCCCGCCGCCGACAAGCCGCGCACGCTGACGTTGACCTCGACGCCGTTGGGGCGCGGCAGCACAATCGCCAGCGCGATCTCGCCCGAGGCCAGCGGCCGCCCGCCGGCGCCGGTCGCCACGCCCGCCAAGTTTTGCAGCCGCAGGGCTTCGCCGCGGGTGACCACACTGCTGAGTTCGGTCTCCGAACCCTTGCGCATCACCAGCAGGTTGAGCGGCTCGCCGGTGGAGAGGAAAGCCTGGCGCAGCCCCACCAGCAGCATCATGATGAACAGCGCCGTGGTCACCGTCAGCGCAATGCCCAGGCCGGTCATCACGGTCGCGCCCGGACGCTGGCGCAAGTTGCGCAGGTTGTAGCTGATCGGCAGCGCCATGGCGGCTCACCCCATGTGGCGCAGGCCGGCGATGATATCCAGCCGCGCCGCCCGCGCCGAGGGCAGCGCCGTGCTGGCCGCGCCCACCAGCGCGGCCACGGCGAGGCCCCAGCCGATCTCGACGCCGGTGACGCGCATGTGGTGGAAGTAAAAGCCCCAGGAGGAGGCCGACAGTCCCAGCAGCAGCAGGCGCGCCCCCAGGGTGCCCAGCACACCCCCCAGCAGCGCCAGCGTGATCCCTTCGCCCAGGAACAGGCCCAGGATCGCCCGCCGGGTGAAGCCCAGCGTCTTCAGCAGCGCCACCTCGCGCGTGCGCTCCCGCACCGCCATCGCCATGGTGTTGCCGGTGACCAGCAGGATGGTGAACACCACCGCCGCGGCGATGCCGACGATGAACTCCTTGACGTTGCCCATCATGGCCATGAAGTAGAGCTGGAAGGCCTTCT
>Ga0307372_10000078_pt1 | contig 147162 bp, 141 predicted proteins | sample OX1MG_FD_202533 | JGI IMG/M metagenome (GOLD analysis project Ga0307372, IMG submission 202533) | Soil microbial communities from Risofladan, Vaasa, Finland - OX-1 | ecosystem: Environmental > Terrestrial > Soil > Coastal area > Acid sulfate soil | place: Finland: Risofladan, Vaasa... | reverse complement strand
ACCCGGCGCATCTCCCGTGCCCGCACTGATGTCGTCGACCCCATTCTCCCCATGGATTCCTACCTCCCAACCCATTCTGCGCCATCCGCGGATCGCCGAGGGAGATGTACTTGGCCACCCAGTTACCTTAAGTCAATGCTGGCAGCGCCTCCCTCCATACTTGCGAACGCACCTTACGCAGGGCCATATGACAGTCCTAGATTCGCCGATTTTTACAGAAGCTATGTCACCGCACTCATCGATAGATTCTCGAAGCCTGGAGTCTCGGGGTCTCAGACTGAATTCTGAGGAAGGCTGCGGCAACGGCCCTGGTGTATTTTAGAAGAGCACGCGAAGGAGGGGACGTATCTCCGAAAGCCACGCTGCCTGTTCTGTTTGCCGTCCTGCTGATCTAACCAGCTGTCCAGCCGCAGTTTAGCCGCCGGGACCGGCGCTACCTCAGAAGCAAAATCCGTAGTAGATCCCGTTGCAGCCGCCCTTCTCGGTGAGGACGACGGCTTGGCCTTCGTTCCCGCCATAGGTCCTCAGATACAACTGCATGTCACCAACCTTGCAGTCGAACCCTTCCTTCTTTAGGAGCTCCATACGTGCATCAATATCTTCAACCGCAAGCACCCGTTTCCGGAACGCTGCATCAGCTCTCATTTTTTCAATTAGCCCCCTTACCAGCTTGTCGCCTTTCTTATTCATGTTCTCTCCCTCATGAGCATTGACTGCAAGAGCCTGACCCGCCTGCGCAGTTCGGCTTGGTTTCGGGCGAGATCTTGCGATAACCGCGGGTGTTCGTCTCGTTCTGACCTGAGCCAAGAATCGCCGCGCACATCTCCTTGTTCATAAAGATATCAATGTATGCTTCGAGGTACTGAACGAGGTTGTCCTTGAATGGTGAGCAATACTCCAGCCCAGGTTCATCAAAGTACTTAGTGCGCAGTCGTTTATTCGCACAACCGCCCCCGCAGATCGGGAGGACCGAACATTCTAGGCATTCCGGGTCGCTGTAGGCGTCAGTGCCCACGCTGTATTGCGCTCGAAGTTCTGGATTGGTGATCGGATCGGCCCGATGGACATCACCAATCACTCGCGCTGGTTGGCCGACGTCCTCCCAGCACTTGTAGAGTTCGCCGCGGGGCCCGACGACGAACCGGTTGTGCGCCGTGCCGACACAGACGCTGTCGAGATTGATTGAGGGATAAAAGTTAGAGATCGGCACGAAGCCGCTGGATTGGAAAACACGGCGGTTGAAATCCGTCCACTCCTCCAAATTGAGGATGAGTGACCTATCGTAGTCGTGGGCTGGAGTAACGCGTGCCGCGTAAATGCAGATGTTCTTGTCTTTGAACCGCTCCAATAGGGTGTCCCGCAACTCTTGGAATGTCCCAACATTTTGGCGATCGGTGTTGACTCTGATGTCACAACTTCCCTTGAATGTTGAATTGAGAAGCGTATCTAGATTAGCGAGAATACGTTGAAAACTAGGGCCTCCTCCCGTAAGAAAACGGCGCGTGTCATGCATCTCCTCCGGACCATCGAGGGTAACTTGGACAGAGTGGATCTCCAGATCGTTGAACAAATCGCACTTCCGCTGGTCCATGAAGTAGCCGTTGGTAATCAGGGCCGCGCCCCCGAATGTGAGGTCGAGCGATTTTAGTCTTTCCGTAACCTTGCAAATGACGTCGAAGCCGATGAGCGGCTCTCCTCCATACCACGCGAGCGAAAGATGGCGCACGTCGCGGTAGCCTTTAATGAACTCGACCAGCCGGTCGATCGTTTGAGGCGACATCAACATCGGGTCGCCTTGGGTATGCTCAAAACAATAGGGACAGCGAAAGTTACATTTGAGGGTCGGGCAAATGGTGAGCCCCAAGCGCGTCGAATCGAAATTCGTTGTGCTGCGCCTGTATCTGTTCGACAGCAGCACCCGCTGCTCTTCCCACCTTGTGGTTATCACGTAGTTCTGCCGTAGGGCAGCGAGAAACTCGGGGCTGAGGCTTTCGCAATCGGTGGCGCGTTCCCGAAACTCTTCAAGGCAACGATAATTGGACTCGTCCAGTTCAAAGAGAGTGTTAGACAGCGCATTGTAGACAAAATGCCCGAGCCGGGGAGAGTGGAAGAGTTTGTTGTACCGCGACCAAATGGTTTCACTTCCCGTGCGTTCTGTGGGTAGGGGACCTAGTGCCATACGGGGCTCCTACTTGAATTGGTCGGTCTCACTGAACGTATAGTCATCCGGAATATGAGCGTTTGCGGCATGCGCGATCATTCTGGGAAGATTACGTCTCCAATACTTGCCCTGTTCCGCGAGTGCTAACTGGTCTTTCTCTAAGTGCTTTTTTGGACAGCCACCCATGCATATCGGCAAGAAGGAACAACGTGAGCAACTCGGTAGGATTGTTGGGTCAAACGCATCCCACCAATCGACATCAGAAAACCGACTTGCAGCTCGTTCGCCATGCGACGGGTGCAGTTCTCCGACGGCACGATGCTTCTCGCCAACTTGGAGACCGCAGCGATATTTGAGCCCGTCCGGCCCGATCACCTCTGAATCATGAGCAAGGGCAGCACACACCGACGTCTTAGGATATGGAAACCCGTCTGGAACCTCGGATTCCTCGACCTTGAAGAGTCCTCCTGCCTGTACTCTCACCGCTGCCCGGAGTGTGTCATAGGCTTCCAAGCTGAGCTCTATGCGACGCATAAAGGCCGAGCGCTCGCTGTACGAGGCGAGTCTCGCAGGCTGAATCACAGCCGGAAATCTGCGTCCGAACCATCCTCTAGACCTGGCAAAGTCCACGAACGGTAGTAGGTCGTCCTGGTTCCAACGGTCCAAATTTACTCTTATGTCTACTCGAACCGAATCCAAGAGAGCATCTACAAGAGCTGCGGCTTCGTCAAAGGACGAGGCGCCTCTATCGCTCGATCGGTAACGTCTTCTGCGATTGTGATTATCGCGAAGTCCGTCGAAAGAAATCTGGACTTGTCGGATGCAGTTCTGGAATATGAACTGCTTCGCGTTCTCCGGCCATTGCGTTCCGTTCGAGATGACAGAAGCTGAGTATCGGATTGTGTTCTCGCGGCACAGTCGCTGAAGCTCCGTAGATGCGCGCTCAATAAACGAGAGATTCAGCAGGGGTTCGCCCCCGTACCAATCTACATGAAGCGATTTCTTCGAAGTTTTGAGAAGTTTCGATCGAGCCAGATCTACTACGGCGCCCACGTCCGCGAGTCGGAGAGATTCTTTCGATCTGCTCTCATAACAATAGTAGCATCCGAGATTGCAATCCATCGTGGAAGTGAGAGTGAGCACAATCGGAGTTTCAGCGCGGGCTTGTAGATACCGCTTACGAATTTTTGCCACCTCGTCTGTACCGCTCGGAACCAAAAATCCGCCATCACGCAGCTGAGCGTATAAACCACCTGGAAGCGATTCGCCATCAATCTCAACGATCTTCGAGGAAAGAGTGTGCGCCAATTCGTGCGAATCGTGGCCCGAGAACTTGATGATCGCGCCGGTGTTTGCGTTGTAGAGAAGCGCGCCATCCGCTATCGGAACCCAAAAGTTGAAGCGTGATGAAACCGCGGAATCGACGGATGGCAACGGTTGTCGCTCTACTGAATTTGCCAGATTCAACGTCTGCGCTTCCCCTAGACAGAATGGTCTGCTGGGCAGACCAGAGAATGGAGCAGCTTTGTTTACGACTCAGCCACGGGCCCGTCTCTACTCTTCCGGGTCCGTGTCGATAAGTGCGAGACAGGTATTTGTTCCGCCGCAAAGCCGTGCCGCTAGCTTCTTTGGCGACTTCATTGCCGGATCTCGAAGAGTGACAGCAACGACATCGAGCTTCATGCCAGGTTTGACTGCGACCGAAGGATTTTTCTCGTTGGACACGATGAAGGTGTGTTTCTTAACCACTTGTTAGTCCTCCACTCAGCAGAACCGTCCGCGCGCGATTTTCTAGAACCGGCAGGCCAAAATCAAAGAATCTGTGGCGATCCAGACCGCAGAACCTTCGATTTTGCTCCAAGCGCAGAACGAAACGCTAGTTCGGCGTCAACTTAGTGTCAAGAGACGGAAAAGACGAAATAGAGCCGGGTCAAATGCAAGCATTCGCCGCGATATCAAGGGCACTAGCGATCAACGGATCAGTCGCCGAAACAGGCTGATTTGTCACATCCACCATAACGTCGGGAACAACGCCACGGCCTTCAAGCTTCACGCCGTTCACAGCGTGCTCTCGCACCGCCACGTAGAGCACCGTTCCGTCAGCAAGCAGGAAGGGGCGACCGAACATGACGTGACCGGCAGTTTTGGAGCCCACAACCTTGCCAAGCTTCCGTTGTTGAAAGAGATACGCGAAGACTTCCTTACCGCTTCGCGTGGTGCCGTCAACGACGAGAACCGTTGGTTTGCTCCATCGCACACGAACCTCAGAATCTGCTAGGCCGGTCGTCGAGCGAAACCGAACTTCCTTACGAAATACGTCCAGGTATTCTTCGCTGGCACCACCTAATCCGTCGCGCAGATCGATTAATAGCGCGTCTACATCTCGAAACGCGCCAAAAGCCATCTCCGAAAGTAGGAGATCGTGAAAGTCCTGGCCGGCGTATGACCAGATGTGAATGTAGCCGATCGTTAAGGCATTTCGGACGAGAGTCTTGATACTCCGCTGCATTGCAACATAGTAAGCGCGACCGGGCCGAATAGCTTCAGGAACGACTGATAGCAGTTCCATTTCGCTGGAACGTCGAACTGCTAGGAGGACGGATTTCCCCTCTTTTCCGAGAAATGAATCGATCGGATGAAACGGAAGCCCGTCAGCACTAATGACGCGATCACCGCACTTTAGTCCCGCCCTATCGGCGACGCTGCCCTCAAGTACGCTATGGACGAGCCGGTCGGCCGATACCTCCAAGGTTTTCGCTCCTATCCCTGCGTACGAGATATCGAGGCTTGGAAAAAACTTGGCGATTTGAGGAGCGAGGTCGCTCTCCTTGAAGATGTCCAATAGTTCGAAATATTCCTCGTCGTGGGGCGTATAGTACCCCATGTGCGAAATGCCGAACTCGGCAAGCATTTTTCGCAGCACTGTCCGCAAGACGCCTTCCGAAGGTGTCGTGTCCAGAAGAGGACGGTATCGAAGAAACAGAGCTTCCCAGTCCACGTCTCGCCGACACACGTTGAGCCGTATGGTGTCAAATGCTTCTTCGAAAAGTTCGACGCGAGAATGGTCCATGTTGGCCCGGCTATTTGCTCCATAACGCGGCCGCTCTCTCCATGCAATATAAACCCCTCAGCAGCGACGCTGCGATATCGACCGATTGTTCCGCAGGCTTGGCCCTGAAAGTCCCTCTTGACAAAATCGGACAATTCTCGGACAATCGGCGGCGGATCGACGGATGGCCACCCGAGATGGATCTGAAAAGCCTTACAATTCTTAGAGTTTCTGGAGCCACCCGTCGGATTCGAACCGACGACCTGCTGATTACGAATCAGCTGCTCTACCAACTGAGCTAGGGTGGCCCCTGCGCGAGTCCGTCTTGAGTGCGGCGCGTGCGGCCCCGACCGGAAACCGAGATTAGCCGACCCTCGGGGTTGGGGAAAGAGAGGCGGCTTCGCCCGCGCTCGATCGCCGGAGTGCGCGCCGGAGCGCCTGTGATTTCCTCACGGAGCAAAGCGCTCGCGCGTCCATCCGGTCAGCAGCTTCATCAGGCGCGGACGTGGATCGCCAAGCTGCGCTCTCGCGCCGCCGGCGCGCATGAAGTGATCGGCGCCCTCGATAAACGCGAGCGTCCTGTCGGCGGCGCCCGAGGCCTCGAACTCCGCGCGCACGTCGCCCAGGAAAATATCCTGATCCGCGTTCGCGCCCACGACCAGCGTGGGCACCGTGACCTTGGGCAGATTGGCCGCCGTGCGCGCGTATGACGACAAACCCGACCAGGTCGACAGCCACGCGTCGGGTGTGACGATGCGGCCCAGCCCGAAGGCAGAATAATTGGCGAGGTCGGGACGCGCCGAGATGATCGATCCGACTGCGCGCTCGGATGGATCGATCGACAGGTCGCAGTAATTCGGATTGGCCTGGGTGCGATAGACGATCATATAGCGCGGCGCCATCGCGCGGCGCGTGATGAAATTCCGCCGGGCAGCCGGTGTCGCGGCGAAATCCTTTTCGCGCATCGCGGCGCGCGCGTGAGTTGCTTCATCGATATGCCGGCGCGCGATCGCGTCGATCCGCGCGCATCGCGAGCGCTGCGCTGCCCGGTAGCGGTCAACAAATTCCCGCGCGTAGCTGCTCGCGGCGGGCGGCGTGCGAAATCCGTTGCCCTCATCATACATATCGAGCGCCGCATCGGCGGCGTGCGGATCGCTTTCATCGACAACCGCCGCATCGAGGCAATTCATCAGCACCATCCCCTGGCCCGGATGCGCCGCCAGCACGATGAATCCGTCGCAGGTTGGAAGCTCGAACTGGTTGAGGTCCGGTGGACCGCCGCCCGGCGGCGCCGCGACGCGGCTGCCGGCCGGAGTTCGCGCCTGCGCGTCGTAGTAAGAGAACAGCGAGCCGCCGCCCGAGTTGCCGAGCATCACGATTCGCTCGAAGCCAGCTTCCTCGCGCAGGAATTTGATGCCGGCGGCGAGGTCGAGCAGCAAGCTCTCGTGCAGCATCATCGCGTCGTTGTTCAGATAGCGCGTGTTCAGCGCGAAGGCGGCGATTCCAGATTCGATCCAGAACGGAATCGAATAGTGCGTCGAGAAGTCGGCGCGCGGATGCGCCATGATCACAACGGTGCGCGGCTTTCCCCGCGGCGGCATCCATAACACGCCGCGTGACTTGCCAAGGTCCGCGGCATAAAGCTGCACGACGCGGTGGCGGACCGCGGGATCGATATCGCCGAAATCGATTGGGTAACGGACGGGATAGTCCACGGGCGCTTTGGGCATCGCGGGTTCACCTCGCGTCGGGGCTTATAGCAGGAATCCGCGGAAATGTGGCGCGGCGTCACCGCCGGACGGTGCTGCCGTAATCCGCTACGCCCATCCTCAGCCGCTATGCTGACCTAACGCGCGCGATGTAAATCCCCGACACGATCGGCGGAGTTCCGGCGGTTTTGGGCAAGGACATCAAGCTCTTCGGCCTGCTCGCGCGCCCGCGCCGTCCGAGCGTTGCGCGGCGGGCTTTCGTCGTTCGCGCTGATATGGCAGCCTCGGTTGTTTCGAGGGCTGATAGTTTTGAAAACTGGAATCATCGGCGCGCGCGGCGCCGGAAAGTCCGCCGTCTTTCACGCTCTGACCGGGCTTGCTCCCGTTCCCGGCTCCGCCGAGGGCAAAAATCGTGCGCGCCCCGGACAGATCAAGGTCGCCGACCCGCGCCTTGATTTTCTCGAGGCCACCTACGGCTCGAAAAAGAAGGTTCCCGTCGAGCTTACCGTGCTGGATTTTGCGCCCAATCCGAAAGAGCAGAAAGAAGGCGCCGCGCTCGACGCGAGCCTGCTCCCGCTCATCCGCGATCTCGACGCGCTGCTCGCCGTTATTCCGCAGTTCGCCGCGATGCATCATGAGATCGTGCCCGCGCTCGAGCGTATTGAAGGCGAGCTGGTCTTCGCGGATTTCGATCAGGCCGAGCGCCGACTCGAGCGCGTCAAGAAGGATCGCAGCGCCACCGAGTTCGAGAAATCCGCCCTCGAACGGGTTCTCAAGTGGCTCGAAGAGGGCAAGCCGCTGCGCCTGATGGAGATGACCGCGCAGGAGCGCGCCGCGTTCTCGAGCTTCGGATTCCTGTCGCGCAAGCCGATGCTCGCGGTCGTCAACTGCGAGATGGAAGCCGCCGCCGCGAATATCACCGCCGCCGAACGCGCAGCCGTCCAGGCTCACGGCATCGAGGTCATCCGGCTCGCGGCGGCCTTCGAGTCCGAACTATGGGAGCTCGACGCCGGCGGGCAAAAAGAAATGCTGGGTGCGGCCGGCCTTACGGCGCCCGCACGCGACCGGCTGATCACGGCGCTCTACGCGCATCTCGGCTTGATGACCTTCTACACCGCCGGAGAGCCCGAGGCGCACGCATGGTCGATCCATCGCGGCGACACGGCACTTGACGCCGCTGGAGTCATCCACAGCGATATCGCGCGCGGGTTCATCCGCGCCGAAGTGGTCGGGTACGAAGACTTCGCCGCGCTCAAGTCGGACGCCAAGGTCAAGGAGGCCGGCAAGCTGCGCCTCGAAGGCCGCGACTACGTGATGCGCGACGGCGACATCATCCATATCCGCTTCAAGATCTGAGCTGCGCATCGCCGCACACCGCGATGCGTCCGCGATCCGCCGCTGCGGCGCCCTTCGCGAGCATTGAATTTACTCGCGCGGGTCTGATTTAAGACTGGTACAGATTGCCCGCCGTGGCGCCGATACGTTCCGGGCGCCATTTGGCCGAGAGTTCTCGGGAGTGCAAATGAACGAGCAAGTCACCCGCCAGATCCTCTGGAACATCCCGGTTCCATTCGTCGTTCTGATGTATTTGCTGCTGGCGGTGCTCGTCGCCGCGTACGTGTGGGCGGGCCTGCGATGGTACCAGACGATTCGGCTCGGCGCGACCGACAACCGTCTCGACCAGTTGCCGCGCCGCCTGTTCCTTTCGCTGCGCGACGCTTTAGGCCAGGGCTACGTCACCCGCGAAGCCTGGGGATGGATGCATTACTCGTTCTATGTCGGATTCGTGGGGCTGCTGATCGGCACGACGATCGTCGCGATCAACAGCGACGTGCGCGACCTGCTCGAGGTGTTCGGACTGAAGCTCTATTTTTACTACGGCGATTTTTATTTGGTGTTCAAAGCCGCGATGGACACCTTTTTCCTGATTCTGATCGCCGGTGTTCTGGCCGAGGGCGCGCGCCGCCGCGTCCGCCAGCCTTCGGTGCTGAATCAGCCGCCCGCCGACAAGGTCAACGACAATTTCGAGAACCGGCTCGGCTACTGGTTCCCGATGACGATGCTGCTGCTGGTCGCGCTGACCGGCCTGATGCTCGAGGGCGCGCGGATCAACGCGACTCATCCGAAATTCACCGAATGGGCCTACGTCGGACGCACGATCGGCGCGCTCGAGGGCGCGCTCGGCGCCGGCGCGACTTATCATCGCTACCTGTGGCTGACGCATCTGCTACTGGTGTACGTGCTGCTTGCCTGCTTCGCGTTCACCAAGCTGCGCCATCTGGTGTTCGGTCCGGTGAACCTGTTTTTCCGCAATCTCGGGCCGCGCGGACGACTGGCGCCGATCAAGGATTTTGAAACCGCCGAGACCTTCGGCGTATCGCAGGTCGAGCAATACACCTGGAAGCAGTTGCTCGATATGTCGGCGTGCCTCGAGTGCGGGCGATGCACGATCAATTGCCCTACCGTCAACACCGGCAAGACCCTCAACCCGAAGTTCCTGGTAATCGAGCAGCGTGAGCATCTTCTGCAAAAAGCTCCCTTCCTGTTCGCCGCCGCCGCGGCCAAAAATGGCGCCGACGCATCGGGTGAAGCTCCCGCGTGGGACGGCCCCGACATGATCACGCAAGTCGCCACCGAGGCGGCGGTCTGGGGATGCACGACCTGCGGATGGTGCGAAGAGGGATGCCCGGTCGGTATCGAGCATATTCAGCGAATCGTTGACATGCGCCGCCATCAGGTCCTGATGGAGAGCAAGTTTCCTCCGGAAGCGACCAGCGCATTCAAGGGCATCGAGAACCAGGGAAATCCGTGGGGACTCGGCGCCGAAAAACGCGCGGAGTGGGCCGCCGGACTCGGCATCCCGGAGATGGCCGAGGTCGAGGATCCCGCCGATCTCGACGTGCTCTACTGGGTCGGCTGCGCCGGGTCGTTCGACGAGCGCAATCAAAAGGTCTCGCGCGCGTTCGCGGCGCTGATGAAACAGGCCGGAGTCAAGTTCGGAATCCTGGGCAAAGAGGAAACCTGCACCGGCGATCCGGCGCGACGTCTCGGCAATGAGTATCTGTACGCGACCGTCGCCGCGCAAAATGTCGAGACCCTAAATCGCTATAAGCCGCGCCGAATAGTCACCCAATGCCCCCACTGTTTCCACAATCTCAAGAATGAGTATCCAGACTTCGGCGGCAACTATACCGTCCTGCACGAAGCCGAATTCCTGGCCGAGCTGGTCCGCGCCGGACGCCTTAAGCCAAAAGAGATTTTGAAGGCGCGCGTCACCTATCACGACCCCTGCTACATGGCGCGCCACAACCGCCAGTGGGACGGAGCGCGCGAGGCGCTGCGCGCGATTCCCGGCGCCGAAGTCACCGAGGTCGATCAATCGAAGAACCGCACCTTCTGCTGCGGCGCCGGCGGCGGCTGCATGTGGAAGGAAGAGCATGAGGGCACGCGCATCAACCAGAAACGCCTCGATCAACTGAGCGAGGCGAAGCCGGAGTGCGTCGCCGTGGGATGCCCGTTCTGCATGACGATGATCGAAGACGCGGTCAAATCGCGCTCGCTCGAGGAAACCGTGCGCGTCCGCGACCTCGCGGAGCTGCTCGCCGAAGCCACCGGCGCCCAGGCGAAGTGACGGCGACTTTATATCCCTCTCCCTTTCAGGGAGAGGCCAGGTGCGGGTCATTATTCAGCGCGGCGCAGCAGCGCCGCGCGATTTGACAAGTGGCGCGCCGCCGCCTTATGATCATCAGTTAACTTCGTTTATACTTTTTGTAGTATGGAGGCACTATCACATGAGCCGCGATTTTGAATTCAAGGCATTGCTGCGCGCGTATCGCAGCGGGATTATCGGAGAAGAAACCTTCGAGGCCGAGGTCGCCTCGCTCGAGAAATCGGGCACCGCGACGAATGGCAACGGCGCGGGCGGCTTTAAGGCGTTCGGCAAAGTCTATAAGAACGAGCGCGCCGCCGTCGTGAGCTTCCTCGACAAGGTTCGCTCCGGCGAGGCCAACGGCGGCGAGGCGTTCTCCGCGTGGGCCGAAGTCTGCACCACGGATTGTATCCGCTCGGGAATCCGGATGGTCGCCGAGCGCGAGGCCTATCATTCGCGGGTCTTCGCGCAGCGCCTGGCCGAGCTCGGAGGCGAGCAGCGCGCGATGGTGACCGAGGAAGGGAGCAAGTTCACCGCCTATCTCGGAGATCGGCGCGTGCCTGATGCCGAGAAGCTGCTCAAGTTCGTCGAGCGCGTCGGCAAGCCCGAAGACGCGATCAAGCCGATCTGCGAATTCGCGGCGCTGTTGAAAGAGGATATGGGAACCAAAGAGGCGCTGCGCCTGTTCGCGGAAGACGAGCTTTCCACCGCGAAATGGCTCTACGACTCCTGCGCGGCGCTCAACGCTCCCGCAGCGGACCAGTCCGCCGAGCGGCGCGCCTCGATGTAACGCGGCCCGATTTCGCTAGCTGAAAAGAGCGGGGCCGGATTCGCATCCGGCCCCGTTTTCATTTCAGCGTCTCAGCTCAGTCGGTGATCAATGCGCCGCGGGCGCCGTTCCTGGAGCCGCGTGCGGCACGCCCATCATCGGGTGCGAGCCCGGCGTTGGAATCTCGCGCTTGGTGTATCCCGCCGGAACCGTGAACTGGTCGGCGGCGACCTTCGCCTCGACGATCTTGGTGACCACGGTCTGCGTCGTGATCGGCTTGCGATTCGCCATCATCTGCTGGAGCTTGGCCTGCTGATCGGCGGACAGCCCGGGGATGTTGATCTTGTTCATCTTCATGGTCGCGTCGGATGACAGCGGCACCCCTTGCGGAATATCGCCGGTCGGCTGAACCCCGCTGGCCTTGAACTTCGCCATGGTTGCCTTCATAAAGGCGCCATACTCTTTGGCCCCCGGCGCGGTGGTCGAAAAGCATTCGAGCATACTCACGTCGCCGCCCATCGAGGTGGTCGTCGCGCTGTAATTTTCGCACGCATAGCCCGCGATCTTGCGGGTGCTCGTTTCCTTCTTGAAGTTCATCGCGCCGGCCGACCGCGCCATCATTTGCGCCATCGGACCCGACGGCGGGAACGGCAACTGGACATAGGTTTTCCGGGTTGGTTCCAGAAAGAACATCTTGCTGTTATCCAGATCGATGATGATCACATGGTCCGCGCCTTCGATACGCTGCTTGTTCCCCTGCACGACTATCGTCTGGTCGTGCACCTTGGGCGTGCCCGCGGTCGAGCCTACCACCGTCTCGTGCTGCGTGATTACCACGCCGGCGGGCGCGGGGCTTGCGGCGAGCATCAATCCGATTGTGCCGATTGCGGCCGCTGTGGCGATTGCGTTCTTCATAGCATTTGCTCTCCTTGAGCTTTCTGAATGTCGAGCACCTTTGCGCTTCGAGCCGACAGCGCCTGCTCAGCGCCGCTTACCCCCTCCACGATCATCCGATGCGCCATCAGGCTGACCAGCCCGAATAGCACCCAGACCATCTCTTTGATTCTTCTCAGAAATCCAATCGCAAAACCGATCCCCGCCGGATACCCAAGCATCGCAAGGATCAGCGCCTTGCCGCCCTCTTGGCTGACCAGCTTGGCGGGAATCAGGAATGTTGCGCGCTCGATCAGCAGGCCTACCCCTTCGACCATCAGCGCCACCTGCACCGTCGCGCTCTGCCCGAGCAGTTTCAGCAGAATGAATATCTCGGCCGGCCCCATGCTCCAGGCCATGAAATAGCACAGGCACGAAAGGATTAGGCGGAGGCGATGGCGCGCGTAAAACTCAACTAGGACGGTGTCGGCTGCATCGGCCGAAGCCTTGATATCGTCGCGGCTCGTGCCCCCGAAGTCGAATCTGGCCACCGCCCGCCACAGGTAGGAAAACGGACGCTTGGTCTGGATGTAGAAAAATCCGCCCGCCAGCGCGATCGCGAGCGCCAGTCCGATCATGATCGGCCAGAACAGCCGATGCGCCGCCGGAATCATGCGCATCGAAAACAGTAGCGCCGCCGTGATGAAGCCAATCTGCCCGATCGCTTCCGCCAGTGAAGCGACTACCACTGTAGCCAGGCCCACCGGCATCTTGAGCTTGCGCCGCACCATCAGCGCCATCACGAACTGCCCGCCCAACTGGGCGGACGGCGTGACATAATCTATCGCTTCGCCGGCGATTCGCGCCGCGAACAGCTCGCCGAATCCGAGCGAACGCGGAAAATCCGCGATCGTGACCCGCCATCCGAGCGTGTTCAGAACTCGCGCGACCGCTTCCAGAGCGATCGTCAGCCCGAGACCCCATCCCACCGTCCGCACGTAGCCAAGCACCTGCCCGGCGCCAAAGTGCGACAGGAACCAGGCGTAAAACGCCACGGCGAGGACGATCAGGATGGTTTCGACGCGGCGCATCGCAAAAGGGGGTACTGTGCCGCCGAAACCTCGGCGTGGCGGCGATGCTGCATTGTTTCAGCCGAACCCTCGATGCGCAACCGCCGCGCGTCGAACGCGTCGCCCGCGGGGCGGCTAGATTGTGCGATAAACGATCGCGCAACTTTGCCAAGTCCCGACAGTTCAGCCTTGTTCGCGAAGCCCGGATGCGCGAAGTATCGGGTGTGGAGGGGTGGCTCATACCCAACCATACGGACGAGGTAGCCACGAAATGGGCCAAGCGAACATTGGACGAAACCGCAATTCAGCGATCGTGAATCAGGGTAAATGACCTGTCCGGAATTTCCTCGAAAATCCAATGATTTTTCGGCGACTCCATTTTGTCGCGATTATCCAACCGGCAAAATGTACCACGGAAGCCAACTCCGCCGATCCTTCATCCTCGCGTTGACAGGCTCGGGTCGTGGCGGCGAAAATCCTGCCCGGTGCAACTTCAATGTCATTAAAAGGATTCAGAATTATCGACGCGGACGGGCACGTCACCGAACCTGCTTCGCTTTACACCACGCATATAGATCCGAAGTTCCGCCAGGCCGCCGACGCGATGCTGACGCGCACGAGCGCCGGCAACCTCGGCATCGTCCCGGCCATCTATCCGAAATGGCGCAGCGCCGAGCGCCCGCTCGGCGAGCGCGACGAAGTTCCGGGGCTCGGCAAATTTCCTTCGGGCAGAAATCATCCGCTCGCCTCGCCCACCGGCGGTCTCGATCCCGCCGAGCGGATCGCCGACATGGACAAGGAAGGCATAGACGTTGCGGTCTGCTTCGCGACCGTCGCGACTTCCGTGTGCGGAGTTGCCGATCCCGCGATGGAAGCCGCTCTCGCGCGTGCCTACAACCGATGGATCGGTGAGTACTGCGGCGCGTTCCCGGCGCGGATCAAGGCGGTCGGAATCGTACCGCAGCGCAATCTGGAAAATTGCGTCGCCGAAGTCGAGTACCTGGCGCGCCAGCCGTGGGCGGTCGGCATCATGACCTTCGGCAATCTCGACGGGATGCTCGCGGACCATCCGTATTTCGATCCGTTCTACCGCGCCGCCGCCGCCAACGATCTGCCGATTTGTTTTCACGGCGGCACCGATCGTCCTCCCTTCGCGCCCGGCCGCGAAGATGTCGGCAATAACATGTTCATGATGCATCTGACCGGCCACGTATGGCATCAAATGCGCGCGATGGGCGCGGCGATCGGCGGCGGGTTGCTCGAGCGTCATCCGAAGCTGATGCTGGGATTCTTCGAGGGCGGACTGTCGTGGGTCCCGTGGTGGGCTGAGCGGATGGACGGCCACTATAGCCATTTCGCGCGCCATACTCCGCATCTTTCACGCAAGCCGAGTGAGCATATGCGCGGACCGCGATGCTTCTATACATTCGACGCCGACGAGGATTTGCTGCCCGAAGCGATGCGCGCGCTCGGCGCCGGGCGCGTGATGTGGGCTTCCGACTATCCGCACTTCGACGCGGAATTTCCCGACGCCGCCGAGTTGGTGGCCAACCATCCACGTATCGATGCCGCCGAGAAGCGCGCGATCCTGTGCGACAACGCGCTGCGCTTTTTCACCCGGATAAGGTAGAGGAATTCTCCGATGACGCCGCACAGCGAAATCTGCTCGATGGACGCGGTGAAGCTCGCGGCGTCGATTCGCGCTCGCGCACTTTCGCCCGTCGAGGTTATCGACGCGATGCTCGAGCGGATGAATCGCGTCGAACCGCATCTGCACGCCTTCTGCACGCCGGCTCCAGAGCTCGCGCGCGCCGAAGCGAAACGCATCGAGGCGGATATTCTTGCTGGCCGCGATCCGGGTCTGCTTGCCGGAGTTCCGATCGGCATCAAGGATCTGATCTTCACCCGCGGAATTAGAACTACTGCCGGATCGGTTGCGTATCGTGATTTTGTTCCCGATCAAGACGATATCGCGGTCGAGCGGCTGCGCGCCGCGGGCGCGATCATAATCGGAAAAACCAACACTTCTGAATTTGGCTACAGCGCGACCGGACACAACCCGCTCTTCGAGACGACGCGCAATCCGTGGAACCTCGCGATGACGCCCGGCGGTTCGAGCGCCGGCGCCGCCGCCGCTGTGGCCTGCGGCGTCGGTCCGCTCGCACTCGGCAGCGACGGTGGCGGCTCGGTGCGGATTCCCGCGTCGTTCTGCGCGCTCTACGGCATCAAGCCCTCGATGGGCCGCATCCCGCTCTACCCCGGCGCACGCGACGAACGCTATCCGGGAGTCTCGGGATGGGAATCGCTCGAATGCTATGGACCGATCGCCCGCACCGTCGCCGGCGCGGCGCTGATGCTCTCGGTGCTGGCCGGACCCGACTCGCGCGATCGCCATAGCCTTCCGGGCGAAGGTATCGATTGGCTCGGATGCGTGCGTGGCGACATCAAGGGCGCGCGCGTCGCGTACAGCGCCGATCTTGGCTATGCCGCCGTCGATCCCGCGGTTGCGCAAATCGCGCGTGACGCGGCGCTGGTTTTCGAGAGCGAACTCGGCTGCCACGTCGAGGAGGCGAATCCCGGATGGAGCGATCCGGCGGCGGCGTTTGCCGCGACCATGATCGCCGAGACCGATTTGCGCGGGATGCGCGCGATGATCGTGGAGCACGGCGCGCGGATTTCCTCGCACATGGTCGATCTGCTGACGCGGCCGTGGAGCGCCGAAGATTTCACCGACGCGAATATCGCGCGCAAGGCTGTCGCCAACCGGATGGCGCGCTTCATGACGAAGTACGATCTCTTGCTGACGCCGACCTCGTGCGTGGCGCCGTTTCCGATTCTCATGCAGGGTCCCGACAAAATCGCGGGACTCTATGTGCGGCCCGAAAGCTTCCTCGCGTTCACGATCATCGCCAATCTCACCGGACAGCCGGCTGCGACCGTGCCGGCGGGATGGACCAAAGACGGATTGCCGGTCGGCCTGCAAATCATCGGGCGGCATCTCGACGATCCGATGGTGCTGCGGGCGTCGGCCGCCTTCGAGACGGCGCGTCCATGGGCGCATCGCTGGCCACCGCTCCTGGAATGGTTGTGAGCCTAATCGCGAATCGTCCGGCGCTCCTGCTCGACGTCATCGAACCATCGCGCCAGCGACGCGGTCATCCGCGCGACGCGCGCCGGCTCCGATGCGGCGAGATTGTGGCGCTCCATCGGATCGCTCTCGATATCGAACAATTGCGCGGGCGGCACTTTGCCCTTGCGCTGTTGGGGAAGCGGCGACCGATCGATGGCAGTGAACTTCTCGGGCTCGTACTTCGCGCGGATATCCGAGCGAAGATCTTCGGGCGTAACTGACATCAATTCGCGGATTGCCGGGCGTACCAGCTTCCACTTTCCGTTGCGCATCGCGGCGTTGCATTCACCGTCGGGCTCGTAGCGATTCCATTGCCAGAAACGCTCTTCCGGCACTGTGCCGCGCTCGCCGGCGAGAAGTGGCAGCACGTTTATTCCGTCGAGCTTCAGATCGCGCGGCGGCTCGGCGCCCGCCGCGGCGAGTATCGTGGGCATCCAGTCGGTGAAGTGAATCATCGCATCGAGCTTGCGGCCGCCGGCGATTCCCGCCGGCCATCGCAGGATCATCGGCAGCCGGATGCCGCCTTCATAGACGTAGAGCTTCGAGCCCGCGAAGCCGCAGTTGAAGCGGTCGGTGCAATTGTCGCCCTTGCCGCCGAACTGCGGACCGTTGTCGCTGGTGAACATCACGAGCGTGTTATTCGCAAGCCCGAGCGAGTCGAGTTCTTCGAGCACGCGCGCGATTCCGCGATCCATCGCATGCAGCATCGCGTAGATCGCGCTCACCGCGATCGTGAATTTACCCGCATCGAAAAAAGGTTTCAGCTCCGCCTCGGGAGCCTCGAACGGAAAGTGCGGCGCGTTGTACGCCAGATGGAGAAAGAAGCGCTCGCCGCGATGCCGCCGGAGAAACGCGACCGATTCCTCGGTGAACACTTCCGTCAGATAGCGGCCGTCGGCTCCGGTCGTGGAGCCATTGCGGTCGATCCGCCATTGCCAGTACGGATGCCAGCCGCCCGAGAATCCTGCGAACTCGGCGAAGCCGCGGCGGTTGGGATGATAGCGCCGGTCGAACGCGCCGTTGTGCCATTTACCGACCAAGCCGGTCACGTAACCGGCTTTGGCGAGCAGGTCGGCGACGGTGCGTTCGCGCAGCGCCAGCCGGTCGAGTCCGCGCGTCTCGAGCGTATCCAGCACTCCCGTGCGATGCGGATAGCGGCCGGTCATCAGCGACGCGCGCGCTGGCGCGCATACCGGAGAAGCCGAGTAATGCTGCGTCAGGCACAGCCCCTCGCCCACCAACTGGTCAAGCGTCGCAGTGCGCGACGCGCCGGCGTTGAAGCACGAGAAATCGCCGTAACCCATGTCATCGGCGACGATCAGAAGGAAATTCGGCCGCTCGGTCTTCATTGTTGCACGATCATTTATTTGCGCCCCCGGCGCAAATCGATTTTCTGCCCACCCCTGCGCCAGCCGGCGCGCTCACAGATTCGATTCAATTTCGAGGTGGCCGTTTTGGATCCGCCACGTTTCGCGCGCGACGCGCCGCGCGAGCGCCTCGTCATGCGTGACGAGCACGATCGCGCCCGGATACGCCGCAAGCGCATCTTCGAGCCGCTCGATCGCCGGCATGTCGAGATGGTTCGTCGGCTCGTCGAGGACGCACGCCCAGACCTGCCTGCCGAGCCCGTACGCGAGGGCGAGTTTGCGCGCCTCGCCGGGCGACGGAGATAGCGAGCCGAGCAGGCGGTCTGGATCGACCCCGAGCGCGGCTGCCAGCGTGAGCACCCGCGCGCGATCCGCGCCACCGAGCACTCGGACCGTCTCGAGCATCGCGACGCCGTCTTCGCGCGTGAGCTCCTGCGGCAGGTGCAGCACCCGCGCGGCCGGCAGATGAGAGGCGCGGAGCATCGCCGTGAGCAGCGTGGTCTTGCCGGCGCCGTTGGGACCGGCGACGCGAATCCGGCTGTCGCGAGCCACCACCAGATGAACCTCTTCGAGAACCAGCTTCGTCCCCGCGAAGATGTCGTCTCGATCGACTACGAACACGCGGCTCATCGGCGCGGGAACGTAATCGACGAACAGCGCGCGGCCCTTGTCTTTGTGAAACTCGAATTCGCCCAGCCGCTCTTCGACTCGTTCGACGCCGCGCCGCAAAATCCCGGCGTCGCGCGACAGCCGCGCCGACGCCATCCCGGCTTTGCCTTTCGCCATCATGCCGGTCGCGTCGTGATCGCGCGGACCGCGCATCCGCTTGCCAGCGCCCGCGCGCCAATCGGCCTCGGCGGACTGCGCGCCGCGCCGCTTGTCGGCGAGCCGGCGCTTAAGCTTGTCGCGCTCGTGCTTGAGCCGCTCAAAGGCGGCGTGGCGCTCGCGCGCTTCGGCCTCCCAGGCGCCTTTCGCCTCGCCGTACGAGCCGCGCCAGATTTGCGCGCTGCCGCGGTCCACGCGCACCGTGTATGCGGTCAGCCGCTCGAGCATCACGCGGTCGTGCGAAACCACTATCCCGATTCCCCGAAAGCGCTCCAGCGCGGCGAGCAGCAGCGCGCGCGCTTCGGCGTCGAGATGATCGGTCGGCTCGTCAAGGATCAACACTGCCGGCTCCGCCGCGAGCGCCGCTCCGATCTGCCAGCGCTTGCGCTCGCCCGGCGACAGCGTGCGCCATCGCGCGAGCGCGGCGGCCTCAAGCGCCAGCTCGCCGTAAAGCCGCCGCGCCACGCCGTCATAGGCGCGGGCGAGAGCCTCGATCGCGGGCGTGATCGTCTCGACGGTCTGCGGGCACATCCTGATTGCGGCCGTGGGCGGATCGATCCGCACATAACCGCGCGCCGGCGCGAGCTCTGCCGCGATCAACCGGATGAGCGTGGTCTTGCCGGCGCCGTTGGGACCGACCACTCCAGTCCATCCGCGCGTGAGCTGGATACTCACATCGTGGAGAATCCGCACCGAGCCAGAATACGAAAAAGAAACTTCTGCCAAACGCACAAACATCGTAGCTGCTCCATTGCTTCGCGCACGCGGAAACCCTGGTTGCGCCGCGTGCGTATCGGGTGTCGATTCGACGACCATGGAAGGCAGCTAGTTTTTCATTCGTTCGGCCTCTGCGGGCTAGATGATCTGGAATTTAGCGACGGTGCGGGCGCGGGTCAATCAACGATTGCGCGCCGCTCAACGCAGTCTTGGCTTCAGGATCACGCGCGCGCCGAGATTCATGACAAACACGATGAAGATTAGGATCAGCGCTCCCGCCCATGCCTGCTGGTGCCACGACCGATAGGGAGAAATGGCGTAGGTGAAGACTTGCAGCGACAGTTCGGCCATCGGATTGTTCGGGTTCAGTTCCCAGAACTGGCTGCCGAAAGCCGTGAACAGCAGCGGCGCCGTCTCGCCAGTAACGCGGGCGATGGCCAGGAGCACGCCGGTGATGATTCCCGAACGCGCCGACGGCAAAATCACATGGATGATCGCATGCTGGCGCGACACGCCGAGCGCGAGCGCCGCCTCATAGAGCTCGAGCGACACGCCCTTAATCGCGGACTCGGTGGTGGTTATGATCACCGGCAGCATCAGGATCGCGAACGCGAAGGAGGCGGAAAAGGCCGAGAAATGCCTGAGCGGCGCGACCAGCACAGTGTAGGCGAAGAGCCCGATCGCGATACTGGGAATTCCAGAGAGTACATCGGAAAGAAACCGGACGGTCGAGGCCAAGACTCCCCGTCCGAAATAGGTCAGGTACAACCCCGTAAGAGTGCCCACCGGAATAGCCATCAGCGCGGCGATTCCAACTATAATCGCGCTGCCGACGATTCCATTACCCACTCCGCCTCCCGGCACGCCCACTGGGTGGGGCAACTGGGTAATAAAGTCAAACGAGACCGCGCCTATACCTTCGCGGATCACGTAACCAAGGATAACCAGCAGGATAATCGCGACGCCGCCTGCGCAAAACGCGGCCGACATGATACCTATCACGCCGCGAAGGCGCCGAATCCGTTGCGATTCCATGGGTCGTCCTCAGCCCTCGAGCGGACGGAAAACTGTCCACAGGAGAACCCGCGCCACCGCGTTCACGATCACGCTGATCATAAACAGGAGCAGTCCGAGTTCTATCAGCGCGCTCAAATATACCTGGGTGGTGGCTTCCGTAAATTCATTGGCTATAACGCTCGAGATGCTATACCCCGGTGCGAACAGCGAGACCGCGATTTCGGGCCGGTTTCCGATCACCATCGTGGTGGCGATAGTCTCGCCAAGCGCGCGTCCGAGCGCCAGGATACAGGCGCCGAAAACGCCGGCCCGTGCGCCGGGCAAAACAACCATCCGAAAGCTCTGCCAGCGGGTAGCGCCGAGCGCCCAGATCGCCTCGCGCTGAGTTTGCGGGATCGCGGCCATCACGTCGCGCGAAATTGCGGTGACGGTGGGCACGATCATAATAGCCAGAATGACTCCTGCGGTGAGCATCCCGACCCCGTAGATGGTCCCCGAAAAGATTGGCAGAAAGCCGGCGTAGCGCTGCAGAAACGGCTCGATATAATCGCGCATCACCGGAGCCAGAACGAACAGTCCCCACAGGCCGTAAACCACGCTGGGAACGGCGGCGAGGAGTTCGATCATAAAGCTCAGGGGCCCGGAAAGGCGGGTCGGACAAAATTCCGCCAGAAAAGCGCCGGCGAGCACTCCGACAATCCCCGCCAGGAAAATCGCGATCCCGGAACTGACTATAGTGCCGTAAATGAACGGCAGGGCCCCGAACTGATTGGTAACCGGGTTCCATTGGCTGGTCCACAGAAACGAGAGCCCGAATGTCGCAATGGACAGGCGCGAACTCCATAGCAACTCGATGAACAGCGCCGCCACCACTGCCACGAAGGCGCCGGTGGCGCCGTATACGCACAGGTCGAAGGCGGTACCGCGTGGCGCGCGGGGCAGTATCGCGCGCACCGGTCGCGCCCGTGACGCGTTGCGCGGGTTGAGGGCGTTATCATCGGGGCGCGCCCCTGGAGTCAGTGCGAATCCGAAGTCGTCGTTCGGGTTGGGTTGCTCTGTCTCAGCCATCGTATCGCTCGTCCGAATGAGTGCGGTCGTGGAGCAGTGGTAGCGAACAACAGTTGCGCGCGCCGCGCTAAGTTTTGCCGCGAGCCCGGCTCGAGAACCAGTCAGTAGGTCTCCGAACCGGGCTCGAAGGAGTTCAGAAAATTACCCCTTTATTTGCGCGATGATCTTGAGTGCGTGGCCCTGAACGTTATCGGGAAGTGGTACGTAGTCAACGGACTTTGCGACCGCCTGTCCCTTCGTGACCAGCCATTCCATGGTCTGTCGAACCAGCTTTGCACGGGCGGGATCCGAGGAATTCTGGTACAGAATAACCCACGAATAACCGCTGATCGGATAGGAATTCCCGCCTTTCGCATCGACGATGGAAAAGTCCGTCGAGCTGACCTCGGGTTTGGTGGCCGCGGCCGCCGCAACTGTTTCGATCGACGGATAAAGAAATTTGCCAGCCTGATTTTCCACCTGAGCGTAGGTTATGTCGTTCTCGAGCACGTACGCGAGCTCGATATAGCCAATCGAGCCCGGAGTCTGGCGTACTTGGCCGGCGACGCCTTCGTTGCCTTTCCCGCCCAGACCAACCGGCCACTGCACGCTCTTGCCAGTGCCGACCTTCTGCTTCCATTCGGGAGACACATGGCTCAAAAAGTCCGTGAAGATATACGTCGTGCCGGATCCATCGGAGCGATGTACGACGGTGATTGGCGTGTCGGGCAGTTTAAGGCCGGGATTGAGCTTGGTAATTTCAGACGCATTCCACTTGGTGACTTTGCCAAGGAATATATCGGCGATCAATTGACGGGTCATGCGCAGGCCCTTCGCGATTCCGGGCAAATTATAGCCGATCGCCGCGCCACCCAGTGTAACCGGAACCTGCAACACCGGTTCCTTCGCCAGCTTGAGCTCCTCCGCGTCCATGGGAACGTCGGAGGCGCCAAAATCAACCGTCTTGGCGACAAACTGCTGGATTCCACCGCCGCTTCCGATCGACTGATAGTTGACCGTTACGTCCGAGTGCTTCTGGCTATATTCGTAGAATGCCTTCGAGAAAAACGGGTAGTCGAAGGTCGAGCCGGCCCCGGTGAGTTGCGTGGACGCGAAACCCACCGACGCGGCGCCGAGCAGCATGACCACGCTGAGCAAGCCGATAGCTTTGCGGGTGTAGGACGAAACGGACATCGATGCACCTCCAAGTGCGGAGCACGGTTCAAGTATTCGCCCGGATCATAACAAGCCGGCTTTATAGGCGAGCGGCAGTTTTGTTACGGGAGTGTTAAATCCGGAGATTGGCATTCAGCGCCGGATATGCGAAGAAGGGCAATTGCCAAGTCGATTCATGGCGCGGAGCACGAATGCGCCGGGATTTTTCGCCGGGCGTGCCGGTGCGGCGGATGGCGCAGTGGCGCAGGCAAGCGGAGGACCGTGCTCGAAATGACGGATGAGGCCTGTGCAGAAGCCACGAAAGTCATGGCAGTGAGACCCGATCCGTCATATCGACCCCTTCGACGTTGCTCAGGGCGGGCTCCGGGAGAAATCCCGGGCGCAAGGGCTGCGAATCGCGGCGCTCTACCGTGTCGGGGATGGTTAGTGCGCTTTGACTTTCTTCAGCTCTTCAACCATCTCGGGCACCGCCTTGAACAGATCGGCGACCAGGCCGTAGTCGGCGACGCTGAAGATTGGCGCCTCTTCATCCTTATTGATCGCGACGATGATTTTGGAATCCTTCATCCCGGCCAGATGCTGGATCGCGCCGGAGATTCCCACCGCGACGTATAGCTCGGGCGCGACGACCTTGCCGGTCTGTCCGACTTGCAAGTCGTTGGGCACGAAGCCCGCATCGACGGCGGCGCGCGACGCGCCCATCGCGGCGCCCATCTCGTCAACCAGCGGCTCGAGCACGATCTTGAAATTCTCGCCCGACTTGAGACCGCGTCCGCCCGAGACGACGATGCGCGCCTCGGTGAGTTGCGGCCGGTCGCTCTTGGTCTGGTTGAACGAAACGAATTCCTGCTTAAGGGCGGCGGCGTCGATCTCGGCGTCGAGCTTCTCGATCGGCGCGGCGGCGGCGGCGGGTTTGGCGGCGTCGAAGGCGGTGCCGCGCACGGTGATTACCTTGACCGGACCGTCGAGCTCGATCGTGGCCATCGCGTTACCGGCGTACATCGGGCGCACGAAGGTTCCGTCGGCGTTGATCGCGGTGATCTCGGACGCCATCGGAGCGTTCAGGCGCGCGGCCAGCCGCGGCATCAGATCCTTGCCAATCGCGGTGGCGGTGGTGAGGATGAATTCAGCGCCGGTTTTTTTTACCAGCGCGGTCAGCGCGGCCGCGTGCGCATCGGCGAGATAGTTCTTGAGCGCAGGATGCGCGAGCACGATCACCTTGGAGACGCCGTACTTCGCGATCTCGGCGGCGACAGCCTCGGGAGCGTCGCCTGCGACGACCGCGATCGCGTTTGCGCCGCGCTTTTGCGCCACCTCGAGGCCGGCATGAATCGCGGTCAGCGTGGTCTTGGGAAAGTGGCCGCCCAGATGCTCGGCGAAAATCAGAACGTCACCCATTTTCATTCACTCCGGCGCCCGCCTCGGACCGAATCGACGGCCGCGCGCGGGCGATGAGAAATCGTCGTTATTATCCCTCGTGCCCCGGCTGATCAGATCACCTTGGCTTCCGTGTGCAGCACTCCCACCAGTTCCGCGACCGATCCCACTTTCTTCCCGGCTTGGCGCTTGGGCGGCGCGGTCAGCGACTTGATCTTGAGCTTGGGCGCGAGGTCCAGGCCCAAGCTTTCGGCGGGAACTTCCTTGAGCTCCTTTTTGCGCGCCTTCATGATGCCCGGCAGCGACGCATAGCGCGGTTCGTTCAGGCGCAGATCGGTCGTGACGACAGCAGGCAGATTGAACGCGATGGTTTCAAGGCCGCCATCGACTTCGCGGGTAACCGTGACCTTCTTGTCGGCGAACTCGACCTTCGAGGCGAAGGTCGCCTGTGGCCATCCGAGCATCTCAGCCAGCATCTGGCCGACCTGATTCGAGTCATCGTCGATCGCCTGCTTGCCGAGCAGCACGAGGTCGGCCTGCTCGTCGCCCGTGATCTTCGCGAGAATCCGCGCGAGCGAGAGCGGATCGAGATAGCCGTCGCTCTTCGCCAGAATCGCGCGGTCCGCACCCATCGCAAGGCCGGTGCGAAGCTGCTCCTGCCAGGTGGATTGGCCGATCGTGACCAGCACGACCTCGCCGCCTTGCTTTTCCTTGATCCGCAGGGCTTCTTCGATCGCGATTTCATCGAACGGGTTGATCACCCATTTGACGTTGTCGGTCGCGATTCCCGAGCCGTCGGGAAGGACGCGGATGGTAGTGGCGGGGTCGGGGACTCGTTTTATGGGCACCAGAATCTTCACGGCGATATCACTCCACGCATTCGATCATGCGGCGAAATTGATACAGAATCGTTCAAATTAATCGGGGTTGGAACCGATAAACGTCGCTAAATTAACAGCGGATCATTTTTCAGTCAAACTACTGCAACCGCTATTCATTATAGCCGAGGCGGCGGGAAATTTCGCTGCCCGCTTCGAGCAGCGTCGGCGCGAGTTCGGCGGCGATTCGCTCGGGCGCCATCCGGTATGCCGGACCCGCGATCGCGAGCGACCCGACCACCGAGCGCGTGTAGTCGCGAATCGGCACCGCGATCGAGTTCACTTCCTCGACGTACTCGCCCGCGTCGGTCGCATACCCGGTACTCGATACCGTGGCGAGCTGCTCGAGAAGTTGCGCGCGCTCGATTATCGTATGATCGGTGAAGCGCTTAAGATGCTCCGGCAATGCCGCCCGGAGCTGTTCTTCGGTGTCGAACGCCAGATGTGCCTTACCGACCGCCGTGCAGTGCAGGGGAAGGGTGTTGCCGATCGGCGGGGTGATTCGCACCGCGCGATCCTCGGGCTCGGCGGCTTCGAGCGGCACCACGCCGTCGCGGCGCAGGATCGCGACGTAAGTGCTCTCGCGGCATTTGCGCGCAAGCTCGGCCAGCGTGGGGCGTGCCTGCCGCACCAGTCCCATATGATGAATATACCGGCGGCCAAGCAAAAGGCATTTGATTCCGAGCCGGTAATTCTCGGAGGATCTGTTCTGCTCGATATAGCCGCGCGCTTCGAGCGTCGCGAGCAGCCGAAACACGTTGTTCTTGTGCAGCTTGAGACGCTTGGAAAGCTCGGTCACGCCGAGCTCATCAACGTCGCCGAAAAATTGTTCGAGCACGTCGAGCGAATGCGCAACCGATTGAATAACGTAGTTGGTCTTATCGCGTCTGACCATCGCCGTTCCGCGCGCCACGCGGCCGACGGGACTAAGCCCGCGAGGGCGCTTTGGAAAAGTGTTCTACTTTAGATGGTGCGCCGAAATGAAGTCAACGCCCTTGCGCACGATCTCTGAAATTGAACGTAAGTAGCTGATATTACACGGTTATTTGACGGTAACGCGACCTGTCAACCGAGGATTATCAATGCCCAATCCATTCCCGCCGGAATTTTTTGGCCGTATCGACGACAGCGACGATGAGTTGTTTTACAGCGCGCCGCGGATGGTCTTGCATATCGATGACGGCGCGATCGCGAAGGCGGCTGGATCTCATCGCCGCCCGCCCATTATCAAACCCTGGACATAAAAAAGCGTCCGCATTGGACGCGGGCGCGGAAAGCGGCTATACATCATGAATATACATCATGAAAAATCAGGCCATGGTGCGAACCCAGATCTATCTGACCCGGCGCGAGCATGAGAGCTTGCGGCGCGTTGCCAAACGCACCGGCCGCGCGCAGAGCGAGATTATCCGCGCCGCCGTGGACGATTGGCTCGAACAGAAATCAGGCGTGGGACGGGCGCAGGTTCTCGAGGCCGTCGCCGGGCTGTGGCGCGAGCGGGGCGATCTACCCGACTTCAGCGCCCTGCGGCGCGAGGCCGATCGGGTTCCGCTGGTCAGCGGCCAGGCATAGTTGAGATGCCCGCGCCTTCCGCCCTGCTCATTGATACCGACGTTCTAATCGATTTTCTTCGCGGCGAACCGAAGGCGCTCGCTTACTTGAAGGCCGCCAGCGCGCTGCTGCGCGTTTCCTGCCTTACACTCGCGGAGTTATACGTAGGCGTCAGGGACGGCGCCGAGCACGAAGCGCTAGAGAGGCTTGAGGGGCTGCTCGAGCCGGTCGAGGTTGACCGCGACATAGCGGTCCAGGCGGGATTATTTCGCCGCGATTACGGCCGCAGTCACGGCACCGGCCTGATTGACGCCGCGATCGCGGCCAGCGCGATAGCAACCCGAAGCGGTTTGGTAACCCTCAACGCGCGCCACTTCCCGATGCTGCGCGGAGTGATCGTCCCTTATCGCAAGCCGTGACCGCGATTTGTGGAATGCGTGAGGCAGGTCATCATAGGTTCAGCAATGCCCAATCCGTTTCCGCCGGAATTTTTTGGCCGTATCGATGACTCCGACGATGAGTTGTTTTACAGCGCGTCGCGGATGGTCGTGCATATCGATGACGGCGCGATCGCCAAGGTCGGCGAGATTTACGCGCGGATACTTCCGCAAGGCGGCGCGATCCTCGATCTGATGAGCAGTTGGCGCTCGCATCTTCCGATACATCTGCGCCCCGCGCGGGTGGTGGGTCTTGGGATGAATCGCGCCGAGATGGAAAATAATCCGCAACTGAGCGAGATCGTCGTCCACAATCTAAATCGCGACGAGCGGCTTCCGTTTCCCGACGCCGAATTCGATGGCGCGATCGTCACGGTGTCGATTCAATACATGACCGAGCCGGTGCGGACCTTTCGCGAGGTCGCGCGCGTGCTGCGCCCCGGCGCGCCGTTCGTGGTCACGTTCTCGAACCGGATGTTCCCGACCAAGGCGGTCGCGATCTGGCATCATTTGAACGAACGCGATCGGGTCGGACTGGTGGCGCGGTACTTTATGGACGCGGGCGGGTTTGAGAATATGGATGCGATCGACAAAAGCGCTCCGACCGATCCGCCGAGCGATCCGGTTTGGGCGGTTGTCGGCCACCGCAAGCGCGAGGAAGCCGCTTGATAAGAAACCGCGGGATGCGCCATCTGGCGCTCAGGGTCCAAAACGTCGAACGCGCCAAAGCGTTCTATGCGCGCGTGTTCGGCATGCGGGTCGTATGGCAGCCCGATCCGGATAACGCCTACCTGAGCTCGGGATGCGATAATCTGGCGCTGCATCGCGGCGACGCCGGCGATTCTGCCGCGCAGCGGCTCGATCATCTCGGCTTTATCATCGAAAGCATCGCCGAGGTCGAAGCGGCATGGAATTGGGCGCAGGCCGAGCGCCTCGAGATTGTCCATCCGCTCAAGCATCATCGCGACGGCTCGGTTTCGTTTTATATCCGCGATCCTGACGGCAACTTGATTCAGGCGCTTTTCGAGCCCGCCGTCAGTCCGATGCGGTTTACGTCGTAACGAGCGCATCGGTCTGCGCTGGAGAAAGAAAAATGCTCACAGGGCGCGCATCGGCCGCGGCGACCGCGGCGTACGCAGGTCGATTCCCTAATCTGCCGGGACATTTTCGCCCGATGCTCGGGCTCAGCGTTTCTTCAATCGGCATCGGAACCTACCTTGGCGAGCCGGATGCCGAGACCGACGCCGATTATGAATCCGCGCTCACCGCGGCGCTCGGCGGCGGGATAAACCTGATCGACACGGCGGTGAATTACCGCTTCCAGCGCAGCGAACGGACGATCGGCAAGGTTATCGCCGCGATGACCGCGGCGGGGAAGATCCGGCGCGAGGAGATTATCGTCGCGACCAAGGGCGGCTACGTCACCTTCGACGGCGAGGCGCCGGCCGATCCGCGCGGATGGTTCGACGAGCATTACATCCGCAGCGGGATCGTCGCGCCCGGCGACTTGGTCGAGGGCTCGCATTGCATGACGCCGCGCTGGCTCGTGACGATGCTCGAGCTGTCGCGCGCGAACCTGGGCCTCGAGACGATCGACATCTACTACCTGCACAATCCCGAGACCCAGCTCGGCGAGGTCTCGCGCGGCGAGTTCCGCAAGCGGATACGCGCGGCGTTCGAGACGCTCGAGGACGCGGCGGCAGCCGGGAAGATCGGTGTCTATGGCGTCGCGACCTGGAACGGCCTGCGTGTGGCGGCGACCGAACGCGGATTCCTTTCGCTCGACGAGCTGTGGCGCGCCGCGCACGAAGTCGCCGGCGACGCGCATCACTTTCGCGCAATCCAGCTTCCCTACAATCTCGCGATGCCCGAGGCGGTGACGCGCGCGAACCAGCCGGCTGGAAATCAGACCGGCACGGCACTGTCCGCCGCGGGCGCGATGGGGCTGGGGGTGTGCGCCAGCGCGTCGCTACTGCAAGGGCGCCTTGCGCAGCGACTGCCGCCGATTCTGACCGAGACCTTCGCGGGATTTTCCTCCGACGCGCAGCGCTCAATCCAGTTTGTCCGCTCGACGCCGGGAATCAACGTCGCGCTGGTCGGGATGAAATCCACCGCGCACGTGCACGACACGCTCGCCGCCGCAGCGCATCCGCCGGCGAGCGTCGCGGAGATGATGAGGCTCTTTCGCCCGTCGCAGGGTCAGAAATAGGGCTCCGAACGGCGCCGAGTCTGCCGGCGTTCGGCGGACTTTTCAATCGACTGACACGGCGTCTTCGAGCCGTGCCAGTTCTTCACGATTTCCAATATCGGGCCGTGGCGCTATTTAGCCGCCGCGCGGAAGACGCCCTGCGCGCCCTTGTAGGTGTGGGCATCGGACTCGTCACCAAACACATAGTCGCCCGCTTCGCCGACCCGGAACTCGAAGACGGCGCCCTCGCCCGGTCCGAGCGCGATACTCGACACGTCGTGAAGCGGGGCGGCCGGGTTGCCCTCGCGATAGACCGTGCTGAAGATCACGCCGTTGATGTGGAACACGGAAAAGCGGTTGGGTCCCGCGTTGACGAAAAACAGCCGCGCCAGCTCTCCGACCTTGATCGGGATCGGATGTTCAAGGTCGTATTTATTCACCATTCCGTTGAACACCACGAAGTCAGGCGCCGCATCGAGCATCTTCCTGCTGTCGCCGGCGATAAATCCGTGCGCATCGGGAGTCCCGTAAAACTCACTTTGCACCATCGTGAACTCGTGCGCGGGGCCGCCGGGCCATCCGCCGCTCGGATCCACGATCATCATGCCGTACATTCCAGCGGCGACGTGGGTCAGGACCGGGATGGCGCTGCAGTGGTAAGCAAACACGCCCGGCACCTTCGCCTCGAAGTGATAGCTCAATTGCGGCATCCCGAGTTGTCCGGTGAAATGACTGGGCGCAATCTGAGCCGCATAGATCTCGAGACCATGCGCGCTCGCGGTGTGATTCGCGAGCTTGATCGTCACCTGGTCGCCTTGGCTTACGCGCAGCAGCGGCCCTGGTACGGTGCCGTTGTAGGTCCACGCCGCGAACGTCATGCCGCTGCCGATGCTGATCGTTTTCGACTCCGCCGTAACCGAGAAGGTCTTTTCGGCGGCTTGGCCGGAATGCGCAGCGGCACAGAAAAAGACTACCAGGGCCGCGGGTAGAATCCGGTGGATTAGACGATTGCGATTATTCGATGCCATAGGTTTTTGGCACTCCTGGCCAAGAAGGAAGCTATACGCCCTGGGGTGGCTTTATCGCTGCTGCGCCTCATCTCCTGCCTATTTTTTGGGGCAGAAGCCCCGAATGTAAACGACCAAGCCCTGAATTTGATCGTCGGATAAGCCCGCCGCCCAAGCCGGCATCGTGTCGGGCAATCCGACCGACGCGCCGCCGCCCTTGATCGCTTTGACCAGCATTGCGTCCGGCATCTTCTTCATCTGGCCGCAATCGGCAAGATCCTGCGGCTTGTTGGGCAGCGAGGCGGCGTTGGGTCCGTCGCCATGACCGGTGAACCCGTGGCATCCGGCGCAAAAGATTTTGTAGTTGAGCGCCGCGTCACCGGCCCGCGCGCGCCCGGCCATCGAGGTTGCTAGTAAGATCGCGCCAATCGCGACGAATGCCTTTGTCACTGTTTTTTCCTTGGATGCCCGAAGGGTGAGGTGAAAAATGTTCAGGTTGCTGGCGCAAGGTGTTGAAATACTCGAAAATCACGCTCAGTTACCTGGCAGGCCGACTTAAGTGCGGTCTCACAAATACCATACCCATATTCCGATTGATGAGTGAAGACTCGCGATGATCGTGGCGTGGATCGCGATGCCCGCGGCGGCGCGTGCGGGATCGCATCTTGAACTCATCCGCCGTTAGCGTTCGACGATCTGGTCCGCGAGACCGGAGAACACGGCGATCAGTTCTTTGCTCTCCCGCTCCGGCGCCTTCAACTTGACCAGCGCCCGCTCTATATGATCCATCGCCATAGTCCATTCGTCCGCGCTGATTCCCAGTCCCGCGTGCGAGGTTTTCATGTCCTTGCCGAGATAAATAGTCGGTCCACCGCAGGCCGCGCTAAGGTAGTCGAGGGTGAGCTGACGGTTTCGCTTGCGCGACTCGAAACTCGCCGCGAACCGCGCCATCCGCGGCTCGGACGACAGCGTCTGAAGGAACTCATCCACGATGGCGGCAAGCATATCGTAGCCACCAATCCTCGCGTAGAGAGTCGTAGCATTCGCGGATTCGGTCGCCATCGCGGGTTTTCTCCTCTACTGATCCGTGATTTCCATTGTGGATCGTGATTCACGCTCGCGCCAGCATCCGCGATTCGCGTCATCACCGCGCATCGGGCGCCAGCATCCGGTATCCGAAGAGCAGGCGCTGGGCGCCGGTCGCGACCTCGAGCGCCGTCATCGCATAGCACAGAATCGGACCTGCCGGACGCAGGAATCCGATCGATTCGACGCTCGCGAGGATTACGAAGAACGCGATCGCCTCGGTGCGCTCGAGGATTCCCGGCGGATACTCGATCAACTTGGGCCCGTGGCGTTCGAGCGCCGCGCCCACCGCCAGGAACACCGTGATGTTCACGTACCAGCTTCCGACCAGCGCCAGCGCCGCGAAATAAAGCTCGGCGTGACCCCATGCGATGCCGATAATCACGGCCGTCTCGACCACCCGGTCCGAGACCAGATCGAAAACGCCACCGAGCGCGCTCGGCTGGGCGCATTCGCGCGCGATCGTCCCGTCGAGCGCGTCGAATAGCGCACTGATTGCGAGCGTTACGATCCCCCATCCGGCCGCGCCGATTCCAAACGCGACGCCGGCCCCGACTCCGGTTATCGCGGCGAGCGCGGTGGCGAGATTGGCGCTGACGCCGCCGTGAAACATGGTCCGCGCGACAGCGGATTGCATGCGCTTGATCTCCGAATTCGCGCCAAGAAAAGTATCCAGCATCGCCGTCCCAGGTTCGCCTCCGGATTATCGACCTGCGCGCCCGTCATTGCGCGCGAGATCGGGTGTGCAGAGGTGAAAGATGCAGACCTCGTAATCCTCGACGATGGTTACCGACATCAGCGGCCCGAGCAGTATCCACGGGTATCCGGGCGCGCGCGGGTTGGCGGGAGTGAACGCGGGGTTGTTTTGCGGACCATTCACACGGACAATTCCAGAAGCGACCAAGCTCCCAAATTGCCGCCTCGGGAGCAAGCCTGATGCTCGGACCTGCGCGTCGCGCGGAGATGAAATTGCCGGGTTGGATGCGCCCACGGACGCTTGCCGCGATTTTGCTCGCCGCCGCGATATTTCCCGCGCGCGCGGCGCCCGCGGCGCCCCCGGTTTTCAAGCTGCTGGGCTTCTCTTCCGCCGACTTCGAAATCCTGGATCCCGCGACCTCGAGCGTACTCGGACATGCTCATTACGTGGTCGCGAAAGATGGCGATGGAATCACGCTGCATGGCGCCTACCACTACGCCAGCGGCGAGCACGATATCGAACATGATCGCTTCGTCAGGCGCGACGACGATATGCCGGTCCTGGTCTCAGCCGACCACTATTTCTACCGCGCCGACGGCGCCCCCGAGCTCGAGAGCAACTTCGACCTGAAGTCGGGGGTTGCGACCTGCACCGATTTTCGCCTCCATCCCCCCGTGAGGAGCAGCGTGCGGTTGACGCCGCCGCGGGACACGTGGGCGGGAGCGTCGGTGATGATCCCGATCCAGGAATTTTTGCGCCACGGCGGCAGGGGAACGCTCTTAACGCACGTCTTCAACTGCGCGCCGATCCCGAAGATTTTCGCGGTTCGCGTTTCGGTCGACCGCGCGCCAACCTCCGCGCCGATTGCTCTTTCGGGCACGATGGAAGTCGATGTGCAGCCCGAATTCGGATGGCTGAATCTGTTTGTCGCGCCGTTTGCCCCGCACCTGAAGGCGTGGTTCGATCCTCATCGCGACTGGGACCTTGTCGGCGCCGCGCTGGCCCGTTTCTATAAGGGCCCGGATATCATGCTCGCCCGCGTCCCCGAATCCACCCGGCGGATCGGCCGAACCGCCGCGGCGCCGTTCAAGTAGCGGGTGGCGCGCCCGGACCGCGTCTCGCGGCGCCGATTATGTCTGTCGGCGGCGATCTAAAAGTGCGTGATGCCTTCGCCCTCAGGATGCCGCACTGACGAGGGCTTGGGCTTTCGATATTGGAAGGATAACTGGCAGGTGGTGCAGGTGCCTTGCGGTTGATGGTTGCCGGCTTTGCGGACCAGCTTGACGTAGCGCACGCTGCCGTCGCTGCACAGATGGCTCGCGACGGGATAGTCGTACACGGTACGGACCGCGGGGGGTCGATCATCCATTTTTCTTCGGCTAACGCTCCTTCAGCATCGGCGCCATGTGCTGCTCAGTTAAGGCGCGCGGCGTGAAATGCCGTGCGCTCCGGCCACACGATCCATAAATAGTATTTGGACGCTTCGATCAATAACTTGCGGGGGTCGAGGGAAAATATTTTTTCACCGCGGAGGTTTCGCGCGCCTGACCGCGAAGGTGACGATCTCGAAAGGACGCAGTTCCAGCTTGAGTGACCCATCGCGCCACCGCCGCGTGCCGCCGCGCTTGAGCGAATTTCCGGCCAGATCGATTACCCGCGCAGCCATCCCGGCCGGAAAACTGAATCGGGCCTGCTCGATTTCCGGCGATGAGCTGAAAACCCGCGCCCGGTAGGCGCCCGCGCTCATGCCCAGCCGCGCGGTTGAAAACGCGATGCGCGGGTTATCGCACGCGATCAACCCGGATGGCGTCGGCGCGCCGCCCGCCGCCGCGAACATCCGCGGCGGCGCCGCATAGGCTGCTGCGCGCTGGATAATCCCGCCCTCGAGCAGGAGTCCGCCGGTGGTAGCCAGCGCGAATTCAAAGCGATGCTCTCCGGGTTCTTGCGCGCCCGGCGTTTCGAGCTCCGGCCCGGCTCCGCCCCGGCGCGTCGCCAAATCCGAACGCGACAGCCATCCGACCGAACGAAGCAGCGTGAGCAGAATCGTCGCGCCATTGGCCGACGGGCGCACCTCGGCCTCGTAGATGCCGCGGCTCATCAGCGCGGCCGAGAAGTCCGCCGCTTCAACTGCGGTGAACGTGCGATGCGGCGCCGTCGGATAGAGATCTTCGACGCCCGCGGACTCGGCGGCTTTCAATGGGCGGCGCACGATCCCGAAGCTGGTGTCGTGAACCGACTCCGCCGCGGCAATCGGCGTAGTGAGCGCGGCGCGCAAGCGATGGTCGCGCGATCGGTTGTTCACGATCGCCTCGAAATCGATCCGATCGAGTCCGGCATACAGCGTCGCGAGCAGCTCGACCGTGAGCGGCTCGGCCGCGGCGCTGCGCGCGGCGCGATCCGGCGTGAGCGCGGCCCCAGCCGCGTATTCGAGCGATACCGAGATGCGTTTGCGGACCGCACCGTCCTCGGCGATACGCGCGGAAACCTTCGCCGGCGCGGTAATCGTTCGAGCGCCGGGCACGGGATCGAAGTTGTACTCGTCACCGCGGTCGCCGTCGTCCTCGAAATGCAGACCCAGCCGCCGCGCGCCGCGCAGAGCATGAATTTCGAGTCCGTCCGGCGCGGGGCGAATCCGGTAGAATTCGTTTTCGATAGCGCCGCTCGCGGACGCCCCTGCCTGAGGCGGCGGCGCGGCCTCGCGCTCGAGCCGGTAGAACGTGAAGCCCGCCTGGGCGAGATCGTCGGCGACAAATGCGATCCGGGAGCGCGCGATACTGGACGCGCGAATGTGAATTTTCGCGTCGTCGGGAATCCGCGTGCGAACCGCGTTGCGAAACTCCTCGAGGTCAAGCTCGCTGGTCGCCGCACGGCTCATCATCAGCGCCAGCTCAACCTTGCCGGGACCCGCCAGGGTAAGCTCGTAGCGGTTGATCGTGCGGCCCATCAGGGTCGGATGGCTCAGTGCCGCGGCCATCGCCTTGAACTCCGCCGCGGGCAGCTCGGCCTCGAAGGCGCGCGCGGCGCGAGCGGCCTCGGCCGTGATCGGAAATCGCCGGCCGTCCGCTCCGAGCGCGCAATAGCTCGCGGCGGGATCGGGCAGCTCGATTTCTCCACTGACTATCGCGTGCCGAGCGAAGCTCGGGTTGAACACCGCTATCGCCGCGCCGGAAGCCGCGCCGCGCCCGAGGATCTCGGCCGCTGCTGCGCGCACCACGCCCTCGGCCAGGATCGCGGCCTGATCGAACCGGTAGCGCATGTCGATATGCACCTGATCGACCGAGCATCCGCAGATCGAATCGTGGGGATGGTTTTGCAGCTCGAGGCGCCACGCGAGCTCGAGAAATTCGCGATGACTCGCCCCGCCGCCGAGCGCCGACGCGAGCGCCGCGAGCGGATCGGCCAGCCGCTCGAGCGCGTAGCAGTTGGCGAAATCACGCTGCTTGATCCATGTGCGCGCCGACGTCACGCCCGGCAGCAGATGCGCGCGCAGGGGCGAGCGCAGCTCGCCGCGATGATGCGCGAGTCCATCGCGAGCGGGCGCGGCCGCGGTGGCGCGATTGACGAACTCCTCAAGGGTGCCCAGCTCGAAGCCCAGCTCGGAGATCTCGCGCGCCTCGCGGATGCGCGCCGCAAGGCGCGGGTCGGGCTCGGTATGGTCCGTGCCGGTCATCACCAGGATTGGCGCGCCGCCGGCAAATCCGCGCTCACGCGCCGCGATCTCGTTTGCGCGGGCCACGAAGCTCTCGGCCGATTCGAGCGGAAGATTGGCGCCGTTCGAGTAGCCGAACGGCAGGTACACGGTGCTGAGCGCCGATCCGTCCAGTGCCTCCCACACGAAGCGGTTCGCGGCTACGTCGGCGCCAACTCCGCGCCACAGCACGGCGGTGCGAAATCCAAACCCGGCCAGAATTTGCGGAAGCTGCGCGATATGGCCGAACTGATCGGGCAAGTACCCCACGTCGAGCGGACGGCCGAAGCGGCGCGCGGATTCGATTCCGATCTCGAGATTGCGGATGAGCGATTCCCCGCTGACCAGAAAGCTGTCGGCGAGCACGTACCACGGCCCCACCTGGATTTTGCCCGCGCGGATCAGTGCCCGCAGCCGCGGCGCCATCGCGGGCCGCACCTCGAGATAATCGTCGAGCACGATAGTCTGCCCGTCGAAGTGGAAGAACGGAATCTCGCCACGCTCGACCAGCGCGATCATCCGATCCGCCATCGCGACCAGCCGCGCGCGCATCTGCTGGAACGGCTGATACCATTCGCGATCCCAGTGGGTGTGAACGACGAAGTAAAGTTGATCCATGGAATTGCCGGCGCGGGCGCTCAGGCGGCGTGGCGCGGCACCAGCACGCGCCGGCGCAGGATCATCACCTGCTCGCCATGCTGATTGAGTCCGCGCGTCTCGACGTACAGGATTCCGCGGTCGGGCTTGCTCTTCGAGGGCGTGATCTCGACGACCGTGGTCTCCGCATAGATCGTGTCGCCGGCGAAGGTCGGAGCGCTGTGGCGAACCAACTCGTACTCGAGGTTCGCAATTGCGTTCTCGCTGATGTCCTTGACGCTCATGCCGACCACCGTCGCGAGCACCAGCAATCCATTGACAAGACATCGCCCGTGCTGCGACTTGGCGGCGTATGCCGCGTCGAAGTGGATGGGGTTGGTGTTCATGGTCATCAGGGTGAACCAGGTGTTGTCGAACTCGGTCAGGGTGCGGCCGGGCCAATGCTTGAAGACCTGGCCGGGCGAGAAATCATCGAAGTAACGCGGCATATATCGCCGGATTAGCTCAGCCATCTGGCGGTTGCAATCTCCCGGTCGAACCCGCAGCCGACGCGCTTGAGGCGCGGCGGCCATGTGGTAGGCTCCGTGCTTCGATGGCGCAGCGAAAGCTCAAGGTTCTGCTGATTGCAAATCGCGGTGAGATCGCGCTGCGGATAATCCGCACCGCGCGCGCGATGGGAATCAAGACGGTCGCGGTTTATTCCGAGGCTGACGCAAACAGCATGCACGTCGCCGCGGCGGATGACGCGCGGCTGATCGGTCCGGCCGAGGCGGCGCAGAGCTACCTGAATATCGCGGCGATAATCGCGGCCGCGCGCGAGTCAGGCGCCGACGCGATTCATCCGGGCTACGGATTTCTCTCCGAGCGGCCGGACTTCGCGCGGGCCGTCGATGACGCCGGAATCATCTTCGTTGGACCGCCCGCCGCCGTGATGGCGCAGCTCGGCGACAAGCTCGCGGCGCGGCGGCTCGCAACGCAGTCCGGGGTGCCGGTGGTTCCCGGAATCGAGACCGCCGAAGTTTCCGCGGCGCGCGAGTTCGCCGCGCGTGAGGGCTACCCGGTTCTGGTCAAGGCCGCGGCTGGTGGCGGCGGACGCGGGATGCGCGTGGTCGAAGCCCCAGCGGGGCTCGAGGCCGCGCTGGAAGCCGCCGCGCGCGAGGCGCAGGCGGCGTTTGGCGACGGGCGGATATTCGTCGAGAAGTATCTCGCGCGGCCGCGCCACGTCGAAGTGCAGTTTTTGGGCGACCAGCACGGAAATATCGTCACGATGGGCGAGCGGGATTGCTCGATCCAGCGCCGCCATCAGAAGCTCGTCGAAGAATCGCCCGCGCCCGGCCTGAGCCGCTCGATGCGCGACGCGATGCTCGCGGCGGCCGTGCGCCTGGCGGAGACGGCGGCCTACACCAGCGCGGGCACGGCGGAGTTTCTGCTCGATGGCGACCGGGTTTATTTTCTCGAAGTCAACGCGCGTCTCCAAGTCGAGCATCCGATCACCGAAATCCGCTTTGGATGCGATCTGGTGGCCGAACAGATAAAAGTAGCGATGGGCGAGCGGCTCGATGCTCCCGGCGCGCCGCGCGGTTGCGCGCTCGAGTGCCGAATCAATGCGGAGGACGCCGCCGCCGGTTTTCGCCCCGCGATCGGAACCGTACTCGAACTCCGGATTCCATCAGGGCCCGGCGTCCGCTTCGATACCCATCTCGCGCGCGGCTCCGAAGTCAGCGCCTACTATGACGGCCTGCTCGGCAAGCTGATCACGCACGGCGCGGACCGCGAGCAGGCGCGGCGCCGGATGTCCGGCGCGCTCGATGAACTCGCGATCCTCGGCGTGACCAATACGGCGGCCTTTGTGCGCGACGTGATCGCGAGCGAGGCGTTTGCGCGCGCGGACCTATCGACCCGGTTTATCGATCAATATTTTCCTGATTGGCCGCCCGGCGACCGCGCCGAGACCCAGGCGGCGCTGATCGCGGCCGCGTTGACCGACGGGGGCGCTCGGGGAGACGGCTCCGCGCGTTCCACCGGCCGGAGCGGCGGCACAGCCGACGCGGATCGCTCGCCATGGACGCAGCTCGGGAGCTTCGAGCTATGGAGACGCTCGTGAAGCTCAAGAGCGCAGGCCGGGAGTTCGAGGTCGAAATCCTTGCGCGGCAGGGACGCGAGGTTCGCGCGCGCGTGGATGGACGCGAGCTGTCCGTGACGGTCGATCGGCTGGCCGACGGGAGCGCGATATTGTCGCTCGAGGGCCGGCGCTTCCGCATCGTGGGCGCGCGCCGCAAGGACGCGATCCTGGTCGCGGTCGGGCCGCGCACTTTCGATTTTCTTCCCGCCGAGAGCGGCGCGCGCCGCGTCCGCCCCGGGCTGGCCGCGCCGGAAATCACCGCGCCGATGCCCGGCAAGATCCTCAAGGTGCTGGTGAAAGATGGCGACCCGGTGTCGGCCGGGCAGGCGCTGGTCGTGATCGAAGCGATGAAGATGGAAACCACGCTCGCCGCGGAGAGTGACGCGATCGTCAAGCGAGTCTGCGTGGCGCCCGGCGACACGATCGATCATGGCGCGGTGCTGATCGAGCTCAGTCCGGCGGCGGATTCATCAAAGCTTCAATCCGCGCCCGCAGTCCGCTGACCCACGCCTCGAAGTCGCCGTCGCGTTCGACGACGATTTCGAGCTTGCCGTCCCCAAGGAGCGAGACGCGGCCGGGATGCTCGGGGCGTAGCGGAATTATCACCGCCTCGCGCGAGATATTCATCGCGTCCAGCACCTCGAAGATGCGTTCGATTTCCTTGAGCGTGACGGCTTTCAGCATGTTGATCCATCCGGGAGCATGCGCTGCCCTTTACATACGGCGGCGGCGTCGTAAGCTCAACGGTGGCGATCGTGGAGGGAAGATCGATGTTCGGGACAATCAAGAAGGTAGTGAAGGACAAAGGGTTCGGATTTATCGAGCCGGACGACGGCGGCGACGAGGTATTTTTCCATCGCTCGCGGCTGTCGCCCAAGGTTTACTTCGAGGATTTGCGCGAGGGTTCGCAAGTGCAGTTCGAGGTGCGTCCGGGCGAGAAGGGCCGTCAGGCATTCAACCTGCGCCTGCGCTGAAGAGCCAGACAATCCACAGATTACACAGATTGCACAGATTTTCTGGAAATTCTTAATCCGTGAAATCTGTGTAATCTGTGGACGGTTTTTTCTTCGCGTACTCTAACGAGTCCACGCGAACCATCGCTTGAACAGCCGCGCCGCAAGCGGCGTCAGGCGCGTGCGCGCGTACTGATTCGCGATCTTGCGGATCGCCTCGGCCTGCGTCGGATAGGGATGAATCACCTCGCCGAGTTTGCCCAGTCCCACGCCCGCGGTCATCGCGAGCGTCAGCTCGGAGATCATTTCGCCCGCGTGCGCGGCGACGATTGTCGCGCCGGCGATTTGATCGGTCCCGGCGCGAACGTGAATCTTCACGAAGCCGGCGGTCTGTCCGTCCAGTATCGCGCGATCGACTTCGGCCATCGGCTGGGTGAAGGTGGTGATCGCGACTGCGCGCCGGCGCGCTTGTTCTTCGCTTAGCCCGACGTGGGCGATTTCAGGATCGGTGTAAGTGCACCACGGAATCGTCAGCGCGCTTACGCGCTGGCGGCCGCGGAACAGCGCGTTGCGCAGCAGGATACGAGCGTGCGCGTCCGATAGATGGGTGAATTTCAGCGCGGACGCGCAATCGCCGGCTGCGTAGATGCGCGGGTTCGAGGTGCGCAGGTAGTCATCGACGTGGACTCCGGTTTGGCGGTCGTATTCGACCCCGGCCGCTTCGAGACCAAGATCCTCGACGGCGGGTGCGCGCCCGGCAGCGAGGATAAATTCGTCGGCGCTTATTTCCGATTGCACGCCGTCGCACTCGATGCGCAAGACCTTGTCCGCGCCGCGCCGCTCGGCGCGCAGGATACTGCAGTTGTCGGCGATCGCGATGCCGTCGCGTCTGAGCGCGTGCTCGACCGCCGCGGCGGCGTCGCGATCTTCGCGCATCAGCACGTGCGGCAGCGCCTCGAGCAACGTGACTTCGGCGCCCAGCCGCCGGAGCATCTGCGCCAGCTCGCATCCGATCGGTCCGCCGCCGATCACCGCGATCCGCGCCGGCAACGCGGTCATCGAGAACACGGTTTCGTTGGTCAGGTACCCGGTCTCGGCCAGCCCCGCGATCGGCGCAGTGGCGGCGCGTGCGCCCGACGCGATCGCGGCGCGGCTGAAGGCCAGCCGCTGGCCCGCGACCTCGAGCGCGTCGGGTGCGGTGAATCGCGCGGCGCCAAGAAAAACGTCAACGCCAAGGTCGCGCAGCCGGACGGCCGAGTCGTTGCGCGCGATCGCGGCGCGAATCGCGCGCATCCGCGCCGCGGCCGCCCCAAAGTCGGCGCGGACCCCCGCGGGAACGTCGATCCCGAATTCGCCTGCGCCACTGACCGCCGCCGCGGCGCGCGCCGACGCAATCAGCGCCTTGGACGGAACGCATCCGAAGTTCAGGCAATCGCCCCCCATCAGGCCGCGTTCGATAATCGCGACCTTCGCGCCCAGACCCGCCGCGCCGACCGCCGCGACCAGTCCCGCCGTGCCCGCGCCAACCACGATCAGGTTGTAGCGTCCCGAGGGCGCGGGATTGCTCCAACCGATGGGATGCACCGCTTCGAGCAGGGCGCGATTGTGATCGTCAAGCGGTGCGACGCCAAGCTGGTTCTCATCCATCGGCTGTGCCCTCCCTCAGGTCCGCTCTTTTAGTGCTTTGGCGCCGATCCGGGTGGCATAAACGGCGACCGCGACGGTAGCGGCCAGGCCAAGCACGTTCAGGATCCATCCGGCGGCGGGGCGCGGACGGCTCCCCGACGCGGCGCGCGCAAGGTCTCCGCTAATCGATCCGATATACACGTACATCACCGTGCCCGGGATCATCCCGATCCACGACGCGGCAACGTAGTCCCGAAGGCCAATGCTGGTCAGCCCGAAAGCGTAGTTGAGCAGATTGAACGGAAAGACTGGCGAGAGCCGGGTCAGCAGAACGATCTTCCATCCTTCGCGTGCGACGGCCCGATCGATCGCTTTGAAGGACGGGTAGCGATCGATCCTGCGCGCGACCATCGCGCGTGCGAAGTATCGCCCGAGGATGAAGGCCACGCTGGCGCCGGCCGTCGCCGCGATCGATACATAGATGGAACCCCACACGACGCCAAAGATCGCGCCGGCACCGAGCGTGAGAATCGACCCGGGGATGAAAAGCACGCAGGCCACGATGTAAATCGCGACAAATGCGATCGGCGCGGCCGGTCCCAAGGATTGGATCCTGGCCAGCACTGCGGAAAGCTCGCCGCCGAAGCGCCGACCGAGCAGGTTCACGCCACCAAGCAGCAACCCGATGGCTATCAGCCACTGCCAGGCGCGGGTCGCGCGCGGTTTCGATTGCTCGCTCATCGCGGCCATCGGGCACGCGCGCGATTACTGAATCAGAGTCGCGGTGTGATATATCCGCTCGGCGTTCATGGGGTTCTTGGTCGCCTTGAAGCTGCCGGTTCCAGCGGGATTGTAAAGCTCGGCGGTATTCACGATTGCTCCGCTCTGATCGAGTCCGCCCGCGATCAGGACCGTGCCGTTCTTGAGCAGCGTCGCGGTATGGCCGGCGCGGCTATCGGTCATTTTCGGCCCCACGGCGGTGAAGGTTCCGCTGGTGGAATCATAAATTTCAGCAGTGCTGGTAATCTTCGCGTTGCTGGTGAAGCCGCCCGCGATAAGAACTCCGCCGCCCGCCAGGAGGGTCGCGGTATGCTCGGCGCGGGCGAAATTCATCGCGCTCAAAGTCGGCGTGAAGCTTCGCTTGCCGGGATTGTAGATCTCCGCGGTGTTCTGCGGATTGCCGTTGCCGCCGTATCCGCCCGCGATCAGAACGTTGCCGTTGGGGAGCAGCGTCGCGGTGTGATTCGTGCGGCGATTGACCATGTTGCCGAGGGTGTAATTGAACGTGCCGTTGGCGATATTGAAGATTTCCGCTCTCTGCAGGACATTACCGTTCTGATCGATGCCGCCGGTGATCAGCACCAACCCCCGCGCGATCCGCGTCGCGGTGTGAAATTCGCGCTTGGTGCGCAGCGGATTCGCGGTTGCGGAAAAAGTGCCGCCCCCGGCGCCTTTGTAGTTCTCGGCGACTCCCGTCACCGCGCCGGTGTCGTCAATTCCGCCCGCGATCAGCACCTTGTTCGCCTTGGTCAACGTCGCGGTCTGCCCGCTCTGCGCCGACACCATATTCTCGTGCGTGGGCGTTAGCGTTCGCGTCTTGACGCTGAACAGATCCGCCGTAGCGAGCGCCGTCGTGGAGGAGTTCTCGCCGCCAGCGATCAGAATCAGCTTGCCGTTGATGCGGGTGCAGGTGTGATGCGCGCGCGGCTCGCTCATCGTAGTTGAGAGCAGGGTAAACGTCTGGAGCTTCGGGTCGTAAAGCTCGGCGGAATCCAGCGCGTTGCCGCCGGAATCCTCGCCGCCGGCGATCAGAACCTGATTTCCGATCGGGCCGCCCTTGGTGTCGGGAACCGCACCCGCGTGCAAAGCGGTTGCCGCCGCGAGCAGGACCGCCGCCACCGAAACCTTCCACAACGGCGCGCACATCAGCCTCATGCGCCTCATGCTCGAGCCTCCTTCGCTGCGAATCGTTCCGCACCTTGTAGTGAAATCATCCGGAAAGGGTAGCATGGACGGCGCATGAATAATGCCCCGGTTGCGTTCCGGACCGCGCGTGCGTAAACGCCTGCTGACACATATAATCGAAACCGAAGCCGGAATTCGTCAATATGCCATCGCACGAGCATCAGGCCCACGCCCGCAAGAATCTTCGTGTCGGAATTATCACGGCCAGCGATTCGCGCACCGCCGCGACCGACCAGAGCGGCGCGCTGGTTCGCCAGATGCTCGAGGGGGCAGGTCACATCGTCGCGTTCTATGAGGTGATTCCCGACGACCGCGAGCGGATCGCCGCGACGATTACCCGCGCGCTACCGGAGCTGGACGCGATTATCGTCACCGGCGGCACCGGAGTGGCGCGGCGCGACTCGACGATCGAGGCGGTCGAGCCGATGCTCGAAAAGAAGCTCGACGGGTTCGGCGAGATATTCCGGATGCTCTCCTACCAGGAGATCGGTTCCGCCGCGATGCTCTCCCGCGCGGTCGCGGGCGTGAGCCAGGGCAAATTCGTCGCGGCGCTGCCGGGCTCGACCGCGGCGTGCCGGCTCGCGATGGAAAAGTTGATCTTGCCCGAGGTCGGGCATATCGCCTATCTGCTCTCACAATGAGATGAGCCGTGCGATGAACCGAATGACGCTAAAATTTTTCGCGACGCTGCGCGAGCGCGCCGGGCAGGCGGAACTCACGCGTGAGTTTCCAGACGGCGCGACGGTGGGGGAGATCTGGCGCGCTATGGTACGCGAGTTCCCCGCGCTCGGGGGGCATCGCGACTCGGTCGGCTTCGCGGTCAATCAGGAGTATGTCGAAGCCGGCTTCCAGCCGCGCGCCGGAGACGAGATCGCGTTCATCCCTCCGGTCAGCGGTGGCGCAGGCGAAGCGGGCGATGAGGAAGACGCTTTTCTTGGTCCGATTACGATTGGGCGCGCGCCGATCGATGTCGCCGCGCTCGAGCGCGCCGCCGCCAGTCCCGCCGCGGGCGCGGTCGTCACCTTCGCCGGCACGACGCGGCAAACCAACGCGGGGCGCGTCGTCACGCGGCTCGAATACGAAGCCTACGAGCCGATGGCGCTGAGCGAGATGCGCAAGCTCGCGCGCGAGGCGGGCAAACGCTGGCCAATCGTGCGCATCGCGATCGCGCATCGGATTGGGGTGGTCGAGATCGGCGAGACCTCGGTCGCGATCGCGGTAGCGGCGGCGCATCGCGGCGAAGCCTTCGAGGCGTGCCGCTTCGCGATCGATCGGCTAAAAGAAGTGGTGCCGATCTGGAAAAAAGAACACTTCCAAGGCGGCGAAGTCTGGATCGGCTGCCAAACCTCCCACCCGCCGGAAGCGGGAGACAGGAGCAGTTGATTACCAGCACAATCAATGTTTCGATCAGGAGCCCCTACGCCACGGTGTTGAAATATCGCTTCGTTGCACGGCGATTCGCTCTCGGTTATGCTGTGGACAGAAGCTAGTTCCGATGCCGAACCGGACTTAGTCCGGGCGGCGAGTCCTACGGCCACCGAAAGGTGGCCGTAGTTGTTTATGAGGGGGCGATGCGTATCTGCTACGTGGACGAGGCGGGCTGCACTGGCGCACTACCGTCCCGCAGCGCAGATATCCAACCGGTCTTCGTCCTGCTCGCGCTGCTTGTCGAGCAAGTGCGAATCCGAGATCTGACCTACGACTTTCTCGACCTTAAGCGCCGGTTTTTCCGCGGCCTGATTGGTCCCGCGACCCTGTCACTTGATGCGATAAAAGTCGAAATTAAGGGAGCGGACATTCGCCGCGCGGCGCGCTCGGAACGCCGCAGGGAGCGCCGGGCGGCGCTTGGATTTCTCGATCATTCGCTCCGGCTTCTGGAAGCCGTCGGGGCCCAAGTTCTGGGCCGAGTCTGGATAAAGCGTCCGACTGCCCCTTCAATGGGCGTGCCATTTACTCATTTTCAATGCAGGACATTTGCTCCCATTCGCAGAAATATCTGTGCAGCGTGGACGATCGCGCACTCGTCATCGCAGACAGCCGAAACAAACCCAAAAACGCAGGCGTTTCTCATTCCATCTTCACGCAGAAATACAAGGCCGGGGAGATGAATATGACCGGATTCTGGAAATGCCAACCTTTGGCCACAGCGAAAATCACGCCGGTCTCCAACTGGTGGACCTGATCGCTTCGGCCGTGGTTTTCCCGAGCGCGAGCTTCACCTATTGCACCGATCATGTTAGCAACGTTCATGTTCAACCGCGCTTTGAGCAAATTAGATCGATGTTCGGACCGCGCCTCCGCTCGTTGCAGTTCCGTTATCAGGACGACGGGGGCAAGTGGCGCGGTGGTATTGTCGTACACGACGCAATCGGAGAGCGAAATGGCAGTCTTCTCTTCGGCTAAACTTTAGTTTTTAGCGTTATCTGTTGGTAAGCGCGAACTTACCCTGATTGACCGGGCGGACAGGATTGGGTAACTCTCAAGCGATGGTACTGGGCGAAACTTCCGTTGAAAAAATCATTCTTGCCGAGCCGCGCGGCTTTTGCGCTGGCGTCGATCGCGCGGTCGAGGCGGTGCGCGGCGCGTTGCGCTCCTATGGCCGACCGCTCTACGTGCGGCACCAGATTGTTCACAACCGCTTCGTGCTCGAGGCGCTCGAGCGCGAGGGCGCGATCTTCGTCGATAGCCTCGAGGCCGTGCCCGAGGGCCAGCGCGTGATTTTCAGCGCACACGGCGTCGCGCCCAGCGAATGGGATCGCGCCAAAGAACGCAGACTGCGTGTGATCGACGCGACCTGCCCTCTTGTCACCAAGGTCCACGACGAAGTCGCGCGCTACGCCCTCGAGGGCCGCACCGTGGTGCTGGTCGGGCATCAGGGGCATGAGGAAGTCAAAGGCACTCTGGGCGTGGCGCCGGGCAAAGTCGTGCTGGTCGGCTCCGTCGAGGAAGCTCGCGCGTGCGAGATTTCCGATCCCTCGCGATGCGCGGCGGTGACGCAGACCACGCTCAGCGTCGATGACACGCGCGAGATCATGGAGACGCTCAGGAAGCGGTTCCCCGCGATGCTCACGCCCAAGACCGACGACATCTGCTACGCGACCCAGAACCGCCAGAACGCCGTCAAGGAATTGGTGGCGGTCTCCGATGTGGTGCTGGTGGTTGGCTCCAAGCAGAGCTCGAATGCGAACCGACTGGTCGAGGTTGCCCGCCAGCGTGGCGCGCGCGCATTTCTGGTCGATTCGCTGGCCGACGTCGAGGATCAGATGCTCTCCGGGGTGAAGGCGCTCGGACTGACCGCGAGCGCCTCTTCACCGGAATGGCTGGTCGAGGAGATTATTGGCGCGTTCGCGAATCGGGGCGCCGCCGTCGAGCTGATGAGTGTGGCCAAAGAGCGGGTGCATTTCCCGCTCCCGATGCCCGCCCACTGATCGCGCGCTTTCCACAATTTCCATCTCCCCGATCGCGGACTCGCATCTCGACGAGTGCCGGATCACACCCGCGCCGCCGCGAGTGCGCGCGAATGCGCGATTGTCAGCGAGCAAAAAACGGGACGCCCATCCGCCGTGAGCGTCCCGTGTGGTCTCTTATGGCGGGCAGCGCTTCTAATGTCCCTGCAGCGCCGCCTCCTGCATCGCGTTGGCGGTGAAGAAAGCCTTGTCCACCGCGCCCATATTTATGTACCAGCACTCGCGCTCGGGAGTATCACGTGCGGGCAGATAGCACATGCTGGACTGCAAGGACTGGCAATCCAGCGATGACGATCCAACCACGAACGATCGTTTGAACGGGTAAATCGCGATGCGCGCATCGGGAACCGGGCGATCGCGTTCCGTCAGCAGATACATGAAGTTTTGAAATAGCTCGCCCTTTTGATCGTAGGTGTCAACGTAAGGTTCAAACCAGACCTCCGAATCCATGTAGAGGATGTTCCTGCCCTGCAGCGTATTAACCACGCCGTAGCGGGGCATCGCCTCGAGAACGTACATGTGGCGCATTTCCCATGCCTCGGGGCAGGCACTCGCCTGGCCGTCCGTCGGGCACGCCACTTCGGGAGAATGCTCTGCGTGTACGCACGCAAGCATCTGCTTCTCGCCAAGGAACTTAAAGTTATAAGCCTCGGTCTTGGGGTTGAAGCCGGAATAATGATCCGGATTCCAAGCGGATACTCCGGTTGCGTCGCTTAAGACTCCCTCGTTCAGACGGCGCACGCGTCTTGCGCCGGGAGTGTACGACCAGGAGTCATCGCCACGGTTGGGATCTGCGTAGCGGAACCGAACGATACCCGCGCCGCGTTGAGTGGCGGGCGCGATAACCGGGTAAAGCGCAAACATCCACAGCCGCCCGGTGTTCTTGAAGTCGGGATCCACCGGCATCGGTTCCACTTCGGTGCGTCCGACCTCGCTGTAACCCGCATAATGGCCAACTTCGGTGTCATCGATCTCAAGGCTCGACGCCTTACCCTTGGCAATGTAATGAGCGTTGCAGTCGAAGAAACGCAGATCGTAATCGTCCGTCGTGATCGGGCGGAACACGTTGTTCCATGCGATCTTCACGCCGACATCAGGATCGTTGGGATCGATCAGCGGGAATGGCTGGCCTGCGACGTATCCGACGACGGAACGGTGATCCTGCGAGAGTCTGACCTGCGCGGAATATTTCTCGGTCGCATCTTTGTACGGTGGCGGCCAGTCCACGCGCTGGGTGGGAACAATTTTCAGTTGCATGCCGCCCTGCACGCGAAGGTAAATCCCGGGCGAAACCAGAGCCATCACTTTTGAGGCGGTGTCCGCCGTTACCATCTCTCCCGGTTTAACTGCGGCGGCGCTCGGCGCCGGACGCCAAGCCATCGTTAGTACCGCAATGATGAAGGTTGCACTAACCCTTATGGCCGTACTTCGGACTCTCTCGTTCATCTAGATCTCCTATCGACGTTTTCACTGCGTGCGGGATGGGTCGTTTCTGGTTCGATACCCAAGTTAATCGAGCGGCCAATCGGACTTATCGCGACGGGCTATGATTAGACGACCTTATTTGGAATGTCAAACTGCAAGGTCGTTTCGGCTGATGCCTAGGCGGCGCCTGACGCAATGCCGCGCGCTGGCCCGGTCCACAAATGACAATCGAAGCGCTGATGGTTGCTTGCGCCTTGACAATTCCGGCGCGATGCCTGAAAACTCATCCCGGTCCGGTGTGCCGGGAAAGAATCCTCGAGAGGGAAATGTCCATGCGAAGAGCGATCGCGCGCGCGCTGATCATTCCGATCCTGCTAATCCTGCCAGTAATCAGCGGATGCCAATCCAAGTCCGAAAAGCTGGTTTTTCAGGCCAACGACACCGCCAAGAAGGCCCTCAAGTCGTCTCCCGACGACCGCGAGAAGCTGTTCGAGAAGGCGCGCGACATGCTGCACCAGGCGGTCAAGGATGATCCCAAAAACCTTGACGCGTGGAAGCTGCTCGAGCAGCTCGACCTCGCGCTGGGCCATCAGGATGACGCCGCCAAGGATGTCGATGCGGCGTCGGCGCTCGATCCAACCGACCAGAAGCTGATGCAGCAGGCACGCATGTACCATGCGATTCAGCAGATGGTCGATAACGCGAACGACGCGCTCGCCCAGATCAAATCCGGCGACACTGCGGGCGGGATGGCGGCGCTGAAGACCGCGCTGCTCGCGACGCACAGCAAAACCACCCGCGACAAGGTCACCGCCGTGGTCGCGCAGGCGGTTCCGATGGTCGTCCAGCAGGCGGACCAGCAGGTCAAGGACAAGAAATTCAACGACGCGGTCAAGACCTATGACCAGGCGATCCGCGGATACATCATGCTCGCCGAGGCGCAAGGCAAAACGACCATGGATCCGGCCTCGGACGCGGTGCTGCACTCCGCCAACGAGGCCGCGAATTCGGCCGGCACGCCCGATGCGACTTTTGCGCTGCTCAACGACGTGCTGACCTTCGACCCCGACAACAAGAGCGCCAATATCGAGCTGGCCCAGGTATATCTGCGCCGCACTCCGCCCGATTACGACACCGCCGCCGATCTCGAAGAGCGTGGCGGAGCGCCCGACGCCGAGGTCAAGAAGCTTCGCGGCGAGGCGAAGAAGCATCGCAAGAAAGGCTGACCTCGCGCGCGCATATGCGCTCGAGCAAGGCTGGGTAGTCGATCGTGAGGACGAAGGACTAAACCGCAGTCCCGATGAAGCGGCGCGGCTATATCGCCGTCGAGGGTCCAATCGGCGTCGGCAAGACCAGCCTGGCGCAGATGCTGGCCAAGGAGTTGAGCGCGCGGCTATTGCTCGAGGACGCCGACAACAATCCGTTCCTGCCGCGCTTCTACTCCGAGCCCGACAAGTACGCCTTTCCCGCGCAGCTCTACTTTCTGCTGACCCGCTACCATCAGCAGCGCGAGCTTTTGCAGCGCGATCTCTTCGAGCAGGCCACGGTGGCGGATTATCTGTTCGCCAAGGATCGGATCTTCGCCAACCTGAACCTCTCGCCCGACGAACTCCAGCTCTATGAGGGCGTTTACAAGCTGGTCGATGCGCGGATGGCGAAGCCCGACCTGGTGGTGTACGTGCGCGCCCGCGTCGAGGTGCTGGGCGAGCGGCTGCGCAAACGCAATCGCGACTTCGAACGGCACATCAGCTACGAATACCTCGAGCGCGTGTCATCGGCGTATCGCGATTTCTTTTTCTACTATGATGAAGCGCCGCTCCTGGTGGTCGATTCCTCCGAAATCGATTTCGTCGGGAATCCCGCCGATCTGGCCGATCTGATTCGCGAGATCGACAGCGCCGGCCCCGGCACGCAATATTTCGTCCCGCGCAAGCGGTGAGCGGCGATCCTGCGGAAGGAAATCGCTGAAAAAAGGAGAAAAAACAGCGTGGCGATCCAGGCGGTGATTTGGGATTTCGGCGGCGTCTTCACCACCTCTCCGTTCGAGGCTTTCAACCGTTATGAAGCCCGGCGCGGACTGCCCACGGATCTCATCCGAACGGTCAACTCGACCAATCCCGATTCCAACGCGTGGGCGCGGTTCGAGCGCGGCGAGATCGACAGCCACGGCTTCGACCGCCAGTTCCTTGAGGAATCAACCGCGCTCGGCCATCCGCTGCGCGGCGCGGAGGTGCTGCCGCTTTTGTCCGGCGCGGTGCGGCCCCGGATGGTCGCGGCGCTGCTGGTCTGCAAGCGCCATTTCAAGCTCGGATGCATCACCAACAACATGCCGCAGGGACACGGACCAGCGATCGCGGCGAGTCCCGACGGCGCGTCGCGCGCCGGCGATATCATGCGCCACTTCGACGCGATTATCGAAAGCTCGAAGGCCGGCCTGCGCAAGCCCGACCCGAGAATCTACCTGATGATGTGCGAGCGGCTGGGCGTCGAGCCCAGCGCCTGCGTTTACCTCGATGACCTGGGGGTCAACTGCAAGCCCGCCGCGCGCCTGGGCATGGTTGCGATCAAGGTGGTGACGGAAGCACAGGCATTGGCGGACCTCGAAGCCGCGACCAGCCTGAAATTTCCACAGGACGGCGCGCCCTCGGCGTGAGCCCGGCTCGACGATCGGTGCGGGCTATTTTGCGTGCGCGGATTTGTATGCCGCCTCGATCTTCGTGGCGAGCTGGAAATCTTTTTCCGTCACGCCGCCCGCGCTGTGCGTTGCGCAGGTGAAGGTGACGCGGGTGTAGTTGATGAGCATGTCGGGATGATGGTCGGCGGTCTCGGCAAGCTTCGCGATGCGGCCGACGAAGTCGATCGCATCCATGAATTCCTTGAACTCATACTGCTTGCGAATCGCGTCGTCGCGATGTTTCCATCCGGGAAGCCCCTTGAGCTTGGCCGCTATCTGTCCGGCGTCGAGGGTTGCCATCTTATTATTCTCCGCGTTGTCGCTGGGTGGGCGTATACGATAATCGTAATCTCACGTCCGCCGCGCCGCCAGCGCGGGTTATAGACGCGATGATACGATATGGTAGTAGAATTGCATCGACCACGGCTCAGAGGAAACAGATTATGGCGAACAAGATCGTAACTGACGAAACCCGCAAGCAGATCGGCAAGACCGGCGAGATTCGCACCTACGACGTCGAACGCGGCGCGATCCGCCGCTTCGCCGAGGCGATCGGCGATCCGAATCCGCTCTTCAACGAGGATCGCGAGGCGCGCAAGACCCGCTTCGGTGCGATGATCGCGCCGCCCACGTTCTGCCGCTCGATGGGCTCGCCGATTCCCGATCTCGAGCTGCCCGGGATGGGCAAGGAGTTCCGCGGACTCGACGGCGGCTCCGACTGGGAGTACTTCCATCCGATTCGCGTCGGCGATCGAATCAGCGTGCAGACCCGCCTGGCCGACCTGCGCGAGTCCGAAGGCCGGCTCGGCTCGATGGTGTTCATCACGATGGAAACGACCTACACCAACCAGTTCGGCGAAGTCTGCGCGACCCAGCGCTCGACCGCGATTCGCTACTAATCCGCGAGGTACACGACGATGGCGAAGCAGCACTATATCGAAGATGTCGAAGTCGGCGCCGAGATTGGCCCGCTCGAAAAAAATCCGACCACGCAGCAGCTCGTGAAGTACGCCGGTGCGTCCGGCGACTTCTATCAGATTCATTACGACAAGGATTTCGCGCTCGCCAACAAGCTGCCCGGCGTGATCCTGCACGGCGCGCTCAAGAACGCGTTTCTGGGCCAGCTCGTCACCGATTTCGCGGGCGAGCACGGATGGGTCCGCAAGCTCTCGGTGCAGTATCGCGGGATGGACCAGCCGGGAACCAAGGTCGTGTGCCGCGGCAAGGTCACCAAAAAATACTCCGAGCACGGGCATCATATGGTCGATTGCGAAATCTGGCTCGAAAACGCCAAGGGCGAGAAAACCACCCCCGGCAGCGCGACCGTGATCCTGCCCTCGAGGAACTCTCACGCGGCGTAAGGTGCGGATGCGATGCCGATCCGGCGCGAGCATCCTGCGCGGACCATCGATGCGGCCGCGGTCACTAGCGGCCGCATCGACGGCCACTATCGCAAGATTCTGGTCCGCCTGCTCTGCGCGCACGCGTTTGCCGAAAAGCTGACCGCGCTCGGCTACCAGCAGGCGCTCGAAACGATCGACAACCCGGCGCTGCGCCCGACGCTGGAGAAAAATTTCCGCGAGGAAAAAAAACACGCGCGGCTCGTCTATCGCGCGCTCGCTGAGCTCGGCGTGACCGAGCAGCAGGCTGACCGCGCGATGATCGCGATCGTCAAGGCGCCGTCGTTCGAGGCGGCGGTGCATTTCGCGCAGCACCCGGCCGGCGAGATCGATCTGCTGATGGCGTCAATCGCGCTCGACGTGACGGGGCTTATCATGATCGGGGTCAATTACCGCGATTCGAGCTACGCGCCGCACGCGAGCGCCGCCGAAATAATCCTCGAAGAGGAAGCCGACCACGAGATCTTCGCCAGCCGCCAACTGGGCGAAGCGGTCGAGCGCTTCGGCGCCGACCGCGTCACCGCGGCGCTTGGCCAATGGCTGCCGCGCGCGGTCAACTTCTTCGGACCGCCGGGCAGCGGCTTCACCTATGATTGCATCCGCTACGGCCTCAAGACCCGCGACAATCAGGAACTGGCCGACTTGTTTCTGGCTATGATCTCGAAGCGCTGCGGGCAGCTCGGTATCGAGCTTCCCGCGCTCACGCCCGGCTATCCTCACGCGCTGGCGTGATTCGCGCCGCGCGCGCGACTCACGCCTCGAGCGCACGCAGCGCGAGACCGCGCGCGACCGAGGTGAATTCATTGCCCATCTTGATTCGCTCAGCGCCGAAGCGAGCCTCGAAAATCGCGCGCACCGCCGGCACGAACGAGGATCCGCCGGTCAGAAACACGCTGTCCACCTGCGCGCGGCCAAGCGCGGCGCCGCGCATCAGGCGATCGACACATCCCGCGATCTCGCCGAGCAAGTGGGCGATCCAATCGTTCAGCTCCGCTCGCCCTATCACGCGGCGGATCGTGGTCGGCGGATCGGCGAACGAAAAATCCGCCGCCTCATCGCTCGACAGCGCGAGCTTGGTGCGCTCGACCTCGCGGAAAATATAGTAGCCCAGGTCGCTGTCAATCACGTGGATGAGCCCCGCGATTTTCGCCGGCTCGATCGACTCGCGTGCGAGTTCGCGCAGCCGAAAAAGCGTCGCGCGCGTCTTGAGCATCGACAGATGATGCCACCTCTCGAGCCGCGCGTACGGCCAGGTCGGCGCGGGCAGCGTCGCGCCGTACGGCGAACGATACTTCGAGCCGCGTCCGAGCGCGGGCGCGACGACGTGATGGATCATGCGGCCGTCGAAAGCGTCGCCGGCGATCGCGACGCCGTCGGTGCCCAGAATCTCGAAGCGCGCGCGCGGCCCGGCCGCGCCGGTGCGCGGCGCTTTCAGGCGCAGCAGCGAAAAGTCGCTGGTGCCGCCGCCAAAGTCCGCGATTAGCACGGTTTCGTCGCGCGTTATGCGCCGCGCGTATTCATACGCCGCCGCGACCGGTTCGTACTCGAAGACCACCTCGTCCCAGCCCGCGCGGCGGATCGCCAAGTCGAGCCGCGCGCGCGCCGCGGCGTCATCGGCGGGCGTCTGCGCGTCGGAAAAATGAACCGGACGCCCGACCACGATCCGCGCCGGCAGCGGCCCGAACTGCGCCTCGGCGCTCTCGCGCAGCTTGATCAGAATCGGCGCGATCAGGTCGCCCAGTGTATAGCTCTCGCCCATGATGTCGGTGGATTGGAACGTCCGATCGGCCAGGAACGACTTGAGCGACTGGATGAGCCTGCCGTTGCCGCCCGCTGCAAGATAGCGGCGAATCGCGTCGTTGCCCACCGACAGCGCGGCCTCGGTCCCGCCGCTCTCTTCGGTCGATTCGAAAAACAATATCGAGCGGAAGGTCTCGGTCTCGGGCGCACCCGCGGTGTCCGCGGCGAAGCGCGCAAGACGCGGCGCGCCGTCGCCGGCGACGATCGCGATCGCGCTGTTGGTGGTGCCGAAATCCAGCCCGACGGCGCTGACCTGCGCGGTCATTTCCGGGCGCTCGGTTTCATCGTAAAATTCCCGCGCGAAGTTTTGTCATCGGACGAGAATCCGGTCGCGCGCGGTCGTTGTCAACGTTGAGGGTTTCGTATAAATTAGCCAAACCCTCGGGATGACATCGAATCGCGCTTAGGGTGCGCAAGCGGCGGGCCGAAGTCTCGGCCCTTTTCTTTTACCGCCGCGCGCCGTCTCAGCGCGCAAGGAGCAGCCGCTTGCGCAAGATCGACGAGCCGCCCTCGGGGATTTCCGCCGCCGAGGTCGCCGCCAACTGGGATCGCAACGCCGACTTGTGGGCCGCCGAGGTCCGCGCCGGCCGCGACCTCTATCGCGAGGTCTACAACAATCCGGCCTTCCTTGCGTTCGTCGGCGATCTGGCCGGGCGCGAGGTTTTGGACGCCGGATGCGGCGAGGGCCACAACACCCGCATCTTTGCACGGCGCGGCGCACGGATGATCGGCGCGGATATCTCGACCCGGATGATCGAGCTCGCGCGCGAAGAAGAGCGCCGCGAGCCGCTCGGAATCCGCTATCATGCCGCGTCATATACCGCGATGCCGCAATTCGCGGCGGACTCCTTCGACGCCGTGGTTTCGTTCATGGCGCTGATGGACGGCCCGGATTTTCCGGCTGCGATGCGCGAGCTTTTCCGCGTGATGCGGCCCGCCGCGGCACTGTGCTTCAGCATTATCCATCCGTGTTTCATGACGCGCGGCTTCGGATGGATTCGCGACGAGTCGGGACGCGAGACCGGCTACACCGGCGGCGAGTATTTCAACGATAAGCCCTGGATCGAGCGATGGAACTTCACGAAGGCTCCGGGAGCCGCCGACCGGGAACCCTTCTCGGTGCCGCGCTTCGATCGCACGCTCTCCGAATACATCAATCCGGTGATTGGCGCCGGATTCAAGCTCGAAGAGATTCACGAGCCGCGGCCCTCGGAGGCGGCCTGCCGCGCGCATCCGTGGCTCGTGCGATGGCGTGAGCATATGCCGCTGTTCATTTACGTGCGCGCCGCGAAACCGCGCGGGTGAATCCGGCTTTGGATTGGCGCCGGGAGTTGGATTACCGCATAATCCGCGTGCGGGAACCGGGTCGGGAAAACGATGCGATCAATTCGTCGGTTGAATCTGGCCGCGCTCATGATGGCGCTGCTGATACTTGCCGGATGCGAGGTCGAGGGTTCCGCGTTCAAACGGATGGCGCGGCCGAGCACCAAGGCGATCATCTACGTTTATCGGCCGTATCACTACATCGGCTCGATCGAAGAGCCGGAGATCACCTGCGGCAGCGGCACGATCGCGATCGGCGCGGGCGGCTATCATGCGTTCGTCGAGGAGCCGGGAACGATCAAGTGTTACGCGGCGGCCGCGCAGGGAAATCCGATCAGCTTCGAGGCGCGCCCCGAAACCGATTATTTCGTGCGCGAGATCGTTTCCGGCTCGCTAACCACGAGCCAGGTCACGTTGACCAAGGTCGATCGCGCCACCGGCCTCGACGAAATCGAATCCACCCGCACGCCGCAATGAGCACGCACGGGGGATAGCCGCGATGCATCGAATCGTGACCCTGCTGCCGAGCGCGACCGAAATCGTCTGCGCGCTCGGATTCAAGGGCGAGCTGGTTGGCCGCTCGCACGAGTGCGATTTTCCCTCCGGCGTCGAGGCGCTGCCCGCGCTCACCGAGCCCAAGTTCAAGGTCGAGGGCGCCAGCGCCGAGATCGACCAGCGGGTCAAACGGATTGTCGGCGATGCGCTGTCGGTGTACCGCGTTGACGCGGCGAAGCTGCGCGAACTACGCCCAGACGTGATCGTCACGCAATCGCAATGCGAGGTCTGCGCCGTCAGCCAGAGCGACGTCGAGGCCGCGGTCGCCGAGTGGCTGGGCGCGCGGCCACAGATTGTTTCGCTGGCGCCGTATGCGCTGGACGACATCTTCGCGGACCTGAAGCGGGTCGCGTCGGCCCTGGAGGCGCCGGAGCGCGGCGATGCGCTGTCGGCAAGGCTCACGGCGCGGATGCGGGAAATCGCGGCGCGGGCGGCCACGCTCGCGGCGCGTCCGGGGTTCGCGTGTATCGAGTGGATCGATCCGCTGATGGCGGCGGGGAACTGGATGCCGGAGCTGGTGGCGATGGCCGGCGGCGAGAATCTTTTCGGCCGCGCCGGCGAGCATTCACCGTGGATGACGTTCGAGCAATTGTGCGCCGCCGATCCTGAAGTGATCATGCTCGCGCCGTGCGGATTCGATATCGCGCGCACGCTCGGCGAGCTCCCGGCGCTCGCGCGCGACGCGCGCTGGAGTGATCTGCGCGCGGTGCAAAATCGGCGCGTGTTCGTTGCCGACGGGAATCAGTACTTCAATCGCCCGGGACCGCGGATCGCCGAGTCGCTCGAAATCCTTGCCGAAATCCTGCATCCCGAAGCCTTCAATTTCGGCCATCAGGGAACCGGCTGGCGCCTTATCTAGCTGGCGGGCGGCTTTTTCGACAGGTAGCGCATCCCGATGCGCGCGGGTGTGAGCTCGAGGCCAAACTCCGCCACCAGCGGAGCCACGTCGCAGGCGTTGTCCGCCGTAACGAACGTGACGGCATCGCGCGACAGCATCGGCTTGGGCAGCCGTTCGGCGATCGCGCCGATCCCGCGCATCAGTCCTTCCGGAATATGAACGATCGGGCGGCGATGTCCGCTCGCCTCCATGATCGTCCTCATCATCTCGTCAAAGGTCATCAGGTCCGGTCCGCCGACTTCATAGGTGGCGTTCTTGCCGCGGCCGGAAATCGCCAGCGCGACGCACGCCGCAAGGTCGTCAACCAGCACGGGCTGGACCTTCTGCCGCCCGGTTCCGGGCACGGCGAAGACGGGAGCGAGCTTCAACAGCTTGACGAAATTGTTGAGCACCGAGTCTTCAGGCCCGTACACGAGCGAGGGCCGGAAGATCGTGTAGGCGAGGCCCGACTCGCGGATCGCGCGCTCGGCTTTGCCCTTGGCGCGAAAGCCCGGATGGGCCGAGGTCTCGTCGGCCGCGGCGCCGCTGAGGTAAATGAATTGCGCGACGCCGGTTTGCTTGGCGGCGGCGATCAGCGCCAGCACCCCGCCCAGATCGATTCGCTCGAAGGTCAGGCCGCGGCGCGGATTCTCGACCGGGTAGCCGTCGAACTGGATCGCATCAACGATCGCGGCCGCGCCCTCGAGCGCGGCGCGCACCGAATCCGGCCGCGTGATGTCGGTCTGCACAAACTCGGCGTGGCTATCCCAGAGCTGCGCGCGCGCGTTTTCCGGATTGCGGCTCAGCACGCGGAGCTTGATTGCTGAAGTCGCGGCCAAACGCCGCACGATCGCGCGGCCGATAAATCCCGACCCGCCCGCGATCGCGACGATTTTTTCCTTCATCGCTTCCATCGCTGCTATCGCTTCTTCCATCGGATGCCTGCCGTGGAGCGCGCGCACCGCGGCGCCGCGAGTGCGGTTAGTGCGTTTTGCGCCGCGGCTGTGGAGGCTTGGCGCGCACGGGACTCCGCCGCCGCATCCGGCGCCGCGGACGGACGTAGTCGGCAGGCGCCTCGGCGTGCGCGTCCGGCGCGGTGCGTATCGCGGCGCTATCAAACGGGACCAGGCTGAACCGTGAAATTTCGGGCCGGCAGTTGATCCGGATCCGCAGCCAGAATGTGCCGAGCCCGCGATTGGTGTAGATGTAAAAATCCTCGTACTGATTGAGTCCCGAATAGAAGCGCTTGCCGATCCGCAAAATCGACTTGAGCGGCGAGCCGTAGTACGGAATCCGCACCACGCCGCCGTGGGTGTGGCCCGAGAGCATCACGCCCGGATGCAGATGGCGTGCGTACAGGGCGGTGTCGGGATTGTGCGCCAGCACGATTGCGCTTTCGCCCGGTTGCACGCCCGCCAGCGCGCGCGCGGGTTCCGCGTGGCGCGACCACAGATCATCGATTCCGGCGACGATCAACTCGTGGCCGCGAACCATCACGCGCCGATTCTCGTTGGCCAGCACCTCGGCGCCCGCGCCGCGCAGCGCGGCGGTGATCTTCTCGGCCGAAGACCAGTGATCGTGGTTGCCCAAAATCGCGATCACGCCGCACGCCGGCTTCAAGCCGGAAAGCGCCTCGCGAAATGGCGCGATAAAACGCTGCATGGTATCGGGACCGGAAAAATAATCGCCGGTCAGGAACACCAGCTCCGGACGCTCGCGATTGATCGCGCCGACGGCGGCGTGCAGCCGCGCCAAATCTTCGTCGCGATCGACGTGAAAATCGCTGATCTGGCAGGCGACCACGCCGCGATGCGCCTCGGCCAGCGCGCGCACCGGCAGCTCGATTCTCGTGACCTCGAGCCCATCGATCGTCTTGCGCCACATCCTGTGCAGCGGACGCAGCGCGAGCGGGGGCCTGCGCTTGCGCGGCCCGGCGTGCTCGGCATGCTTGGAGTGCGGGGGATCGGCGATTAACTCCGCCGTGGACATAAGAATCACTATCCTAGAACAGATCGAGCAGCCGACGGAAGCTATCAAGATGAACAATACGATCGTCCGGCATAATCGCCTCGTGTTCGAGTTCCCAGGTATGTGGATGCGGGATGTAAACCGCGCGCAGTCCCGCGCGCACCGCGGGATTGATGTCGGAGCGCGGGCTGTTGCCGATCATCCAGGTCAGCTCGGGCCGCAACCCGGCCTCATCGATCAGCCGCCGGTAGGCGTCGGTGTCTTTCTCGCGCGGCGTCTCGACCCGGCTGAAGTGCGCGTGCAGGCCTGAACGCCGGAGCTTGTCGAGTTGCTCGTCGCGCTGCCCCTTGGTGAAGATCATCAGGTGATGACGCCGCGCGAGCACGGCGATAGTTTCCTCGACACCGGGCAGCAGCGGGCAATCGCGCGCGCACAGATATTCTCCGATCCGATCGACCTCCGCGTGCAGCGCCGCCGCGCGTGCGCCGTCGGCGAGTTCGCCGGCCGCCTGATGCAGCGCCAGCACGTACGGGCGGCGTCCGTAGCCGTGCGTAAGGATGAGCTTCAACTCGGCGCGCCGCACCGCATCGGCGGCGGATTGCTCGCATGGCGCCGCGCCGCATTCGGCCGCGGCGGCGGCGAACTGGGCGAACGCCTCGAGGAAATGGATATTCGAGTCCCACAGCGTGTCATCGGCATCGAAGACCAGATGGCGCCGCTCGCCGTTGTGCGCAGTCATCACCTGAAAGGTTATTCGCGCGCGCACGGCCGGGCAATCGCACGGTTATGCGGAGCCGCTGATCAGGCGCGCGCCGGCGGACGGCCCGAGGGCAGAATCGCGAGCGCGCCGGTGCTCGGGTTGCGTCCAACGTAAACCTCGAGCTCGTAAACCCGGCGCAGATTTTCCTCGGTCAGCACTTCGACAGGGGTCCCGGTCGCCACCGCGACGCCGTCTTTCAGCAGCATCACGCGGTCCGCGTAAGTCGCGGCGGCGTTCAAGTCGTGCAGCGTCGCTATTACCGCCATCGCGCGCTCGGCGGCGAGCTCGCGAAACCGCGCGAAGATGCCGGCCACATGGCGCAGGTCGAGGAACGCCGTCGGTTCGTCGAGCATCACGACCCGCGGCTGCTGCGCGAGCGCGCGCGCAAGGAACACGCGCTTGCGCTCTCCGCCCGAGAGCTCCTCGACGTGGCGATGGGCGAATTCGAGCAGGTCGAAATGCGCCAGCGCCTCGCGCGCGATCTCTAGGTCGGCATGGCTCTCGAACCGGAACGCACCCAGATGCGGCGCGCGTCCCATCAGCACGAGCTCGAGGACCGTGAAGCGGAACGCGACCTGGTTTTCCTGCGCGACCGAGGCGACCACTTTCGCCAGCGCCCGCCGATCGTAAGATTCGAGCGGACGTCCGCAAATCTCGACCGTGCCGCCGCGCCGCCGCATCGAGCCCGCCAGCACGCGGAGCAGCGTCGATTTGCCGCTGCCGTTGGGTCCGACGATCGCGAACACCTGCCCCGGTTCCACGCTCAGCGATATCCCGCGCAGCACGTCGGCGGCGGCGTATCCGGCGTGAATCTGGTCCGCGCGGACGGCGGCAGGATTTGCCGGCGCGGAATTCACAGCGAAAGCGCCCCGCGGTCCTGGCGCCGGAGCATGTAGATGAAAAACGGACCGCCGCACAGCGCCGTGATCGCGCCGACCGGAATCTCGGCGGGCGCGATTACCACTCGCGCCGCCAAGTCCGCGAGCACCATGAATGCCGCGCCGCCCAGCATCGAGGCCGGCAGCAGCAATCGATGGTCCGAGCCAAACGCGAGCCGCAGCACGTGCGGCACAATCAACCCCACGAACGAGATGATTCCGCTGACCGAGACCGCGGCGCCGATCATCACCGAAGTCGCGATAAAAATCGTGCGCCGCAGCGCGTGAATCTCGACGCCAAGCTCGGCCGCCGTCTCGTCGCCCAGGCTGAGCAGATTCAGGTCGCGCGCCTTGGCGAACAGCATCGCGAAACCCGCCGCGCCAAGCCCGCTGACGAGTGCGACTTCGCGCCAGGTCGGAGCCTCGAGGCTGCCCATCAGCCAGAACAGAATCGTGTGCGCGTAATATAGGTCCACCACGCTGTTGACCAGCATGATCGCGGCGCCCCAGAACGCGTTAAAGATCACCCCGACCAGCAGCAGCGTGAACGGTTCGAGTTGCCCGTCCACCTGCGCGATTCGATAAACCGCCATGGTCGAGAGCAACGCCGCGGCGAACGCGAAGATCGGCACCACGCTCTGGCCCGCGCCGAGTCGCGACGCGAACACCAGGGCCAGGATCGCGCCGAACGCGCTGCCGCCGGATATTCCCAGGATGCCGCCCTCCGCCAGCGGATTGCGCACGAGAGCCTGCAGCGCCGCGCCGACGCTGGCGAGCACGGCGCCCACCGCGATTCCCATCATCACGCGCGGCAGGCGCGCGGCCACAAGAATCACATGGTCGGGGCTCGCGCGATCAAAGAGCGCGCGCGCGAGGCTGATATGCACGCTGCCGAAGGCGGTCGCGATCAGCGCCGCGGCGGCGGTCAGCGCCGCGAGCGCGCCCACGATCGCTAACATCCGCCCGCGCGTCAGATGCGCCCCGGCAAGGTCGTCGAACCCGGCGCCAGAGCGATTGATTTGCGGCTCGCCGCCTGATTGGTTCATCGCGCCACCTCGGCCGGGTCGCGCGCGGATGCGGCGTGCGGAAACCGCGCCGGATGAATCATCGCCGCCAGCATCTCGAGTGAGTCGCCGACGCGCGGACCGGGGTGCAGAACCGGGTTGTCCGGATATCCATACACGCGATGATTCCGCACCGCGGGAATAGTTGAATAGCGATCCCAGAAACGGCCCGCGGCGGCGCTATCGGGGCTCATATGGCCCTCGAGAATCACGTCGGGGCGGGTGGCGATGATGTACTCGATGCTGAGTTCGGGCCATTGCCGGCCGGAGGCGCGCGCGATGTTCTCCGAGTTGGCGATGGTCAGCAGGTCGTCGAGGTAAGTTCGCCGCCCGACCGCGACTATCGGCTCGTGGCCAACCAGCATCAGCACCCGCAGGCGCCGGGAACCGGCGACGCGCGCGCGCACTGAGGCGATCCGCGCCTCGAGCCGCGCGACAATCGCGCGCGCGGCATCCGCGCGCCCGATGTGATCGCCGATACTTTGAATGCTCGCCTCGATCGCGCGGATTGAATCGTCGCCGACCGTAATCACCGAGCATCCGGTTGCGCGCACAACTTCGAGCTCGCGCGTGTCGGAGGACAGTCCAAGTCCGATGACCAGGGTCGGGCGCAGGCCGATGATCGCCTCGAGGTTGGGGGTCAAAAACGAGCCGACCCGCGGCAGGCGGGTGGCCGCCGCAGGATAGTCGCAATACTGCGAGACGCCGACGACCTGATCACCCGCGCCGAGCGCGAACAGAGTCTCGGTAACCGACGGCGCCAGCGAGACGATTCGCTGGACCGCAGGCGCATCGGCGGCCATCGCCGGCGCCGCGATTTGCGCGCAGCAGAGCAGCACCGCGGCCGCCGCGGCCAATCGCGCGCGTGCGATTGCAAGAGCCATCCGGCGAAGGTAGCCGATCCCGCGCGCTCCCGTAAGTGCCCGAGCGGAAGCGGATGTTGCATTGGCGCGCGCGGCTCGATTAGCTTCATCAGTTAGTCAAGGAGACCGCACTTGCTCAAGATCGCTGTATGCATCAAGCAGATTCCGCTGATCGAAGACGCGAACTTCGACGCCGAGACCAAGACCATCAGGCGCGACGGTCCGGCCGTAATCAGCGCGTTTGACCTGCGCGCAATTGCACTCGCGGTCGAACTCAAAGCGCGCCACGGCGCTGATACAACGGTGATCACGATGGGCCCGGCGCAGGCCCGCGCCGCGCTTATCGACGCGCTGGCGATGGGGCTGGACCGGGGAGTGCATCTCGAAGACCGCGCGTTCGCCGGCTCGGACACGCTGGCAACCGCGCGGGCGCTGGCGACGTGGCTCGCGCGCGAGAGCTTCGATCTGGTGATCCTGGGCAAGTATTCGCTCGATGCCGAGACCGGGCAGGTCGGTCCCGAGCTCGCCGAGCTGCTCGCGGCGGGGCAGATCACGGGCGTGCGCAAACTCGAAATCGCCGACGGGCTGCTGCGCGCCGAGCGCGAGAGCGACGAGGGCTTTGACGAAATCGAAGCGCGGATGCCCGCGGTCGTGACCTGCGCCGAGCGCGTCGCGCAACCGGTCAAGATGAAGCCGGACGCGCAGGAGGCGGCGAAGTCGAAGCCGCTCATAACAGTGCGCGCGGGCCAGCTAAGCGGCGATCCGGCGGCGTTCGGATTTTCCGGCTCGCCGACCTGGGTGCAGGAGGTGCGCGTTCAGGCGCCGCCCAAAACCGAGTGCCGGATGATCGATGTGTCGGACCCGGAGCGCGCCGCGATTGCGGTGATCGACGCGCTCGATTCGATAGGCGCGCTCGAGCCGCGCCGGCGGATGCGCCGCCCGATCTCGCCACAGGTGCGCCCCGGCGTGCGCGGACGCGATCTTTGGGTCGCGTGCGAGACCGATCTGGCGGGACATATCACGCGCGCATCACTCGAGTTGCTGTCGGAGGCCGACGCCCTTGCACCGCGGCTCGGCGGCGCGGTGATCGCGCTGGGATACCCGGCGGAGTTCGCACAGCATGCGGCGATCGCGGCCAGCTACGGCGCCGATCGCGTCGTGGTGCTCGATCATCCGGGGCTCGATGCGTATTCGCCGGCGCGGCTGGCCGAGGCGGTCGCGCAGCTCGTACACGCGCGATCTCCGTGGGGGCTCCTGCTGCCCGCGAGCGAGCACGGACGCGACTGGGGGCCGCGGCTTGCGGCGCGGCTTGGGCTGGGACTGACGGGCGACGCGATCGGAATCGAGATTGACGCGGACGGCAGGATGGTGGCGCTCAAGCCGGCGTTCGGCGGAAACGTGGTCGCGCCGATTCTGTCGAAGACCTATCCGCAGATGGCGACCGTGCGCGCGGGCGTGCTCGAGCTTGCGGAGCCGCAGGCGGAAAAGCGCGCGCCGATCGAGATGGTAAAGCCGGAGCTCGCGTCGGCGTTCATCCGGCTGGTCGCATCGCACTCGCTGCTCGACGAATCGCTCGAGCCGCTCGAGGGCGCCGAGGTCGTGGTCGGCGTCGGCACCGGCATCGGCGGCCCCGACGGCGTCGCGCAGGCGAGCGCGCTGGCGCGCGTGCTGCACGGAGCGCTGTGCGCGACGCGGCGGGTGACGGACGCCGGATGGGTTCCGCGCCAGTTGCAGGTCGGGCTTACGGGCAAGTCGATCGATCCGCGCTTGTACTTCGCGATCGGAGTGCGCGGCGCGCCGAACCACACCGTGGGCATCAAGCGCGCCGGCGCCGTGGTCGCGATCAACAACGACCCCGAGGCGCCAATCTTCGAGCGCGCCAACCTGGGACTGGTGGCAGATTGGTCCGCGATCTTGCCCGCGATGACCGAGGCGCTGCGCAACCGGCTCCGATAACCGCACGGGCCGGGCGCTCGAGCAATTCCCGCTAGGCGCGGAGTTCGTAGAGCGCTGAAAAAGGGTCCTCGATCGGGAGGCGGCGGAACTGGGTGAAGCCCGCCTCGCGCGTGAGTTCGCGCGCTTTCTCCTCGCCCATGCACGCGCCGATTCCCGCGCCGCCGCCGGCCAGCGACACGCTCATGCAATACAGCGTGGACATCGAGTACATCATGCGGCCCATCGGATTGATGTTGTCCTCGACGCGCGAGGAGACGTTGACCTCGACCATCAGGTAAGTGCCGCCCGGCTTGAGCGCGCCGCGGATCGAGCGCAGCAGGGCGGCCGGATCGATCGAGTCGTGCACCACGTCAAAGGTCGAGATGAAGTCGAACGCGGCGGGCGGAAGTTTGGAGCAGTCGCGCACCTCGAAGGTGATGCGCTCGCCGAGCCCCGCCGCGCGGGCATTGTTGCGCGCGCGTTCGAGCGAGCCCGGATGCGCGTCGAAGCCGTGGATTTTCGCGGCCGGAAACGCCGCGGCCAGCGCGATCGCCGCGCGGCCGCTGCCGCATCCGACGTCGAGCGCCGAGCCTCCTGCTCCGAGCGTGGCGCTCACCTGCGGCATCGTGGGCAGCCATTTGCGAATCAGTTGATGGCGGTACATCGCGGCCGAAGAGCGTTCCATCGATTCGAAGGTCTCGGGCGGGTACTCGCTCTGCGCGACGCCTTTGCCGGTTTTGAACGCTTCCATGACCTTGGGCGTGACGGAGAGGTTGGCGATTATTCCCTGGATGAATCCGCCGCTGAAGAACGGCGAATCCTCGCGCGCCAGCACCATCGCATGCTCCGGCGGCATCGCGTAGCGCCGCGACGCCGGATCGTAAGTGACGTATTGCGCGGCGGCCATCGCGCCCAGCCATTCGCGCAGGTAGCGCTCGTCGAGGCCGCTTTTGGCCGCCAGCTCCGCGGAGGTGACCGGTCCGGCCTCGGCGAGAGTTTTGAAAATCGCGAGCCGGTCGCCGATATAGCTCATCGCGCCGAGCATCGCGGCGCCGATATCGGTCGAGACCTGCTTCGAGAATGATTTGACTTTGCTCCAGTCGAGATCGGATTTGGTGTCAGCCATGGCGCGAACCTCCGCAGTGTTCGAGCACCCTATCAAGAAACAAGCACCGTGCGGGAGGGTTGCACGGTCGGCGCCTGGCGCGAGCCGGGACAAGGCGGGGCGATTGAATTTTGGATTTCAGCCATTCGCGATGGGTTCGCTCGACAAATTTTTCGGCGGATCGAAAGATAATCTCCTTGAAAATGCTGGCGATTTCCAGAGAAAAAGATAGTTCGTCCGTCCCTCTTGGAAATCGCCTCTTCGGATGACCCGGCGCGGCTCGCGTGGCCGGCTCCACGGCGGACGGGCCGTCCGCCGCCACTGACAAGCGCAAGGCTGGCGAATCAGGACCGGCGTAGTTGCGGGTTGCTTCCACGCGATCACTTTTGCACGCGCGGGGCGCGGCGATAAGGCTGAACAGTTCAGCCATGAACAAATCTGGCAAAAAATCTAACGAGCGTTAGGGAGACCGGCGAGGCGCCCAAATTGGCGGCGCCGCGGCCGTGCCCGCGTCAAACTCATAGCTTCGTGAAGCCGTCGGGGCTCCATTGTTCCGAGCCGACTCCGTTGTGGACGAAGAACAGCCCGTCCGGATCGTATTTCTTCTTGATTTCTGCCAGGCGTGGGTAGTTGCTCCCCCAGTACGCTTGCTGCCATCCCTTCTCGAAGTAATTGCTCTCGCTCCAGTAGGCTCCGGTTTCTCCGGTGACGGCGCGAAGTTGATTGACGCATCGATCGATGCGCGCCGCGGCTTTGCGGCCCTCCGCAACCGATGGCTCATGCCCGGGAATTCCCGGATACGCGGGTTCCTGGCCGTCGGCCACGATCGCCAGCGCGAAGGCGGTCAGCACCGCCGGATTCATCGCGGTGTCCTTGGCTCCGGCGAGCGCGTCCGGTGGTGCTCCGGCGAGTCCCTTATTGAAGTGCAAACTGACACCTGAAATCCGGGAGCTTGCAAACAACGCGTCAGCGAGACGCTGCTGTGAGTCATTCTCGAGCAGCGACTCGGGCATCCACAGCGACTCGTAGCCCCAAATGAACCAGCCGGCCTCCCCTGTGTTTCCCTTCCACCATGCGCTATTGGGTCCCGCGCCGGGGCGATTGTCGAAGCCCAAAAGAGGCTGCGGGAGCAAGTGTACGAGGATATCGTCAAGCAGTGCGTGCAAGATACTGCCATTGCGAGGGAAAGCGACTTCCGGCCAATGCTCTTTCCACCATTGCACGTCCCAGAAGTGGCGCGCCGGTATGGTTACGAAAGGCGTCTTGCCTTCAAGCGAATACGCATGAGGCGAACGCGCGACCCAGTCCAGAAACGGCTGCCAGATCTTTTTCGTCTGGGCGGCGTCCAATCCCTGCGAGACCATTTTGATTTCGAGCGTGTTGCGGGGGTTCAGTTCGGCCTGCTCTCCCCAATGGTCGTTGAAGAGATGTTCCTTGTAGAAGCTCACGAACTCGCGGATCAAGCTCCGATAGTCATCATCCGACGCCGCTTTGACGGTGAAGTTGGCGGCGCCGAAGAACTCGGGAAGATCGTGGGTACGCAGTGTCAACTTACTCACCACGCCGAAGCTGCCGCCGCCGCCGCCTTTCAGCGCCCAGTACAGATCGGGGTTCGTGCATGCATTCGCGATGCGAATTTGGCCGTCGGCGGTGACTACTTCGGCTTCGAGCAAGTTTCCCGCCGCGGAACCATAGTGCTTTGAGAGACTACCAAAGCCTCCTCCTTGAACCAGGCCCGCCAAGCCCACGGTCAGGCATCCTCCCCCCTGAACGTATCTCCCGCCCTTGGTCGTAACCGCGTCGTAGGCCTGAATGTCGATTATTCCGGCGCCAAGAGTAACCGCAGGTTGCGGCTTTACCATTTGCTCGCATCCCTGCGCAACGAATGCGGGATGCATCGTGATCTCGGTCATGTGCCGGGTCCAAATCAGCAGAGAATCGGGCGCGTTGGAGGTCCCCTGATAGCTGTGGCCGCCGCCTTTGACCACCAGGCGCAAATTATTATCGCGGGCAAAATTCACCGCCGCCGCAATGTCATGGGCATTTCTTGCCGCGACCGCATAAGCACTTGGCTTGGTAGCCCACGCATCGACCCATCCCAGGGTCTGCGTGAGGCCAGGCTGCTCGCCAATGTAATATGGGTTTCGTAGATTCTCGAACAGACGCTTAGCGTCTGCGCCTTCCGGGGCGCTCTTGAGTATCGAAAGAGGAAAATTCACGGGAATCAGATTTCCGCCGACTGCCTCACCGAGTTGCTTCCACGCCGCTTTCGACGGCCATGCGAAATCGGAAGGACGGCGCCGCCGGAAATTCGTAGTCGCCGCCAAAAGGCGGCGCGGCAAAATCGGCAGCAGCGCCGCCGATCCGATCGCTCTCAAGAATGCTCTTCGATTCATTTAACCTTTCTCCAAAAAGCTCTTACAAGCCAGATTATGCGAGGTAGCATGGCCGCCCGCATTCGCGCCCGGCCGCCTGAGGCGATCACGCGGCGGTCACGAGTTCGCCCGGCGTGACTACTTAGTTACGATCACTTCCCCCGTCATTCCTCCGAATTCATGAGGTAGACAGACGTACTTGTAGGTGCCGGGAACCTCGAAGGCGTAGCTGTAGCTCTCCCCCGGCGCCAGCATGCCGGAGTCAAATGGCTTGGCTCCCGCCGGATAAGCGGCATCTCCGGCGCGCAGAGCGCTGATTAGGTCGTCAGTCGCGTCGTGTGGTTGTTCGCCGACGTTCATCCATTTCACCGTCGTTCCGGCCGGTACGGTGATCCGGTCCGGATAGAAGAAGCCGCCCGCCGGCGCATCTTGCATCTGGACCACCACCTGCAGCCTCGCCGCCCACCACGCCAATGCGACGCCGGCGGCTACCACGCACAACCCACCGGCCAGCACGGCGCGCAGCCTGCGGCGCCTCTTGACTGTTGAAGGTGATTTCCGTGCCTCCGATCTCGCCACCGAGCCATCCTCTTTCAACCATGGTCTTTTGTTCATTAACCCAATTGACCGCCCGTGATGCCTACCCCGGCTGCGGCTCCCTGCTGGGCTTTCCATAACGGATCGCTCTTTTTGCCGCGGGCGGCGCCGTTGGTGTCTGCGGTCTCAGGAGCCTGGGGCGGCTCGGCGCCGCCACTAGAGAGTTCACGAGAAGCTCGACCGTCGTTTCCTCGGCGGCCTCATCGGTGATGTCTTCCGAGGCGGGATCGCCGCAGCGATGTCGGGCAAACCAGGTCACGGTCTCGATAATCAGCCGTGCGGCGACTGCCGGGTGCCGCACGCGCCGGAACTGCCCCGCCGCGATGCGTGACTCGATAAGGCGTGCGAGCCGCGCGACTAAGCCGCCGCGCATCCTGCCGTAAAAGAGCTCCGCGAGTTCGGGCAGGTCGAGCGCCGAGCGTTCGATCATCGTGGTCACAAAAGCGGTTCGATGCACGTTCGCATAAAGCTCGCGCACGATGGCTTCCAGCTCGGCGGATGGGTTCTCGGCGCGCGTGCGCCCCAGCGCGGCCGTGAATGCGGGCATCGCGGCGTCTTTTCGGAAGCGTTCGGCAACCCGTTTAACGAGCGCACCGGGCGGGGGAGTGGGCACGGGGAACGACTGCGGTTCCACGAGAGCTGGCTGGCTGAAGCCCTGATCGATGACGAGATAGAAGAGGGCCGCTTTGCTCTCGACGTAGTTGTAGAGCAAGCCGGGGGAAACCCCCATCGCGAGCGCGATGTCGGCCATCTGCGCGCGCCGAAACCCCTTCGCCGAGAACACGCGGACCGCGGCATCGATGAGGGCGGGGACGCGATCGGCGGGTCTGCTTCTGGCCATGATTTCCTACGCCCGGAGTATAACTGAATGATTCATTCAGTCAATAGTCCCGCCGGCCGTTCACCAGGCCGCGCGCGGCTAGCGCGTGGTGCTCGATCTGCGCCTGGCGGGCGCCGAGAGCGGGCAAGCCTGGCTCGACGCGGTGCGCGCGCAATCTCAGCCCCCCGGTCCTGGTGCGGATTAACAAGGAGTTTCGGCGGCGGACCAAAACCCAGGCATCGTTGCCCGGCGAGGAGGCCGTCCTGTTGCTGCTCTTTGTGCTATTGCGCAGCGGCCAGATCACGCTACGCCGTCTGGCCGGCTGGTAAACTCTGGCCAATAGTAACTCGCAAGCCGAGGCCGCATAGTGACTGGATAATCAATCACTCGCTCGTCGAAGGCTGATACTAACCGCTTTCCCACCACCTGACCGACACTGCCCCGAGTCGCCCCAGGGTGCTTACATCCGGGGACTTCAGCGGGTGGGACGAGCAAAAGTGGCCGGACTATTACCGATGGTTCGAGCGAGCCCTGAAAAATTTCCAGAGAGCGTTTCGAGGGCCCGTTGGGGCGATGGTGGGACGGGGCAGGTAATCGCGAAGCGCATCGTTGATCCACGTCTGATAGCTGCCGCGATCGGCCCGCGTTTTCTTTTACTAACATCGTATTCGCGCTTCATATTCGCTTGTCCTTGTATTGGGCTCGGTTGTCCACACTTGTGAAAAACATGCCCGTGGACAACCGTTGACCATCCCCTCTGATAACCTGCGATGTCGAATCGGGAGCAAGGGCGCGGTTCTGAGTAACCTCGGCCTGCGCCTATTTTGGTGAGGTGAGGCGCCTTTTTCAGGAGGAGGTGCGGTAACGGCATGAACACGGCAAAGCTCAACTCGGAAACCCGGAGATGGCAGGCTGCCGCGCGGGAGGCCGCTCGGATAACGGATGGTCTTGGGAAGCCAATCGACAAGGGCATCCGGCTCACTGTGATTGCTCTGAGGGCGCTGGGGTTTCGGACAACAGCTTCCTGTCAGGGGCACCTTCACCGGGGCTGCAGGGCGCCGTGGGTCGATATCGGTAAATTTCCGGCGAAGGGACTCGAAGGCGATAGCCCAGAACTAGAGCGGTTGAGGAGATCGAACCTGAGAGAGCAGCGGAGGCTCCTTCTGATCTTGGAGCGGTTCTATGTCGGCCGCGTCGTGCCGGTAGAGAGACGACTTATCCTGGATTCGTTTCCGTCCGGAGTCTTCAGGCTGATCAACCAAGGCGGTGAAATTCAGGATATCCGGCCGCGCAATGACGCTCGGCTGGCGCTGCGCTCATATCGCAGGGAGATGGCGGATTTCACACAATTTCTTTCGGGAAAAAATATTTCAAGCATCGGTAGGTGGTCGACCCGCCCATCTGGGAAATGACACGGCGGGAGAGCTGGCGCGGGCGCGAATCGAGGTGATGAACGAGCCCATCGGCAGGTCGTGGAGCTGAAGAAACACCGCACATAACAAATCGAGGGTACCGATAAACGCTGAGCTCTTGTCCGTCATCCTGAGCGGAGGCCGCCGCGGCCGGAGTCGAAAGACCCCTAGTTTTTCCGGGGTCCTTCGACTCGCGCAGCGCTCGCTCAGGATGACACCAAACGCTAACAATCGAAAAACTCACAAGCTCTCAGGGTAGGCTCCGGCCGCCGCGGCCGGAGTCGGAATACCGCGAGTGTTTTTCGGGGTCCGGAGCCTGCCTTGAGCAACGCCGAAAGGACTCGCGCAGCGCGCGCTCGGGATGACACAAGACGCTAACCCAAAAAGAATCACGTACTCTCGGGACCAGCACCGTGAAGGATCTCTGCGGAGCGATTAGTGCGAGAGGGCCAGGTTGGTTGCACTAATCGCTTCGCGGAGATCCTTCGCCTACGGCTCAGGATGACGGCATCGGCGCGTTTGCGAGAAAATCGACGGCCTCGCTTCGGCGGTGGACAGAGATCCGACGCCTACGGCTCAGGATGACGGCATCGGTGCGTTTGCGGGAAAATCAACGGCCTCGCATCGGCGGCGGACAGCGATCCAAATTGACGCAATCAGCGGACCAATTGCAACGATTAACGGACATCGCGCCGGCGGCGGACAACGATCGGGAACTGGCCGAAGGCTACTCGGCGGGTGGGTCGTCCTCTGATTTGCCGGGAGCGCCGAAAATTTCCTGCTGGCCGGAGTCGGACGCGGGGTCGGCGGCGAACAGGCCGGGGCGTTCGATAAAGGGGCGGAATTTTTCGTACAGGTCGGCGAGCTTGGCCTGATAGTAGGCGAGGTTTTCGTCGGGGTTGGCGGGGTCGTACTGCGACGCCATCTTTGCCGCCTCGGCGACCTTGACGCGCGCGGTGCGGCCGGTGACGTAATAGGAAATCTGGTCGCCGCTCTGATAGGGGCGCTCGGCTTTGAGCGCGAGTTCATAAGCGGCCGCGAGGTTTCGGCGCTTGTCGCTTCGCTTCTGGCGATAGTTGTCGAGGGAATCTTGCAGCGTTTCGGTCTTCATGAAGTCGGCGACCGGAACCTGGTGGCGCTCGAAGCGGGCGCGCCAAGCCTCGAGCAGCGCGGCGATTTCGCCGGGGCGATCCCGCATCAGGAGCCCGAAGATCTCTTCCATGAAGCGGCGCTGAAAGCGTTCGAGGCCGCGCGAGCGAAGCCCCGAGCCGCGGATCGTCATCGCGCCCGCGGCGTCCATCAGCACGTAGTTCTTCATCTTGTAGGAGAACATCGCGGCGTAGCGTCCGTCGATTTCGAGCTTGATGCCTTCGGGCATCGCAAGCCGCGTGACGAGCGCCTCGAGGGCGGAGTCGTCGCCGGCGGCGGCGGGCGGCGGAACGAAGTAGATGCCGTCGGTATCGACTTCGATCACCTGCGCGCCCATCGCTTCGAGCTGCGCGACGGCGCTTTGAATCAGCTCGCGGCCGCGGCGGGTGATATGGCCGGCCTGCTCGAAGTCGTTGAAATGGCCGAGCGAGAAGCCAAGGTATCCGTAAAACGAGTTGATCAGGATTTTGAAAGTCTGCTGAAGCGCCTCGAGGTTGCGGCGCTCGGCGCCTTCGAGCTCGCGCGCGAGGGTTTTGGCCTGCACGCGGAAGGTGCGCAGGTCGGCGAGCATCCTTAAGAACACGCCCAGCCGGTCGGAGGCCGGCGCGTGCCCGTATTGGAGCATCAGCGACGGATACAGCGAGGTCACGTCGCAGTGCGCCACGCCGCGCGCGACGCCGCATCGGCGCATCTCGGTGTAACCGCCGGCGACGGCGGCGGAATCCTGCGGGGCGGGAATCGAATGGCCCGCGGCCAGATAGGACCGCATCAACAGCGCGTCGATCCGGGTAGCGTTCCCGCGCAGGACCACGTTCTGGTACGAGTACGGGAAAATTTTCGCCTGCACGAAGTAGCTGGGCGACAGCACCTCGGCGAGCGCGCGGGTTTCGCGCACGTCGTCGAGGGCGTACTCGAACAGGCGCTCGGGCTCGCGAGCGAAAATCTCGCTGACCCGCGAGGCTTCCAGATAGACCCGGTCCTTGCGCGCGAGCCCGAAATGGATCGCGAGCTGCTTGAGTCCGAAGCCTTCGAGCTCGCGGCTGGCGATATCGTAGTGCTGCGCCAAGATCCAGGTGTCGATAATGTTGCGCCCGGGGATATCGTAGCGGCGGTACGCGATCGAGCGCTCCGCGATCTGAAGGCGCGAGGCGCGCGCGCGCATCAGCGCGCCGCCGCGACCGAGCGCGAGCTTGACGCGATGGCGCCGCGCGCGGGTTTCAAGATACTCGAGGTCGAAACGGAACAGGTTGTGGCCCTCGATAACGTCGGGGTCGCGCTCGATGACGACGCGCACCAGCTCCTCGAGCATCGCGCGCTCGTCCATCCGGTCGCCGCGCAGCACGCGCTCGAAGCCGCTCGAGTCGGCGATCGAGATCGCGATCACGCGGTCGCCCTCGCGCGCGGCCGACGGGAACTCGAAGCCGGGGGAGATGTAGGTCTCGATATCGATCTGCATCCGCAGCAGATCGGCGAGTTCGAGTCCCATGAAAAAGGTCGCTCCCGAGAGCATCAGATGCTGCTCGACCGGATCCGACAGCACCAGATACGGCGCGCCGGGCGCGTTCGAGGTGAAGCCGGTGGTCGAGCGCAGATGGCGCTTTAGAGCTTCGAGGGTATCGGTGGAATTGATCCGGGCCAGATGGCGGTAGCGGAAATCTCCCGCGAGCGCGCGGGTTTCAACGGCGGGCTTGAAGCCGCGGAGATGGGCCGGGTCGTCGAGCAGGACGAACAGTTCGAGCGGGCGAATTTCGCGCACGATTTTTCCGTCGATCCGCTTGAAGATTGCGATCTCGAGCGGCGAGGCGAGTTCGGCGGCGACGATTGCGCGCTCGGCGGGGTCGCCGAACAGGAGACGATTTTCGTAAAACCGGCGCGAGATATCCTGGTACTGAGTCATCGCGGAAGAAGAAACCACAGATTACACAGATTAACACAGATTAGATGGCTGGGCGCGCATCGCGCCCAGCCATCTGGTTTGGTCAAAATCTTCTAATCGGTGAAATCTGTGTAATCTGTGGATTGTCCGGTCTTGTGTTTCACAGCACTCCGAGCCATGCCAGCCCGCCCAGGAAGATCGCGTAGGCGGCGCCGCCGACCATCAGCATCGGCGTGCCGAGTTCCGAGTCGCGCAGATTGAAGAACAGAATCGCCACCGAGACCAGCGCAACCGCCGCGGCCAAGAGCTCCGGCGCCGGCAAAATCCACGGCGAGAAGGCAAGCCCGAGTGCGACCGGGATGCACGATTGGAAGACCATCGCGCCGGTGATGTTGGCCAGCGCCAGATGGTCCTTGCTCTGGCGAATCCAAACGACGGAGTTGTATTTTTCGGGCAGTTCCGTCGCGAGCGGGCTCAGGATCAGAGAGAGCACGCCCGGGTTAACGCCCGCGTGCCCCGCGAAAAGGATTATTTGATCGACGAACTCGACCGCGCCGAGCAGGATCGCGCCGACGCCGAGGATGACCTGAACCGCGATCGCGAACCCGCGCGGATTTTCTCCGGCGCCGCCGAAGATCGATTCGATATACAGTCCGTGCTCGAGCTCGACCCCTTCGGCGCGCTTGAGCCGCAGCATCACGACGCAATAACCCGCGTACGCGATCAACAACCCCGCGGCCGCTATATGACGCGCGGTGTGGCCGAGACGCAGGGTTCCGAGGATGACCACCGTCAGGAAGACCGGGAAGAAGAAGCTGAGATCGCGCCGCCCGTCCTTGCGTGCGACGCGCAGCGCGATTCGTCCGCGCCGCTTGCGAAAGCCCAGGGCCGCGCATCCCATCACGAACAGCGCGATCGTCGAGAGCATCAGCGGCGCGCCGATAATCGCGCCGACGCCGACCGCGTCGTGCGCGGCGGCGGAATCGCGGCCGGTCAGCAGGGCGACCGCGGGGATGAAGGTCTCGGGCAGCGCCGTGCCGACGGCGGCGAGCAGGCTGCCAACGGCGGCCTCGGCGATATCCAGGCGCTTGCCCATCCATTCGACGCCGTTGGTGAAAAGCTCCGAGCCGGTCAGGATAATCGCGAAGCTAAGGGCAAGAATTATCGCGTGAACGGCCAAGTGTCAGCTCCGGAGCGCGGTATCGATTCAGGAACACCGCCGATTCGGCGGGGCAGAGAATATGGGGTCGTGGCGGCGATTTCCAGCGATGCGGCGTATCGGCGGCGAAGATCGGGCGAGAATCGCGATACGGCGCCGACCGTCGATCGTGCGTATAATTGATTCGCGGCCAACGGCGCCCAACGCCGCCCAACGCCGCCGATGATCGCCGCCGCGGGCCGGTCCGTGCGCGGAGCACGTGAAAGACCGCTGCGATTTGACTGGATGGATGACGGCGCGTAAGGTAATTAATTCAGCATCTTTGTCTTGCCTAATCAAGCCAGCTTGTACTATTGAGGCATTCTCATCGCCAGCCAACCAATACAAACTCTGCCGGCGAAAGCGCATGAGCCGGGTCACGTCACCTCGTCCCGACGGATGTTAAAGAGCATGAAGCAGAAGTACGAAGGCAAGGACTTGCAGGGACTGGTGGACCTCGGCCGCGAGCAGGGCTACCTGACCTTCGAGCAGGTCAATGACTTTCTGCCCACGGATGTCGCGTCGCCAACCGACCTGCGCGCGGCGCTCGACAGCTTCGAGGATCTTGACATCAAGGTGCTCGAGGAAGTTCCCGTCGAGGGCGCCGACGGTGATGTCGAAGTAGAGGCCAAGGAAGAGCCCGAGGAAGCGGCCGAGCAGCCCGACGCGCTCGGCGAATCGTCCGACCCGGTTCGCCTCTATCTCAAAGAGATGGGCAATTTCCAACTCCTGTCGCGCGAGCAGGAAGTCGAGATCGCCAAACGTATCGAGGCGGGCGAGAACGAAGTCGAAGAGGAAGTGCTCGGCTCTCCGGTCACGCTCAAGCACGTCTATGACTTGGGCGAGGCGATCCTGGCCGGCGAAGCGGACGTGCGCGATATCTTCGAGGACACTGACGACGCCAACGCCGACCCCGACGAGGAACGCGGACCCGAGGCCGATGAGCGCCAACTCAAGCGGCTGGCGGTTCACGTCAAGAAGCTCAAGGAAATCAAGTCCAAGCTCGAGCAGGCCGAAAAGCGGCTGGCGCTGCGCAAGCCCGCGCCCAAAAAGAAGCTCGGCGCGGCGCGCAAGCCGACGGTTACCGAGCGCAACTTCCTGAAGCAGCGCGAGCGGGTGATCAAGGAATTCGGCTCGATGCAGCTCTCGCGCCGGCTGGTCGAAAATATCATCGAACACATGCGCGGGATGCTGCGTTCGTTCAACGAGGCGCGGCAGACTCTGCTGCGTTACGAAGAAGCGACCGGACGCTCGCCCAATGCGCTGCTCAAAGAAGCGGCCGAGGCCGAAGACCGCCGCCACGTGCTCAAGATCGGCGAGGCGCGCGAGAATCTGCTCGATATCGCGGCCCGAATCCGCGCCGCGCACCTCCAGATGCGCAAGGTCGAGGCCGAGGTCAAAGCCTCGGGCGAGGACTTTGCCCGCTCGATCGAGACGATCGCCGCCGGCCAGGATAAGAGCCGCCGCGCCAAGAAGGAACTCACCGAGGCGAACCTGCGCCTGGTCGTCAGCCTTGCCAAGCGTTATACCAACCGCGGCCTGGGATTTTTGGATCTGATCCAGGAGGGCAACATCGGGCTGATGCGCGCGGTGGACAAGTTCGAGTATCAGCGCGGCTACAAATTCTCGACCTACGCGACCTGGTGGATCCGCCAGTCGATGTCGCGCGCGATCGCAGACCAGGGGCGCACCATCCGGATTCCCGTGCACATGGTCGAGACGATCAACAAGCTGCTGCGCGTGACGCGGCTGCTGGTGCAGCGGCTCGGCCGCGAGCCGGGGCCCGAAGAGATTGCCGAGCAGATGGAGATGCCGCTCGACAAAGTGCAGAAGGTGCTCAAGATCGTCAAAGAGCCGATCTCGCTCGAGACTCCGATCGGCGACGAAGAGGAAAGCTCGCTCGGCGACTTCGTCGAGGACGAGTTGGCGCCCTCGCCGGTCGAGGCCGCGATCCAGGGCAACCTGGGCGAGCAGACCCGCAAGGTGCTCGCCACGCTGACCCCGCGCGAGGAGCAGATTCTGCGGATGCGCTTCGGGATCGGGCAGAAGACCGACTACACGCTCGAGGAAGTCGGCAAGCAGTTCGCCGTCACGCGCGAGCGAATCCGCCAGATCGAGGCCAAGGCGCTGCGCAAGCTGCGCCAGACCGGCCGCTCGCGCAACCTCGAAGGCTTCCAGGAACGCGAGTAAGCAGCGGCGCTTAGCGGCCCGGATGCCGGGCGTGGGTTCCGACGCGTATCCGGCGTGCACGGCCTCGAGGCCGCCTCCGACGGGCGCGCCGCGCGATCACGCGTGCGGCAGGGACAAATGCCCGCCCGCCCCCACACAAAGCCGGGACATGGACCCGGATTCCTCCCCCAAGGGTTGGGCTATTAACTAATCGAGGATCCCTCAACCGAGCCGGGCGTTCGCGGCGTCGACGCGTTCCTATTCTCTCGGAGAACGTTCCATGTTCCCCACAACCACAATAAGAGAAAACACATCAGAGCGGCGATCACGTTCTCGGCGCGGGGCGCCGCTATTAAGACCAACAGGCACGCAATTGCCAGTAAAACGCAGAGGTACGTACGGAATCGGCCGATCTCCAACGGAAGGACTACAACTGCGCAAGCCGCCATTACCAGGCTGGTTGCATCGCCTGAGCGGATTGAGCGAAAGGCCTGCCAGGATGCGACGCACAACAGGAGAAACAGACCCCAGTGAAGCGTGGCGAATGAATAGTTTACGATCTTCAGTTCCCTGTTCGGGCCGAATCGTTCGCCAAGCAAGAACGGTATGATTCCTCCGGCAAAAATAATTGCGAACGTACCCAGCCGCGCGAACATTGCTGATGCGGTAGCAACGCCGCCAACCTCCGAGCCAGCTCCAAAGGCGAGTTCCACCGATAGCCGGTAGACCAAAAAGGCGCAAATGGTTGACCCGAATACCAAACCGATGACGGCCAGCTTAAGGCGTGTGGGGTGAACCAGTTCTGGATTCGAGCGGCTGGTTTTCACGCGAATCTCCTGCGCACGATGCGCGGGTCGTTGCACGGCAGCCGTAGCACCGCACCGTGCGGCTGATGATATCACCTCGATTGCTAAAATATCGAGCGTCCTAGGCATCCAGAACCACCGCCGCCTCGGCCTGAGGCTCGGAGCAGAAGGGAGCAATGGAAGAAGGATTGGATTAGGTCGTTTCTCCCCCGACCGAAGCGGGCTTGGCCAAGGATCGGATTTTTCGGGCGAAATTGGAGCGGGAGATGGTGGCGCGAAAAGGGCGCGGCGCGGGCGCCAAGCGGATCGCGCGGGAACTTGGAATCGATCGCCAGACGGCCAAGCGCTGGCTGCGGGTTGGCGGTTCGCAGGCGCGGCGGGCGCCGGCCTGCCGCGTCGTGTTTTGCCCCCTATTGCTACAACCTGTGCCGATTGATACATCAATTTGTAGGATTTGGATGGGTAAAGTCCGGATTAACCGAAGTGGGAGAAACCAAGCTCTCCACTGAAGGCAAAGCAGGGCAGGGAGGTTCTGAAATGTTAAAGCGTGATTGGAGACAGACGCTTTGTACGATCGCATCCTGTCTCGCTTCACTTATGATCCTGTCGGCGCCGGCTCGCGCCGAAGTGAAGCCGGGGGAAGCGATCGGCGCGCAGAACGCGTCGCTGGTCAGGCAGTTCGTGTCGCCGGGGGTATATTACGCGGTGACGCACGGGATGCGGATGCAGATCGCGCCGACCGGGATTATCGAATGGCCGCCGCCGTATCGCGAGGCGACCGAAAAATATTCCGGGCAGGTGCGGTTGAGCGAAGATCGCCGCACGGTGGTGGGTTATGTGGCGGGGCAGCCGTTTCCGCTGATCGACCCCAATGATCCGGAGGTCGCGGTCAAGCTGGTGTGGAACAACGTGTTTCGCCCGATCAGTACCGACGACTACGATCTGCGCTTCTACGACTGCCAGACCGAGTACATCAAGCCGGGACAGGACCAGCGCATAATCGACGACATCGAGATCGGCCATTACGCGGGCTACGATTTGGTCGGACGCACGGAAGTCGATCCGATGCCGTTCGATCCTGACTACCGGGCCACCGGGCGGATGTGGCTGTTCGCGCTCTACCCGATACTCGCGCCGCAGGAATCGCGCGGGCAGGGACTCATCCGCTGGCGCTACGCGGATCCCAACAAGGGCGACGACTCGTGGGATTGGACGCCGGGAACGCGGCGCGTGCGGCGGCTCAACGAGGCGATGATGAGCTCGGCCACGGGCGCGCAGACCTACGACCCGGATCACTATTCAGGTTTCAATCCGAAGACCGAGCAGTACAACTACCGGTTCCTCGGGATGCGCGAGATGCTGGCCAGCGTGAATGCGGTGCACTCGCCCGAGATGACTTGCCCCTACGATGGCGGCGGGACGGCGTGTCCGGAGAATTGGGAGATGCGCCGGATGTATATCGTCGATGCCACGCCGCGCCGCGATCGCAAGGACGCGCCTTCGGCGCTGGATCGCGACACGGTGGTTTACCTGGACGCCGAAGCGTGGTTCGAGCCGTACATCGACACCTACGATCAGAAGGGGCAGCTCTGGCGCGCGCATATCTACTGGCTGACCTATCGCGATCGCCCGGTGCCCGACGCGCGGGTGGCGGTCTATCCGTTCAAGCGCGAGTTCGTGGTGGGCGCGGCGTCGATCGACGTGCAGGGCAATATCTCGACGATGTGCTATCTGCCGGGGCAGCATACGCCGGAGCGCGAATGCTGGTACATCAACATGGGCGCGATCTCGAAGGATTTCTGCACGGTGAAATCGATGGTGTCGGCGGCGCCGTGAAGAATATCTGATCAACAAACTGGACCGGATACGCAAACCAACGGCGCGGAGCGGGAATCGCTCCGCGCCGTTGGCTTGCGGCTATACAAGCTGGCCGAGGATCGCGCAGCGGGGAGGGTTCGATATAACTTTGCCTAATGAATGTTAGGTAGATTTTTCGCGTGCAAATTCTCGCGTCCGGAATCAATCGCATATATTGTGACTCCAGTGGGTGCGATGGCTGTGTGCCGATCAGGGAGGTTGCTCCGATGTTTAAGCGGATGGTAGCCGGAATTTCGCTAGCTGGCGCGATGACAGTCGTCGCGATCGCCGTGGCAATGCCGCGTGCGTCGGCGGCCACGGTCAAGCCGGGGGACGTGATTACCCCGCGGAACGCCGCGACGATCAAGGACCTCGTCAGTCCCGGCGTGTATTACATGGTCACGCACGGGATGCAGATGGACATCGTGCCGACCCAGCGGATCGATTGGCCGCCGCCGTACAAGGACGCGACCGAGAAGTATTCGTCACAGGTGCGCCTGAGCAGCGACCATCGCTCGGTCGCCGGCTACGTCGCTGGGCAGCCGTTTCCGATGATCGATCCGAACGATCCTTATGTGGCCAGCAAGATCATGTGGAACAACGTGTTCAAGCCGATCACCAGCGACGATTACGACCTGCGCTTCTACGACTGCCAGACCCAATATGTGAACCCGGGCCACGCGCAGCGTATTATCAACGATATCTGGGTCGGTCACTACGCGGGTTATGACCTGGTTGGGCGCACGGAGGTTGAACCGCTGCCCACCGATCCGGACTACAAGAAGACCAACCGCTTGTGGCTCTTCGCGATGTATCCGATCCTCGCTCCGGAGGATTTATACGGCTACGGTTTGATTCGCTTCCGCTACGGCAATCCCAATCGCGGCGACGATACGTGGGAATGGAATCCGGGCGCGCGGCGCGTGCGTCGGCTCGACGAGGCAATCCTGAGTACAGCGGGTGGCACGCAGACTTTCGACCCGGATCATTATTCAGGCTTCAATGCCAAGACCGAGTTCTACGATTATAAGCTCCTGGCCGACAAAGAGATGTTGCTGTGCGTCCACGCCAAGCATTCGCCTGAAGTCACTTGTCCAACCGATGGCGGTGCGTCGGCCTGTCCCGAGGACTGGGAGATGCGCCACGTCTATGTCGTCCAGGCGCTGCCGCGGCGCGAATTGGGCAAGGCCGGGGGTGCCCTGGACAAAAGCTCGATCATTTACGTCGATAGCGAAGTGTGGTTCGACCCCTTGGTTGACACCTACGATCGGGCGGGGCAGCTCTGGCGCACGAGCGTGCTGTGGCTTGCCTATCGCGACCGTCCGGTGCCCGACGCGCGGGTTGCTATCTACCCGTTCAAGCGTGAGTTTGTTGTGGGTTCCGGCCGGGTCGATATGGAAGGCGGGCTTTCGTCGATGTGCTATTTGCCGGGCCAGCATACGCCTGAGCGCGAATGCTGGTACATCAACATGGGAGCGGTGGATAAGGATTTTTGCACGGTGCGCGCGATGGTTGCGGCGGCGCCGTGAAGAGCGGGTCAGTCGTAACGCAATGAACGAAAATTGGCGCGGAGCCGCAAGGCTCCGCACCGATCGCCGTTTCGCCGGCGCATGCGTTCGAGCCTCGAGCGCTTGGTCGTAAGTGCGCCTAATGCATGTAAGGGATTTTTTTCATGTGCTTTTTTTTCCGTTCCGGGTAAACCTTAGGATCGGCATTGAACCAGTCGATGTTCTTCTGCCGATCAGGAGGTTTCTCGGATGCTTAAGCGGATGCTAGCCGGAATTTCGCTAGCTGGTGCGATGACAATCGTCGCGATCGCCGTGGCCATGCCGCGCGCGTCAGCAGCCACAGTCAAGCCGGGTGAGGTGATCACCCCGCAGAACGCCGCCACGGTCAAGGACATCGTCAGTCCCGGCGTGTATTACATGGTCGCGCACGGGATGCAGATGGACATCGTGCCGACCCAGCGTATCGATTGGCCGCCGCCGTACAAGGACGCGACCGAGAAGTACTCGTCGCAGGTGCGTCTGACCAGCGACCATCGCTCGCTCATCGGGTATGTCGCCGGACAGCCATTTCCGCTGATCGATTCGAATGATCCCCACGTGGCCAGCAAGATCATGTGGAACAATGTGTTCCGTCCGATTACCTCAGACGACTACGATCTGCGCTTCTACGACTGCCAGATCCAGTACGTCCGTCCCGGCAAGTCCCAGCGCGTCATCAACGACATCTGGGTCGGCCACTACGCGGGCTACTCGCTGGTGGGACGAACCGAGGTCGAACCTCTCCCCACCGATCCCGATTTCAAGGTGACCAACCGGCTGTGGGTCTTCGCGTTGTATCCGATCCTTGCCCCGGCCTCGGATTACGGCACCGGCCTGATTCGCTACCGCTACGCGGATCCGAAGCGTGGCGACGATTCGTGGACTTGGAATCCGGGAGTGCGGCGGGTGCGCCGGCTCAACGAGGCGATCCTGAGTTCCGCGACCGGCACGCAGACGTTTGATCCGGATCACTACTCGGGATTCAATGCCAAGACCGAATTTTATGATTACAAATTCCTGGGCGACAAAGAGATGCTGCTGAGCGTGCATGCCAAGCATTCGCCCGAAGTCACTTGCTCGACCGACGGCGGCGCCTCGGCGTGTCCGGAAGCCTGGGAGATGCGCCACGTGTATGTCGTTCAAGCGACCCCGCGCACCGATCTGGGCCAAGCGGGCGGAGCGCTGGACAAGCAATCGGTCATCTACATCGACAGCGAAGTCTGGTTCCCCCCCTTGGTCGACACCTACGATCGGCAGGGGCAGCTCTGGCGCTCGAATGTTTACTGGCTCGCATACCGCGACCGCCCGGTGCCGGATGCACGGGTCGCGATCTATCCGTTCAAGCGCGAGTTTGTGGTGGGCGCGGATCGGATCGACATGGAGGGCGGCATTTCGACGATGTGCTATCTGCCGGGACAGCATACGCCGGAGCGCGAATGCTGGTACATCAACATGGGCGCGGTGGACAAGGACTTCTGCACGGTGCGCGCGATGGTCGCGGCGGCGCCGTAAGAAGGCTCTGATCGCAACGCTGTGAAACGTATATCGGCGCGGAGTCGCAACGCTCCGCGCCGATTGCCTTTTCGCCGACGGAAGCGTTCGAGCCTCGAGCGCTTGTCCGTAAGCCTGTCTAATCCCTGCGGCGACTATTTTTCAGGTGCATTTTTTTTTGCTCCGCGCAAAACTTATCTGAGGTATTGAACCTTCTGATGTTCTTCTGCCGATAGAGGAGGTTTTTCGTATGCTTAAGCGGGTGCTAGCCGGAATTTCGCTAACTAGTGTGATGACAATCGTCGCGATCGCCGTGGCCATGCCGCGCGCGTCAGCAGCAACAGTCAAGCCGGGTGAGTTGATTACCCCCCAGAACGCCTCTGCGGTTAAGAGTCTCGTCTCGCCTGGCGTGTACTGGAAGGTCCAGCACGGGATGACGATGAAAATCGTTCCCACCCAGCGGGTCGATTGGCCGCCCCCGTACAAGGATGCGACCGAAAAATATTCGTCGCAGGTCAGACTCTCGGACGACCATCGCTCGGTAGTCGGCTACGTTGCCGGCCAACCGTTCCCGTTGATCGACCCTAACGATCCACAGGTCGCTCAGAAGCTTGTCTGGAACAATGTCTTCCGGCCGATTACTAGTGACGACTACGATCTGCGGTTTTTTGAATGCCAGGCGCAGAACGTGCGGCCAGGAAAAAGCCAATGGATCATTAACGACACAATGGTCGGCCATTATGCGGGCTACTCTGAAGTTGGGCGCACCGAAGTCGAGCCGATACCGACCGACCCGGATTACAAGAAAACCAACAGAATGTGGCTCTTCGGGCTTTACCCGATTCTTGCCCCCGCCTCGGAGCGTGGAACCGGATTGATCCGCTTTCGTTATGGCGATCCGAAAAAGGGCGACGATTCGTGGACTTGGAATGTCGGTGCGCGGCGCGTGCGGCGTTTGAATGAAGCGATTCTCAGCACCTCAACTGACGTGGCGAGCGCATGGAATCCGGACCACTATTCCGGATTTAATCCCAAGACGCAAGCGTATAATTATAAGTTTCTCGGTGAAAAGGATATGCTGGCCGTTATACACGCGCAGTATTCGCCTGAGAAAACCTGCGCAACCGACGGCGGCGCTTCGGCCTGTCCGGAGGCGTGGGAGATTCGCCACATGTACGTGCTCGAGGCGACGCCGCGCTACAATGTTGTCGAAACCTTGCAGGGCAGGAACGTTGTCTACCTCGACTCGGAAGTATGGTTCCAACCTTATGTGGACACCTATAATCAAAAGGGAGAACTGTTCCAGAATTACCTATTCTACCTGACGTATCGCGATCGACCGGTACCAGACGCGCGAGTCGCGATCTATCCGTTCAAGCGCGAGTTCGTAGTCGGCTCCAATTCGACAGACCTGGAGGGCGGTGTGGCAAGCATGTGCTATCTGCCCAGTCGCAACAGTCCCGAACGTGAGTGCTGGTACATCAACATGGGCGCCGTTTCAATCAGCTTTTTTACCGCCGAAGCGATGGCGGCGGCGGCAGAAGGGGGTCAGGCCAACCAGTAGATTTACTCCGTCTGAATTGAGCGAAATTAGGGGGGCCGTCGACCAATAGAGACACCGGTCGGCGGCCCTTCGCTTTTTCAAGGCCTACGCGGATCTGCGCTGCATTCCCGCCGTGGCGTTACTCGACAGTCACCGATTTGGCCAGATTGCGCGGCTGATCGATATCGGTCCCGCGCTCCGCCGCGACGTGGTACGCGAGCAGTTGCAACGGAACCGTCATCAGCACCGGCGTCAGCATCCGGTTGGTCGCGGGCACCACGATTACCTCGCTCGCGACCGAGCGCAACTCGTCGGTCGCGCGATCGGTCAACGCGATAATCTTTCCGCCGCGCGACTCGACCTCGCGCAGATTCGACAGCATCTTGTCCGCCAGGTCGTCATGCGGAATCAGCACCACCACCGGCATGTTCTCATCGATCAGCGCGATCGGCCCGTGTTTCATGAAGCCGGCGGGAAAGCCCTCGGCGTGAACGTAGGATATCTCTTTAAGCTTTAGCGCGCCTTCGAGCGCGACCGGATGATTGATGCCGCGACCGATGTAAATGAAATCGCGCGCTTGCGCGTACTTGCGCGCGACTTGCTCGATTGCGGGTTCGAGCTCGAAGATCGCTTTGATCTGCGCGGGAATCGCGAATGCGGGCGCCAGCAGCGCTTCGGCTTCGGCCGCGCCGAGCCGGCCCATCCGCGCCGCCAGATGAATCGCGAACAGGTAATACGCTTCGATCTGCGTGATGAAGCACTTGGTCGTCGTCACGCTGATCTCGGGACCGCAGCGCGTGTACAGCCGCGCGTGCGCCTTGCGCGCGATCGAGGAATCAAGCGTGTTGGTCAGACCGATCACGTGTGCGCCGCGCCGCAACCCCTCCTCCATCGCGGCAATCGTGTCGGCGGTCTCGCCCGACTGTGAGATCGCGAACATCAGCGTGCGCGAATCGATCGGCGCGCGCCGGTAGCGGAACTCGGAGGCGAAGTCGGCCTCGACCGGAATTCCGGCCAGCTCCTCGATCATGTACTTCCCGATCTGCGCCGTGATCCACGACGCGCCCTCGCTGACCATCACGATGCGCCCGATCGCACCTGCCCCGCCGGGCGGCAGCAGCTCTTCATCGAAGCGCACGGCGGACGAACCGGCCGTCGCGCGATCCGCGATCGTGTCGATCCACGCCTGCGGCTGCTCGCTTATCTCCTTGCGCAGATAATGCTTGAAGCCGCCCTTGGTGGCGGCCACCGCGTCCCACTCGATGTGGCGCGGCACGCGGGTGACGGCGGCGCCGTCGAACTTCATGATTCGCACGCCGCGCGCGGTGACCTCCGCCAGCTCGCCGTCGTCGAGCACCACGGTCGAGCGCGTGTGGCTCAAGATCGCCGGAATGTCCGAGGCGACAAAGTTTTCGCCCTCGCCCAGTCCCAACACCAGCGGAGTCGCGGTTTTTGCCGCCACCAGCTTGTCAGGCTCGGTCTCCGACAGCACCACGATTGAAAACGATCCGCGCAGCTCGGCGACCGCAAGCCGCACCGCCTCGGTGAGTCCGGCGCCCGCCTTGATGCGCTCCTCGATCAGATGCGAGATCAGCTCGGTGTCGGTTTGCGATTTAAGCTGATGGCCGCGCGCGAGGAGCGCGGTGCGCAGCTCGAGATAGTTCTCGACGATACCATTGTGAATCACGGCGACCGGCCCGGCCTTGTGCGGATGCGCGTTTTCTTCAGACGGGCGTCCGTGCGTGGCCCATCGCGTATGCCCGATTCCGATCCGTCCGCCGAGCGGATCAGTGGCTAGTTTCGCGCGCAGATTGGCCAGCTTGCCCGCGGCGCGCCGCACCTCGAGCTTGCCGTTTTGCACGATGGTTGCGATGCCGGCGGAGTCGTAACCGCGGTATTCGAGCCGCGCGAGACCCTCGAGCAAAATTGGATCGGCCGGCGACATTCCGACGTATCCGATGATTCCACACATCGTAATTCTCCCGCGCATCAATTGCGCCACAGCGTGTTGCGCCGCACTTTCGCGCGGCAGTCCTGGGAATCACGCCGCCGCCGGCGCGCATCGCCGCATCCGCGCGCGATCCGCAACCGCGCGCGATCCGCAACCGCAGGAGATGATCAAAGCGGGAGAGTTTCTTTAGTCTTCGTCAGGGCGCGATGCCCTGCCACTTCAGGCGATATTTGTCACGCGGTCACCCGCGTGGTTTGTCCGCCTGTTTCGGCCGTGGAGCCGGGAAGCTATCCGCCGAGTCTTTCGATGAAGCTTCCACCTCGTCAACTCGGATTGCCGATGCGATCCGAGTCCTGGCGCTACTCTCGTCCGATACGTTCTATCAGCTCGATCATCACCTCGAAATGAATTGGGGCCGCGAGTCCCTTGCCAGCAATTATCCGCGCCCCCACAATCGCGCACAAGCGCGAGATTTGGGCTAGATGCCGTCGCCTGCCGCTTTACCTGGATTTCGCCGGGTCCGGGACAATGCCGGAATCCCCACCGGAACTCGCGTCCGCGCTGGAATCGTCGCCGTGGCGTTTGCGCCAGGCGGCGGTCCAGCCGGGTTTTTCGCGCTGCGGATGATGCGACATCACGAGCGCGCCGTCGGCGACCTCGCGCACGATCGTGGTGCCTGCGGCGACGTACACGTCGCTGCCGACCTTGATGGGCGCGATGAGCTGCGTATCGCATCCGATCATGCATCGGTCGCCGATCTCGGTGTGATGCTTTTCGTACCCGTCGTAGTTGACGGTGATGACGCCGCATCCGACGTTAGTGTCGCGGCCGATCGTGGTGTCGCCCAGGTAACTCAGATGGCTGGCCTTGGTGCCGCGTCCGATTTTAGCCTTTTTGGTCTCGACGAAATTGCCGATGCGGTTATGGCCTTCGAGCTCGGTTCCGGCGCGCAGATTCGCGAACGGGCCGATCTCGGAGTCCGCGCCGATGCGGCATTCCTCGGCGCGCACGCCGAGCTTCAAATGGCAGCGCTCGCCGATCTCGACGTCCTTGAGCCACGCGGTGCCGTCGATTCTGGTCTCCGCGCCGATCCGGCATCGCCCCAGGATTTGCACGTTGGGGCCGATAATCACGTCGGCGGCGATCTCCGCCTGATCGGAGATGTACGCCGAGGCGGGATCGACGATCGTCACTCCGGCCGCCATCAGGCGGCGATTGACCTGGTCACGAAGTATGCTCTCCATCGATGCCAACTCCTCGCGGGTATTTACGCCGGCAAATTCTCCCGCATCCGGCGCCTGCCATGCCCGGGGCTTAAGGCCGCGGGCGTGTGCGGCGGCTACAATATCGGTCAGGTAAAGCTCGTGCTGCGCGTTGCGGGGTTCGAGCCCGGCGAGCGCATGGCGCAGAAAGTCCGCACGCGCGATATAGACGCCGGTGTTAGTCTCGCCGAGGGCGAGCTCGGCGGCGGATGCGTCGCGCGCCTCGACGATCGCGCGCACCTCGCCGTTCGGGTCGCGGATGACGCGCCCGTATGCGCCGCCGTCGCCGAGGCTGACGCTGATAAACGACAGCGCGGCGCCGCTTTGGCGATGCGCGCGAAGGAACTCGCGCAGCGTCGTTCCAGTGAGCATCGGCATGTCGCCATACGCGATCAGCACGTCACGATCGTAGTCCAGTGCAAGGGCGCTCATGCCAACCCGGGCCGCGTCGCCGGTGCCGCGTGGCTCGGCTTGAATCGCGACCGCGATCGCCGCGTTCCTGGCGGCCGCGCGAATGGCGGCTTCGACTTCGCGCGCCTGATAGCCGAGCACAGCGACGATCCGCGCGGCGCCTGCGTCCTCGAGCGCGCGGATCGTCCGCGCGGCCATCGCGGCGCCACCAATTTCGTGCAGCACCTTGGCGCGCCGCGAGCGCATTCGCGTGCCGAGTCCGGCGGCTAGAACGATCGCGGCGAGGCCGCGCGGTTCTATGGATGAATCGTCGGCCATCGGTTTAATCGTACTCGCTGTAATTTGAGACCTTCCACGTGCCGCTTTCCTTGCGCGTGGTGATCATCCAGTTCTTCTCGAACGAACCGCCCTCGGGCACGTCGATAGTCGCGCGGAACACGAACTGAATGTGATCGGGGGCGTCACGCTCCGCCTCGAGCTTGTAATGAATCACCGGTTTGCGCGTGGTCTCGTCGATCGCCTGGCCCTGGGTCAGCTTCATCTCCTGATGCAGCTTGTCGAGCGCAAGTCCGGTGCATAACGGCTCGGCGGATTTCAGATCGATCGCCATGTAGTGGGCGGTGATGAAACGGTCAACGACGCCGCGCGGGCTGTTGGATTTCGTACACGCGCATGCGGCGAGCAGCGCAAATCCGATCGCGATAGCCGTCAGGCGGTGCGTGCCGCGGGGCTTAAGGACTCGTTGGGGGGTCGTCATTTTTTCCTGAACAGCTCGTCAAGTCCTTTGCGTGGGTTGGTCCGCGTTGCAAAGCGCGCGGCGGCGCGGCTCTGCGCCGCAACGAAGTATTCGCAAAAGTTGGCGCGCTCCTTGTCAACCACCCGCTCGGCCATCGGCTCGCGGCACTGGTTGTTGTACGCCGGATCATAAAAGCCGCAGTTGCGGCAGGCGTGCTGCGCGCGCCCGCATCCGGGGCACTCGTCGCGAAAGCCGACCCGTTCGCGAAATTCGATTTCACCGCCGCAAAAGAAACAGTTCATCGCGCGTGCCCGGCCTTTGAACCCGCCCGCGAGCCACGGGAAAGCGTGCTTTTTCAAGCACTTCGCCACTGCTAGCATATCCGCTGTGACACCCGTGCGCGAGACGATGCTCGAGGCGATCACGGCGTTTGCCGCCGCGTTGGAGCACGCCGCGCGCGCCTCGGCGAATACGGTGGACAATTACCGCCGCGACCTGATGTCGCTGCGGAGATTTTTGCTCGAACGCGCCGCCCATCTGGGCCGCGACGAAACCGAGATCGATCCGGCCTCGATCACACAGGATCATATTCGCGGATGGCTCGCCGGGATGATGAAGACCCATCGGCGCGCGACCGTGCAGCGCCGGCTGAGCGCGGCCAAAGCTTTCTTCCGCTACCGCGAGAACGCCGGCCTCGCGGTGAATCCGGCGCGCACGATGCGCTCGCCGCGCTCCGAGCGCAGGCTGCCCCAGGTGCTCGGCCAGGACGATATCGCAAAGCTCCTCGCGCTGGACGCCGACGGGCATACGCCAGCCGCGCTGCGCGATCGTGCGATAATCGAGACCCTCTACTCGACCGGGATTCGGGTGAGCGAGCTGGTCGGACTGGACTGGCGCGATATCGACGAGGAGATTGGGATGCTTACGGTGCGCGCCGGCAAGGGTAACAAGGATCGGGTGACGCCGATTGGAGAGCCCGCGCTCGACGCGCTGTTCGCGTGGCGCCGCGCGATGCCGATTGCGTGGGAGGCGCAAGGCCCCGTGATCGTGAATCTGCGCGGCGCGCGGCTGACTACGCGCAGCGTCGAAAATATCGTGCGCGATCGAATCACCCGTGCGGGAGTGCCGATCGCGCTGACTCCGCATGGGCTGCGCCACTGCTTCGCAACGCATATGCTGGGTAACGGCGCCGACCTGCGCTCGATTCAGGAGATGCTCGGCCATGCGAGCCTTGCGACCACTCAGCGCTACACTCACGTCAGCGTGAATCATCTAAAAGAGGTTTATCGGCGCGCGCATCCGCGCGCCTGAAGCAATCATGAAAATCCGCAGCACGACGATCTTGAGCGTTCGCCACGCCGGCAAAGTAGTGATGGCCGGCGACGGCCAGGTCAGCGCCGGACCGACCATCATGAAGAGCGGCGCGCGCAAGGTGCGCCGCCTGCACGGCGATCGCGTGCTGGCGGGCTTCGCCGGCTCGACCGCCGACGGGCTGACGCTGTTTGACAAGTTCGAGAGCAAGCTCCAGGAGTACAACGGAGTGCTGCGGCGCGCCGCGGTCGAGCTGGCCAAGGACTGGCGCACCGATCGGGTGCTCCGCCGGCTCGAAGCGATGCTGGTGGTGGCGGACGCGGAGAGTTCGCTTCTGCTTTCGGGTGCGGGCGACGTGATCGAGCCGGACGACGGCATCCTGGCGATTGGATCGGGCGGGAATTTCGCGCTTTCGGCGGCGCGCGCGCTCATTCGCCATAACCCCGGACTATCGGCGCGTCAGATCGCGGAAGCGTCGCTCAAGATCGCATCGGAAATTTGCGTCTATACCAACGATCAGTTGATCGTCGAAGAGTTATAGTCACGTGGCGCGATCGCGATTAGTCTTTGCATTGCGCGGCGCGCCCGAAGCGGCCCGCCCAGCGAACATATAATGCCAGTTCCCCAGGTAATGACCCCCCGCGAGATCGTCTCCGAGCTCGATCGCTACATCGTCGGCCAGCACGACGCCAAGCGCGCGGTTGCGATCGCGCTGCGCAATCGATGGCGGCGGCAGAACGTGTCGCCGGACCTGCGCGACGAGATCGCGCCCAAAAACATCCTGATGATCGGACCCACCGGCGTGGGCAAGACGGAAATCGCCCGCCGCCTGGCCAGGCTCGCGCAGGCTCCGTTCATCAAGGTCGAAGCCTCGCGCTACACCGAGGTCGGCTACGTCGGCCGCGACGTTGAATCGATGATCCGCGATCTGGCGGAAATCTCCGTCAAGATGGTGCGCGAGGAAGCGCGCGGCGGCGTCAAGGTCAAGGCGCGCGAGAACGCCGAGGAGCGCCTGCTCGATCTGCTGTTCCCGCCGCCGGCCAAAGCGCGCCGCGCCGCGGGCATCACGCCCGAAGGACGCCTCGAATCATCCGACGGCGACTCGCATCGCGACACCCGGGAAAAGCTGCGCAAGCTTCTGGCTCAGGGCCATCTCGACGATCGCGAAGTCGAGATCGAGGTCTCGGCCAGCGCGACCCCGATGGTCGAAGTGTTCACCCCGCAGGGCATGGAAGAGATGGGCTTCAACATGAAGGATCTGATGAGCCAGATCATGCCCAAGAAAACGCATCTTCGTAAGGTGAAGATTCCAGAGGCGCTCGAACTCCTGACCCAGGAAGAGGCCGCCCGGCTGGTCGATATGGAGGCGGTCGCGCACGAGGCGATCCAGCGCGCCGAGCAATCGGGAATCGTGTTTATCGATGAGATCGACAAGATTGCAGGACGCGAGGCGGGCCGCGGTCCCGACGTCTCGCGCGAGGGCGTGCAGCGCGACCTGCTGCCTATAGTCGAAGGCTCGACCGTCAATACCAAGTACGGCGCGATCCGCACCGACCATATCCTGTTCGTCGCGTCGGGGGCGTTCCACACCAGCAAGCCCTCCGACCTGATCCCGGAGTTTCAGGGCCGCTTCCCGATTCGCGTCGAGCTCAAGGCGCTCGCGCGCGAGGACTTTGTCCGCATCCTGACCGAGCCGGAAAACTCGCTGACCCGCCAGTATGTAGCGCTGATGGCGACCGAGGGGCTTAAGCTGCGCTTCACCGACGACGCCGTGGATGCGCTGGCCGCGATCGCGGCGCAGGTCAACGAGCGGACCGAGAATATCGGCGCGCGCCGCCTGCACACCGTCCTGGAGCGCCTGCTCGAAGAGGTTTCGTTCAGCGCGCCCGAGCTCAGCGAGCGCGACCTGGTGGTTGACGCGGCGTACGTGCACGGCCACCTGGACCCGATTCTCAAGGACGAGGATCTCTCGCGCTACATCCTGTAATATCGATGCTCCCCGGCTGCCGGACGCGCGTCCGCGGCGCGCGGCAGGCGCCAATTGCGCGGCGCGCGCAAGCCTGTTTTGATTGCCTCTTACGGCGGCTCCGCGGGCGAGCCGCTAGCATCGAGAGCTGACGGAGGCTACGTGACCAAAGACCTCATCGCGCGGGCCGAGGTTTTAATCGAGGCGCTGCCCTACATCCGGCGCTTTCGTGGCCAGACGTTCGTCATCAAGTACGGCGGCCACGCGATGCAGTCCGACGAGCTGCGCTCGGGATTCGCCGAGGACGTGGTGCTGCTCGATCTGGTCGGCATCAACCCGGTCATCGTGCATGGCGGCGGTCCGCAGATAAGCGAGCTGATCGGCAAGCTCGGGCTGAAGTCGCGCTTCGTGCGCGGGATGCGCGTGACCGACGCGGCCACGATGGAAGCGGCCGAGATGGTCCTGCAGCGGATCAACAAGGATATCGTCGCGATGCTGTCGCGGCACGGCGGCCGCGCGGTTGGGCTGTCGGGCAAGGACGGCGACCTGATCGTTTCGCGCAAGATGCGGATGGTCGTAAAGGACGAGGCCGGGCGCAAGAGCGCGGTTGATATCGGACTGGTCGGCGAAATCGATCAGGTCAATCCCGAGATCATCCGGACCCTCGAGGCGGCGAATTTCATTCCGGTCGTCGCGCCAACCGGCGTGGGGCGCGACGGCCAGACCTACAATATCAATGCCGACGTGGCGGCCGGTGAAATCGCCGCCGCGCTCAAGGCCGAGAAGCTGATCCTGCTGAGCGACGTGGAAGGCGTGAAGGATCGCGATGGCAATCTCATCTCGACGCTCGACGCGGCCGAGGCGCGGCGCCTTATCGCGCGCGGCGTGATACAGGAAGGGATGATTCCCAAGGTCGAATGCTGCATCGACGCGCTCGCCAAGGGAGTGGCCAAAACCCACATTCTCGACGGCCGGGTGCGGCACGCGGTGCTTCTCGAAATTTTCACGCGCTCCGGGGTCGGCACCGAAGTGGTGCACAGACGGGCGCGGGTCGCGGACCTTGCGCGCGGCGTCAAGAAGAAAGCCTGAGGGTCGGATGGCAACAGCACGATGAACAACGCGGAAATTGTTGAACTCTCCCATCGCAACATGGTGGACATCTACGGATGCCTGCCGATCGCGTTCGTGCGCGGACACGGCGCATACCTGTTCGATGCCGACGGAAACCGCTACCTGGATTTCTTCTGCGGTCTCGCCGTCACCAGCTTGGGCCACGGGCATCCGCGCGTCGTCCGCGCGATCAAGGAGCAGGCCGAAAAGCTGACCCACGTCTCGAACGTGTTTCACACCGAGCCGACCGCGCGTCTGGCCGAGCGTCTGGCGGCTCGATTTGGCGCCGGCAAAGTGTTCTTCGGAAATTCCGGCGCCGAGGCCAACGAGGCTGCGATCAAGCTCGCACGGCGCTGGGGCCACAAGGACGGCGGCGGGCGCTACGAAATAATCGCGATGCTGGGTTCGTTCCACGGCCGCACGCTCGCGACCTTAAGCGCGACCGGCCAGGAAAAATACCATCAGGGGTTCCAGCCTCTAGTGCCGGGCTTTCGCCTGGCGCCGTTCGATGACATCGCGGCGCTCGAGCGCGCGATTCACGACGAGACCGTGGGCGTGATGGTCGAGCCGATTCAGGGCGAAGGCGGCGTGGTCACGCCGCATCCTGATTATTTGAAGCGCCTGCGCGAGTTCTGCGATCGGCGCGGCATTCTGCTCATCCTTGACGAGATTCAGGTTGGGGTGGGTCGCACCGGAAAATTCTTCGCCTTCGAGCACACCGGCATCAAGCCCGATATCGTGACCCTCGCCAAGGCGCTGGCGGGCGGCGTTCCGATCGGCGCGATGATCGCGAAAGACGAGATCGCGTCCGCCTTCACGCCCAGCAGCCATGGCACGACCTTCGGCGGAAACCCGATCGCGTGCAGCGCGGCGCTCGCCGTGCTGGACGCTATCGAGCAGGAAGGAATTCTGGCGAACGCAACCACCGTGGGCGCGTATCTGCTCGAGCGGCTGCGCGCGATCGCGAAGAACTGTCCGCGCGTGGTCGAAGTCCGCGGAAAGGGTATGATCATCGGCGTGGTTCTAAATGGCGATCCGCGCCCTATCGTTGACGCCTGCCTGCGCGAGAAGCTGCTGGTCAACGGCACCGCGGGCAATGTCCTGCGCCTGCTGCCTCCGCTGAATCTCACGCGAGAGGAAGCTGACGCCGGGCTTAAGATAATCGAGAGCGCGCTCATGAGCGCGCCGGGAACGGCGTGAGCTCCCCCGTGCAAAAGGGGCGTGCGGCGCATCATCCGGGCGCCGAGCCGCGAGCCAAGCGCGACTTTCTGGACATGGTGTCGCTCGACGCGGGCGAGCTTCAGGGTTTGCTCGCGCTCGCCGCGCGGCTCAAGGCTGAGCTCAAATCCGGCATCGAGCATCCCTATCTGCGCGGGCGAACGCTCGCGATGATTTTCCAGAAGCCTTCGCTGCGCACCCGGATCACGTTCGAGACCGGGATGGCGCAGCTCGGCGGCCACGCGATCTATCTGGCGCCGGGCGATATCGGAATCGGCGAGCGCGAGACGGTCAAGGACGTGGCGCGCAATCTCTCCCGGGTTGTCGATCTGATAATGATTCGAACCTTCGCGCACGCCAACTGCGTCGAGATGGCGCGTGAGGCATCGGTGCCCGTCATCAACGGGCTCAGCGATTTGCTGCATCCCTGCCAGGTGCTGGCGGATCTGCAAACCCTGCAAGAACACTTTGGCCGGGATATCTCGAAACTCAAAATCGCGTGGGTCGGCGACGGATTCAATATGGCGCAGAGCTGGATTGAGGCGGCTGCCCTGTTGGGATTCGAGCTGCGGATCGCGGTGCCGCGGGGCTACGAGCCGGAGGCGAGTTTCCTCGTGCGGATGCGGCGCCAGGAAATCGGCATCGTGACTGGCGATCCGCTCCGGGCGGTCGCCGATGCCGACGTGATCTACACCGACACGTGGACCTCGATGGGCCGCGAAAAAGAGGCCGTGCGGCGCCGCCGCGACTTCAGAGATTTTCAGGTTAACAGCGCGCTGGTCCGCCACGCGGCGAAGGAAGCAGTGGTGATGCACTGCCTGCCGGCGCATCGCGGCGAGGAGATCACCGACGAGGTGATCGACGGTCCGCGCTCGCTGGTGCTCGAGCAGGCCGAGAATCGGCTCCACGCGCAGAAGGCCGTGATGGTCTGGCTGCTGCGCCCGGAGGTTTTGGCGCATACGGCGCCCGCGCGCGGCGTGTGATTTAATCGAACAAAAGATGGCTTCCGAAAAAATCAAAAAGCTGGTGCTCGCCTACTCGGGCGGGCTCGATACCTCGGTAATGCTGCGCTGGATCAAGGATCAGTTCGGATGCGAGGTTATCGCGTACTGCGCCGACGTAGGGCAGGGCGAGGAGACCGTCGGTCTCGAGGCAAAAGCGCTCGGCACTGGTGCGAGCAAGCTCGTACTCGCCGATCTGCGTGAGGAATTTGCGCGCGACTTCGTGTTCCCGATGATGCGCGCCAACGCCGTGTACGAGGGCTACTACCTGCTCGGCACGTCGATCGCGCGTCCTGTGATCGCGAAGCGGCTAATCGAAATCGCGCGGGAGGAAGGCGCCGACGCCGTCGCCCACGGATCCACCGGCAAAGGCAACGACCAGGTCCGGTACGAACTGGCCATCGCGCGGCTCGCACCAGAGCTCAAAATAATCGCGCCATGGCGCCGCGCCGACTGGACCTTCACGGGGCGCGCCGACATGATCGCATACGCGAATGAGAAAAAGATTCCGATTCCGGTCACCGCCGAAAAGCCCTATTCGATGGATCGCAACCTGGTGCATATCAGCTACGAGGGCGGAATTCTGGAAGACCCCTGGCGCGAGCCGTACAACGACATGTTCCGCTTGACGGTGGCGCCCGAGAACGCGCCCGGCCAGCCCGAGTACGTCGAGATCGAATACGCGGCCGGCGACCCGGTCGCGATCAACGGCGAGCGGCTTTCGCCCGCGAAAATTATCGAGCGCGCCAACCAGATCGCGGGACGCCACGGCGTCGGCCGGGTCGATATGGTCGAGAACCGCTACGTCGGAATCAAATCGCGCGGCGTGTACGAGACCCCGGGGGTCACGATGCTCACGCATGGGCATCGCGGCGTCGAGCAGCTCACCCTCGACCGCGAGGTGATGCATCTTCGCGACTCGATGGTCTCGCGATACGCCGAGATGGTGTATTACGGTTACTGGTTCGCGCCCGAGCGAGAGGCGTTGCAGACGCTGATCGACGCGGCGCAGCGTGAGGTGAACGGGGTCGCACGCGTGAAGCTCTACAAGGGCGCGGCGACCATCGCGGGACGCAAGTCGGGCAACTCGCTGTACGATCCCGCGATCGCGAGTTTTGAAGAGGCGGGCGGTTACAATCAGGCCGACGCCGACGGTTTCATCCGGCTCGCCGGCACTCGCCTGCGCGCGCTCGCGCGCGTGCGGGGCGCAGGCGCGAAGGGCCGCGTGGAGAAGTGAAGCTTGGGCAAGGTTATCCAGTTCCGGCCGCCGAAGTCGCAGCCGAAGTTGGTGCCCCGAATCCGCGCGGGGCACTGCCCCAAATGTCTGCACAAAATGGACGTGCATATCGTCCATCCCGACGGCAACGTAAGCTGCGCGGCGCGCGGATGCCTGTGCCGGACGCGCCACCCCGAATGAGCGGGCTTGCGCAATGCCGCCCCGCGCAGGCATCCTCGCGGCCGTGACCTCCCGCTTGAAGCCGCCGAGCCGCGCGCGCGCGGCGTCCAGCCTGATCCGCGGGCGGTTCGCGCGCGGGCGGCTGCCCGAGGTCGAGGCGTTCACCGCTTCGCTGCCGTTTGATCGGCGCCTGTTCCGGCACGACATTCGCGGTTCGATCGCGCACGCGCGGATGCTCGCGAAGGTGCGGCTGGTCCGCGCCGCGGAAGCGCGCGCGATCGAGCGTGGACTAAAAGAGATCGAGCGCGAGATCGCCGCCGGGGGGTTCCGGTTCAATATCTCCGACGAGGATATCCATCTCGCGATTGAGCGCCGGCTGATCGCGAAAATTGGCGACGCGGGGCGCAAGCTGCACACCGGGCGTTCGCGCAACGATCAGGTCGCGCTCGACTTGCGCCTCTATCTGCGTGACGAACTGACCGAGGTCATCTCGATTGTGGGCGCCCTGCGCACCGCGCTCATCCGGCTTGCGCGCCGCCACGTCGAAACCGTGATGCCCGGCTACACGCACTTGCAGCGCGCGCAACCGGTCTCGCTGGCGCATCATCTGCTCGCCTACGTCGAGATGCTGACCCGCGATCGCGAGCGCTTCGAGCAGGCCCGCGCGCGCACCGACGTGATGCCGCTCGGCGCGGGCGCGCTGGCGGCGACCACGCTGCCGATCGATCGCGCGATGGTGGCGCGCGAGCTGGGGTTCGCGCAAATCACCGCCAACAGCATCGACGCGGTTTCGGATCGCGATTTCGCGGTTGACTTTCTTTCGGCCGCGGCGCTGCTGGCGGTGCATCTATCGCGGATGAGCGAAGAGCTGATTCTGTGGACTTCGGCCGAGTTCGGCTTTGCCGCGCTGCCCGATGAATTTTCGACCGGCAGCTCGATGATGCCGCAGAAGAAGAATCCCGATCTCGCCGAACTGATTCGCGGCAAGACCGGCCGCGTGATCGGCGACCTGATGGCAATGCTCACGATTCTGAAGGGGCTTCCGCTCGCGTACAATTCCGATTTGCAGGAAGACAAAGAGCGGGTCTTCGACGCGTTAGATACCATCAAGCCCGCCACGCGCCTGATGGCGAAGCTGTGGCCCGCGCTGCGTTTCGATCGCGCGGCGCTGCGCGCGGCTGCCGGCGGGTTCGCGCTCGCGACCGATCTGGCCGAGTATCTGGTCATGCGCGGGGTGCCGTTTCGCGAGGCGCACGAGATCGTGGGCAGGATAGTGCGCGAGTGCGCCGCGGGCGGCAAGACGCTCGAAGAGCTGACGCATCGCGATCTGCGCCGCTACTCGGCGAAGTTTCGGCCCGACGCCGCCTCGATGCTTAGCGCCGAAAATTCGCTCGGGCGGCGCGCGATTACCGGCGGACCCGCGCCCCGCACCGTCGGGCGGCGCATAAGAGAGATCGATCGATGAGCAAAGGGTTGCGCGCGTATATTTTCGTCAGCATCGCGGCGTTCGTGGCCGCGGCCGTATGGACGGGATGCGGGGTCAAATCTCCGCCCATACCTCTGCAGTACGCGAGTCCGCAGAGAATTCTGGATCTGCACGCGGTTTCGGAAAAGCACTCGATCAGGCTGACTTGGGGGCGCCCCGTTACCTACACCGGCGGCGCCACCATGCGCGACCTCGGGTCGTTCCTGATTATGCGCGCGTCCCGGCAGAGCCCATACCAGGAGGTCGGCCGCGTCGAGGTGACCGATCAAAGCCGCTTCCAGCAGCAGCGCGAATTCACCTATCTGGACAGGGGTGCGGTGCTGGGCCAGGGTTATAGCTACGAGGTCATCTCGATGACGACCGGCGGCAACAAGAGCCTGCCCTCGAACGAGGTCACGATAGTGCGATCGATTCCGCCGCCGCCGCCGAACCCGGAAAATTTCGTGGTGCCAACGCCGGCGCCGCTGCCGTGATCACACTGCCGCGACGTGGCCGGCGCCGGTCCATGCGAGGCGTTTATTCGCCGCTGCAGGCTGTGGTAGAACCGACCTTCACCGTCATAGTGGCGGCCACGGCCGCCAGATCCCTCGCGATGAAATGAATTACTTCGATTACAAAGACGATCAGCTATTTTGCGAAGAGGTCGCGCTGGCCGAACTGGCCGCGCGCGTCGGAACCCCCTTCTACGTTTACAGTGCGCGCACGCTGCGGCGTCATTACCGGGTCTTCGACGAAGCGTTCGCCGACACCGATCATCTGATCTGCTATGCGATGAAGGCGCTGTCCAACCTGAGCATCCTGCGGCTCTTCGCCTCGATGGGCGCGGGCTTCGACATCGTGTCGGCCGGCGAGCTGATGCGCTGCCTGCGCGTGGGCGCCGACCCGCGCATGATAGTGTTTTCCGGCGTCGGCAAAACCGACGAGGAGATCTCCGCGGCGCTCGAGGCGGGGATCCTGATGATCAACGTCGAGTCGCGCCCCGAGCTGCATCGCATATCGGAGGTCGCCGGACGCATGCGGCGCCGCGCGCCGGTCAGCCTGCGCGTCAATCCCGATCTCGATCCGGGAACCCATCCGCACATCTCGACCGGGCATCGCGACTCGAAGTTCGGCGTGCCGCTATCGCAGGTGGGCGAATATTATGCAGAGGCGCGCGGGCTGCAGAACCTCGAGCTGGTGGGGCTCAGCACCCACATCGGATCGCAAATCACCGATACCGCGCCGTTCACCGAGGCCGCGCGCAAAGTCAAGGCTATAGTCACGGATCTGCGTGCGTCGGGCCTGGCGCTGAAATATCTGGACATCGGTGGTGGGCTCGGCATCCCGTACCAGGAAAATCCTCCACCGCCGTCCGAGTATGCGGCTGCGATTCTAGGCCCCATTGGCGGACTCGGCCTCAAGATAATCAGCGAGCCGGGCCGCGTGCTGGTTGGCAACGCGGGAGTTCTGGTCACGCGCGTCTTGTACATGAAAGAGACCGACGTGAAGCGGTTTGTGGTCGTTGACGGCGCGATGAATGATCTGATCCGCCCGGTTTTGTACGAGGCTTATCACGCGATCGTGCAGGTCGATCGGCGCAAGACGGGCAAGCTGATTGTCGCCGATGTGGTTGGTCCGGTTTGCGAGAGCGGAGATTATTTCGCGCGCGAGCGCGAGATGCCGCAGCCGTGCGCCGGCGATCTGCTGGCCGTGATGAGCGCGGGCGCGTATGGATTCGTGATGGCGTCGAACTACAACAGCCGTCCGCGCGCGCCCGAAGTATTGGTCGACGGCGCGGCGGCGCACGTGGTTCGCGAGCGCGAGAGCTTCGAGGATCTGATTCGCGGCGAGAAGATTATCGACTTGCCGGCGCGCTAGGATCCGCCGATGGCGAAACTCGAGTTCACAAAGATGCACGGATGCGGCAACGATTACGTGTACGTCGTTGCGCTAAGGGCGCGTCCCGCAGATCCGGCGGCGCTGGCGATGCGGGTTTCCGATCGGCACTTTGGAATCGGGGGCGACGGATTGATCTTGCTCGCACCGTCACGCGTCGCCGACGTCCGAATGGAGATGTACAACGCCGACGGCAGCCGCGGCGATATGTGCGGCAACGGAATCCGCTGCGTCGCCCGGCTGGCCTATGAGCGCGGCATCGCACGCAAGAACCCGATGATCGTCGAGACCGACGCTGGCCTCAAGAGTATCGAGCTCGAGCTCAAAGCGGGCGCCGTCGTCGGCGCAACCGTCGATATGGGCGAGCCGATCCTCGAGGGCCGCGAGATTCCGGTCGCCGCCGGCGGCAGGATCATCGACTATCCGCTCGAGGTCGGCGGCCGCGTCGAGAAGATCACCGCCGTCTCGATGGGCAATCCGCATTGCGTCGTGTTCGTGGCCGGCGACGCGATCCATTCCATGGCCGCGTGGGAGTTTGCGCGGCTCGGACGCCAGTTCGAGACGCACTCGTTTTTCCCACGCCGGGTCAATACGGAATTCATCACGCCGGTCTCGCGCACTCATCTCAAGATGCGCGTGTGGGAGCGTGGCTCCGGCGAGACTCTCGCGTGCGGCACGGGAGCGTGCGCCGCGATGGTCGCGGCGGTATTGACCGGGCGGGCGGAGCGCCAAGCGCGGGTCGAGCTGCGCGGCGGCAACCTCGACATCGAATGGCGCGAAAGCGGCGCCGGCGCGAATCACGTCTTTATGACCGGCAACGCGGTCGAGGTGTTCAGCGGCGAGATCGACCTCGGCGCCGCCGAGATGGTGCCGGTCAAGGACTAGCCGCGGAGGAACCGCAGATGTTCAAGGGTGCATTGACTGCGATCGTCACGCCGTTTCGTGATGGCGCCGTGGACGAACGCGCGCTGCGCGAGTTGGTCGAATGGCAGATCGAAAGCCGCATCGACGCCCTGGTGCCGTGCGGCTCGACCGGCGAGTCGGCCACGCTGAGCCACGAAGAGCATGAGCGCGTAATCAAGATTACGATCGATCAGGCGCGCAAGCGCGTGCCGGTCATCGCCGGCACCGGATCCAACGCGACCGCCGAGGCGATTCGCCTGACCGCCTCCGCCCGCGCGATGGGGGCTGACGCGGCGCTGCTCATCTCGCCGTACTACAACAAGCCCACCCAGGAAGGCATCTTCAAGCACTACAAACTCATCGCCACGACCGTCGACCTGCCGCTCATCGTTTACAACATCCCGGGCCGCACCGCGTCGAATATCGCGCCCGAGACTTTCGCCCGCCTGTCGGAAATCAAAAATGTCGTCGGCGTCAAGGAGGCCTCGGGCTCGATGGACCAGGTATCCGACATACTGCGGCTGTGCGGCGACCGGCTGGCGATCCTTTCCGGTGACGACGCGCTGACGCTGCCGATCATGGCGCTGGGCGGCAGCGGAGTGATTTCGACGGCCTCGAATGTGATGCCGCGCGAGATGCATGATCTGGCGGCGGCGGCGCTGGCCGGTGATTTTCAGCGCGCGCGTGAAATCCACTTCTGGATGCTGCCGCTGTTGCGCGCGCTGTTCATCGAGACCAACCCGATTCCGCTCAAGCATGCGCTTGCGCTGATGGGCAAGTGCGCCAACGAGCTGCGGCTCCCGCTGGTTGCGATGACCGCGCCCGCGAGCGAGAAGCTGAAGGCGGCGATGAAAGAGTTGCGGCTCGTCTAGCCGCGGTCCGTGCCGCGCGGCTCGATCAGCTCGATCCGGTTGCCGAACGGATCGTCGGTATAAATTCGGTCGCAGGCTTCGAGCGGCTCGTTGTCGATTACGCGGCATCCCGCGCGCCGCAGCGCGCCTGCAAGCGCGCGCAGATCTTCGACGATCAGCGCCGGATGCGCCTTACGCGCCGGCGCGAAATCATTTTCGACCCCGAGATGAATCTTGAGCGCCCCGCGCTTGAACCAGCATCCGCCGCGCGTGGCGAGATGGGGTGGCTTGGGAATTTCGGGAATCCCGAGCACGCCCGAATAGAAGGCGCGCGCCTCAGCCTCGCGGCCCGGCGGCATCGCCAACTGCACATGGTCGAGAGCGCGGACTTTCATACGCGAAAATTGCGCGCGTGAACTTGTTGAGTCAAGCCGGACGCGGACTCGAAAAAAAACCGGCCGGAAATCCGGCCGGCTCGTCGAGCTTCGATCTTTCAGCCTCCCGCTAATCGAACATCAGCACGGTGCGCGCGACTTCGCCCGCCTTCATCGCGCGAAACGCCTCGTTCACATCTTCGAGCTTGCCGCGCCGCGTGATCATATCGTCCAGATCGATGCGTCCCTGCCGGTACAAATCGATGATCCGCGGCATGTCGATGCGAAAACGATTCGAGCCCATGAAGCAGCCCTGGATGCGCTTCTCGAACAGCAGCGAGAATCCGTCAACCTCGACCTTCTGCCCGAGTGGCACCATCCCGACAATCGTCGCGATGCCGCCGGAGCGGACCGACTCGTAGGCCTGCTCGGCCGCGACCTTGAGGCCGATCGCCTCGAACGAGTAATCGACGCCATCGCCGGTCAGCGCGCGAATCTGATCGACGGGATTGCCCGCCGAGGCGTCCACCGTGTGGGTCGCGCCAAGTTTCTTGGCGAGTTCCAGCTTGGTCTTGAATTTGTCCACCGCGATGATCATCCGCGCGCCCGCCACGCGCGCGCCCTGGATGATCGCGAGTCCCACGCCGCCCGCGCCGAACACCGCGACCTGCGAGCCGGGCGCGACCTTGGCGGTATTCAGCGCGGCGCCGACTCCCGTCATGACGCCGCATCCGATGAGCGCGGCGCGATCGAGCGGCACGTCGCTGTCAATCTTCACCAGCGCGTTTTCATGCACTAGGAGCTGTTCGGCGTAGCCGGAGAGATCGGCGAACTGATTGATCAGTTTGCCCTTCTGAGAAAGCCGCGGCTTGTCGCTGGGGCCGCGCTGAGTCGCGGCCTTGTTCGAGCACAAGTTCGGATGGCCCGACATGCACTCCTCGCAGTAGCCGCAGAACACGCTCAGGCACGCGATCACGTGATCGCCGGGCTTGAGGTAGGTGACTTGCGAGCCCACTTTTTCGACGACGCCCGCCGCCTCGTGGCCCAGAATCGCCGGTGTTGGCCACATGTACAGTCCATCGACGAAGTGCAGATCGCTGTGGCATACGCCGCTGGCAACGGTGTGGACCAGAACTTCGCGCTCTTTGGGATTATCGATCTCGACCTGCTCGATACTGAGCGGCTGTCCGGGGCCGTGATAAATTGCTGCTTTCATTTTGATCGTGCTCCTAGTGGGGTAGTCGTCGCGCGCGTTAGTCGAACATCAGGACCGTGCGAGCGACCTCGCCGGCCTTCATCGCGCGGAACGCTTCGTTGACATCCTCGAGCCTGCCGCGGCGGCTGATCATCTCGTCGAGCTTGAGGCGTCCCTGCAGATAGAAATCCAGGTAGCGCGGCATGTCGATCCGGAACCGGTTCGAGCCCATGTTGCTGCCCTGGAGCTTGCGCTCGGTCAGGAACATGTAGCCATCGAGTTCGACCTTCTGCCCGACCGGAATCATGCCGATCACCGTCGCGGTGCCGCCAGGCTTGAGCGAGTTGAAGGCTTGCTCGGCGGCTTTCTTAAGCCCGATCGCCTCGAAGGCGTAATCCACGCCGCCGCCGGTCAGTTTCTTGATTTCTTCGATTGGGTCGCTCGACGACGCATCGACGGTGTCGGTCGCGCCGAGCCGCTTGGCCATCGCGAGCTTCCCCTCGAACATATCGACCGCGATAATTTTGCGCGCACCCGCGATCCGCGCACCCTGAATCGCCGCGAGTCCCACCCCGCCGCATCCGAACACCGCGACCGTCGATCCCGGCTCGACCTTGGCGGTGTTGAGCACCGCGCCGACGCCGGTGGTGACGCCGCATCCGACCAGCGCGGCGCGATCGAGCGGAATGTCGTTGCTGATTTTCACAATCGCGTTCTCGTGCAGCAGCATCCGCTCGCAGTACGATGACACATCCAGGAACTGATGCATCGTCTTGCCCTTCTGCGACAGACGCGGTTTGTCTTTCGGGTCGCGCTGGGTGGCGGCCTTGTTCGAGCATCGATTCGGATGGCCCGACATGCACTGCTCGCAGCCGCCACAGTAAACGCTGAGGCAGGCGATCACGTGATCGCCGGGCTTCACGTAGTTGACCTGGCGGCCGACTTCCTCGACGATTCCGGCGGCTTCGTGCCCGAGCACGGCGGGCGCCATGTAGGGGTACAGGCCATCGACGAAATGCAGATCACTATGGCAAACGCCGCTGGCGACGGTGCGGATCAGCACCTCGCGATCCTGTGGCTTATCGACCTCGATATCTTCGATACTGAGCGGCTGCTTGGGGCCATGAAACACGGCGGCTTTCATTCGGGCTCTCCTTGTCTGGCAATTTAGCAACGACGCGGGATGCACTTGCGGTGCGCGCGCGTCTCGAACCCTTTTACTACCACATTGCGTCCGCATTTCCACCGTCCCGAACCTGGCCGCCGGCACCCTCCTTTTGCATGATCGTGCTCGTGCCCGCTAGCCTCTGGTATGCGCCGAGTTCCACGCTCCGCTGCCGCGGCTATCGGATTCGCGCTGGCTTGGACGATTGCCCTTGCGGCGGCGTCTCCGGTGCATGCGGAGATCGCAGCCGAAACGCGCGCGCGCATCGACGAGATTGCCTCCGCCCCAGTCGCGCACGGCGAGACCCCGGCGATCATGATCGGCGTGATCTCCGGCGCCGACCGGATGATCCGCGGCTTTGGGGAAATCAAACTTGGCTCCGGCGCCCGGCCCACCGTGACTACCGAATGGGAGATCGGGTCAATCACGAAGACCTTCACCGCGACGCTGCTCGCGCTGTACGTGCGCCGCGGCATCATGCATTACACGGATCCATTGCAAAAGTACGTGCCCGCGGGCGTGATCGTGCCGCGATACGGCAACCACCTGATCACCCTGCTCGATCTCGCCACCCACACCTCCGGCCTTCCGAAGGATCCGGATCTGAGCGGCGTGCGGCATCTCGGCACGGATGCGATGTACCGGCGGCTCGGCGCGTATCGCCTGAGGCGGCCGCCGGGTGAGAGATTCGAGTACTCGAACTGGGGTTTCGCATTGCTGGCTCACGCGATTGAGCGGGCGTCCGGCGAGGACTACCAGAGCCTTGTCGAGCGCGAGATCTGCGCGCCGCTCGGAATGATCGATACGCGCATCGATCTGACGCCGGCGGAAATGGCGCGGCAGGCGCAAGGCTACAGTCCCGAGGGTATTGCCAGACCGCACGACAACGTAACCTGGCCCGCGTTCAACGGTGCCGGCGCGCTGCGTTCGACGATGGACGATCTGATGCGGTACCTGGCGTTCAACCTGGGCCGGGCCAAGACCCCGCTCGATATTCTGCTGCCCGATCTGCACAAGCGATGGCATCGGGGTGGGCGCGAGGGTTCGGCGGTCGGGCTGGCGTGGCAGATGGCGCCGATCCGCGGAACCAAGCTCACCGTCGTCTGGAAAAATGGCGCCGTCTCCGGATTCTTCAGCTACATCGGATTCGTCGCTAAGACTGGCACCGGCGTGATCGTGCTGGCCAATCGCAGGGTCGCCGTCGGGCGCATCGGGATGCAGGTTCTGCGGACGCTCAACGGCGCCGCAATCACTATCGAGCCGCCGCCCGAGGAAATGGAGGACGACGATTCACGCCAATAAGGCCCGTTCATGGAAACGCGGCCGGTGGATTCACGCCCGCGATCGGTTCGCCCGGAATTCCGGCCGCGGCGGAACCGGCGCGCGCATAGAGCAGGGTGTCCCGGTCGCGGTAAATAAGTTTCCATTCGGGATGGCGCGCGATTACCCGATTGGCGGGATCGTCCGGCGGCAGCATTACGTAGTCATGCGGCCATCTTGACAGAATCGCGCCGGCGCCGGGTCGATCGAAATGGAATCGCAGGAACGCCCGCACCACATCCTGCGGATAGCTGGTGTCGTAGCGGCCATCCATGAAAACCTTCGATGCGGGAGCAGTGTGCCAGATTAGGTATTCGCCCCACAGAAAATTATCCAGAATATTTCCGTGCATATGATGCGCGTCCATGAAAGCAACCGCTCCGGCTGGATAGTGCTCTTGCGCACCGAGCCGGTCTGAGAAGAACCCGGTTCCAATCAGCATCGCGAGCGCGACGCTTGAGAGCAATAGCTGATTCATCGCTCCCGCCCGCGGCGTCGCGGACGCCTCATTGGCGCAAGCCGGCGCTCGAAGCCGGGCCGCGGCTCGCGCGCCGTGCCTGGCGAGCGGAGCCGCGATCGCGATCATCGCGAGCGGCACGTTGCGCATCGCTACGAGCGCGGCAATACTCATCAACGCCGCTATCGCCAGTATCGCCAGGTCCTCGCAGTCGCGGGACACAGCCACCGCGATCGCCAGTGCCGCCATCAAGACGAGCGGCAGCGCATCATATAACAAGACCGCAAAACCCTGCCGGCGCGCGGCCCCGATCGAGCGCAGCAGCGGTTGCCAATCCATGACCACGGTTCGCGTGTATGGATTTCCCAGAGCATGGCCGACCGCGACCCACGTCCCGATCCCGTACGGGGTAACGAGCGTGGCGGCGATAGCTCCGAGAGTGACCGCGCCTACAAGCACGGCATCGCCGAGTCCGCGGCCGTTTACATAGTTCTGCACGGCCGACGCGCCGGCATATGTTCCGAGCGCGGCGATCCCCATGATGAACCCGCCGTGGAGGTTCGCCCACAGCGCCAGCATCGGAATGGCAATCCACAATCCCGCAGCGCGCCGATAGGTGTGCCGCACTAGAATGAACATCAGAATCGCGAACAACGCGAACGTGAAAAGCTGCGGGCGAAACTGCATGCTGGGCGCGAGTATCGCGGCGGTTGCGAGCAACACCCCGAGTTGCGCCAACTCGGATGCGCCGGACTCAGCCTCGGAAAGCGCGATGAAAATGACAGTAACCCCGGTCAGCGCGAGCTTCATTGCCTTCAGCCCGAAGACTCCGAGCGCATTGAACGAGAACGCGTCGATCACCTCAGATAGCCATTCATGGTTGAGCCACAAATGACCCGGCGCGGAGTATGAATAGGGATCATGGAATACCAGGCGATGGCGGGCCAGAACCGCCTGGCCGAATGTTATATGACCCCACAGGTCAGGGTCCGCGAACCGCAAGGAATCCGCAATCGTGATCGCCAGGAGCACCAACGCGGGCGAATAGCGAAGCAGGGAAGTGCCGCGTGCCCCAGCGCCCCGGGAATTCATGTCAAGGAAACTCCCGGGGCGCCGCGGGCCGGGCCGCGTTCACGACTGCAAGACTCGCTGCGGCTGAATCCGCGCGGGCGTACAGCAGCGCGACCGGATCCTGATATATGAGCTTCCATCCCGGTGACGAATTCATCAGCGCGACGGCTGGAGCCGCGGGATCGAGCATTACATAGTTATTCGGATAGCCATTCAACACGCCCGCGGCATCGGCGCGATCATGGTAAAAATCCTCGTACTCACGCGCTATGCGATCGGGGTAAATCATCTCGTAGCGCGTATCAAGAAAAACGTGGCATTCCGGCCAACAGTGGTAAAGTACATAATCGTCCCAACTGAACTTGCACAGGATGTTGCCACTGAGTTGATGCTGGCGCATGAAGGCCACCGCGCCGGCGGGAAACGTGAACGGTATTTCCATCCGGCGCGAGAAGACTCCAATCTTGATTGCCACGAAAACCGCGAGTATCGCGAGGGTTGTCTCGGCCCATGGCCCGGATCTTCCGCGCTGCGGCGCGGCCCCGGACCGCGCGCGTTGCGCGCCGGGAACCGCGCCCAGCGCCAGGCCCAGATGGCGCGTCAGGGGAGTGACGCATCCGATGATTCCCAGCGGAACGTTGCGCAGCGCGGAAACGCCGGCGGTGATCATGACCGCCGCGATCGCGACCAGCGGGAAGTCGCCGCCGCGCGGGGCGGCGGCCACCGCTGCGATAAGTCCGGCGAACAGGAGAACCACGATCACGTCGAACAGAAGCGCCCACCCGGGCATGTGCCAGATCGCGATCATCGCGGCGGGCAGCGGCTTCCATTCGACGATCTCGTTCATCATCGGCGGATGCGACAGCGTGCGCAGCACTGAAATCCACGTGCCGAAGCCGTAAGGCGTCGCCAGGGATGCGGCGGCGGACGCCACCGTGACGAGGGCCGGACGCAGCGCGCGTGCGAGTCCGCGGCCGGCGCGCAGATCGGCAAGCCCGACGCATGCCGTGAAGATGCCGAGCGCGGCCAGTCCGGTCACAAATCCGCCGTGCAGATTGCTCCATAGCGCCAGCATCGGGATCGCGAGCCACAGCGGCGCGCGTGGGCGGAAATTCTCGCGAGCCAGCAGCCACATGGTTCCGGCCAGCAGCGCGTAGCTGAACGCCTGCGGGCGGAATTCCATTTCGGGCGCCAGCGCGATTGCCGCGGCGATCAGCACGGCCAGTTGCACTTCGATTCGCGCGCCGGTTTCGCCGACGGCGCCCGCAAGGCAGATTATCATCGCGGCGGCGCACGCCAGGCGCACCAGCTTCAGCCCAAGCACTCCCAGCTTCGCGTACATCCATGCGAAAATGATCTCGGATAGCCATTCATGGCTGACCCACGGCAGCCCCGGAATTGAGTATGCGTACGGATCCCGCGTCGCAATCGATCCGCGCGCGAGCGCGTCGAGCCCGAAGCGCAGATGGCCCCACAGGTCGATATCGGCGACGCTGGCGCCGCACGCGGCCACGATCAGGATCGCGGTCATGGCAGGCGAATACCGCAGCAGCGATTGCACTGGCGCGCAACGCGTGTCGCTCAACGCCATCGGCGCGGCTCCGCCGGCGCGGATTCGATGAGTGCGTGCCCAGAGATCATCAGGCACGCGCCGAAAAGCAGATCGTCTCGTTGGGAAGGCGCACGTGGCCGTCGGCGCCCTGAAACTTTCGCGCGGCCTGGCCGATTGCCTCTTGAACGCGTGCGCGGACCGCGGGTTCAAGCTTTGCCATCATCGCTTGAGCGCGGCCGACCTCGCTGCGAAAGGCGATAAACTCGGACGGCGACGCGAAATCGAACGTAACGTTCATCGGTTCGATAACGATTGCGCTGAATCCCGCCGCTTCGAGTGCGGCTTTCAGAATCGAGGTGTCGGCCAGCCGCGTGGGTTCGAGCGCACCGGGTGGCGGCGGCTTGAGCCCCGCGATCTCGCGCACCGCGTCGGAGGCCAGCGTGATCATCGGAACCTTGTCGCCGGAATTCCAGACCGCGGTCGCGAAGCCCGCGCCGGGCTTGAGCGCGCGGCGGATCGTTCGCAGCGTGCCCGCCAGATCGGGCATGAACATCAGGCCCCATCGGCACACGCAGGCGTCGAAGCTCGCGGCGGGCAGCGCCATCGATTCCGCATCCGACTCGACAAACTCGAGATTGCCGAGTGCGAGCGCACGGGCGCGCGCGCGCGCGATCGCGATCATCCCCGGGGACTGATCGACGCCGACCACATGGCCGGACCCTCCCACGGCCCGCGCCGCGGTGACCGCGGGCTCGCCGTTGCCGGTGGCGATATCGAGCACCCGAGCGCCGGGGCGAACGCCCGCCAGCGCGACCAGGCGGTCGCTGACGGTCTGCGCGGCGCGCTCGAAGACGGGCCACCATTTGCTCCATCCCGCTGCGCAGTCGTCCCACATCTCGCGCTGATCGCGCTTGAGAGTAATCGAATCCGGTGTCGTGTCGGCCATCGTTTTCACTCCCCGATAATCGTGTCGATCGAATCGGTCCGACTTATATCATCGCTTGAGCACGGCGACACCGCGCAGGCGCGCGATCGTCACCGGAAATTTCTGATTCACCGCCGTGTGCGGTGCGGCGCCGCGTCCGCGTTCCTCGACCAGCACGATAGCCGGATCTCCGCCGCGCTGGGCACGCTCGCGCTCGGCGGGCGGCAGGTAGTAGCGCACGACTTCGACCGCGTAGGCCGGGCGGGTCGAGAGCGTGGCACCGGGCGCGAGATTTTTGAGCGCGATCGCGGTGGCCTCGCGCCATTGGATATCGTGCGGCTTGCGCATGAAGCTATAGACGTGCCCGATCGAAAGCGCGGCCGCGGCGGCGAGCGCCAGGCCCAGCGTCCGGCTCGAGCCGAGCTCGCAGATGCCGAGCGCGGCCAGAAAGAACATCGGCACGAAACACGACAGCACGTAACGTTCGGCCAGCGCCGGAGCCACCGCGTACGATACGATCATGAGCACGATGACTGGCGTCCACATCCACACCAGAGCGAACGCGGCCGCGTCGCGCGCGACGCGCCATCCGCGAATCGCACCGTAGGCCGCAAGCGCGGCGAGCACGGGGAACGCGAACGTGCCGGTGGCCTTATTGAACAAGGCGAACGGTTCCCACAGCGGTGGGCGCTGGATCCATCCGAGCACCCCGCGGCCCACCGCCGCGGAGCCGGTGCGCCATTCCTCGAGCAGCACCGGCGCGAATGCCGCACCCGCGAGGGCAAGCGCGATCGCGACTTTCCACGCGCGGCGCGATTCGCTCGCAAGCGGGCGAAATCCCGAACGCGCGAGCAGGCACAGCAGCCAGAGTCCTTCGGTCCCGAAGATCAGGGTCGCGGAAAGATTTGTTGCGATCGCGGCGTCCGCGAGCATTCCCGCGGCGACGTAGTTCACGAATCCGCCGCGGCGCGATGCGCGGATGAAGAATCCGACCTGCGCGAGCAACAGCGAGAGCATCAGCGGATACATCCGCAGCTCGCGCGAGTACTTGATCGTCACCAGGTTGACCGCGAAAATCAGTGCGGCGATCGCGGCGGCCAGATCGGCGCCGCGCTTGACAGTATCGCCCGCCGCGGCGCAATCGCACGCAGGGGTCAGCAGCTCGCGCGCGACCCAAAACACCAGCACAATGGCGATGGTGCCGAGCAGCGCGGAGAGCGACCGCAACGCGCGGATTCCGTCGCCAAACATCGCGATCCATCCGTGCAAGAGCACGTCATGTACCGCCAGCTTTCCGGCGTTCAATTTTTTCTGCAGCGCGATTACCTGCGCCACACTTGGCGCCGCGGCGGCGGCCCAAGTGGCGGCCTCGTCGGCCGACATCTCGTTGGAGCCCAAGTCCGCGAAGCGCAGCGCCGCGCCCGCCACCACTGCGAGAATCAGGATCGCCAGCCACGGCTTGCGCGTAAGCACGATCAGAGCGCGCGGACGCGCAATCGCGGGCGGCTCAGAGGCCTTTTTTGAGTTGTGGAGCGGGACGGAAGCCAACGGTGCGCAGCGCCGGGATGGTCATCGCGGATTTGGTGCGTGGATTGTAACCCGGACGGGCGCGATGGCGCCGCACGGTGAAGGTGCCGAAGCCCGGCATCCAGAACCGTTTGTCGCGCCGGATCGATCGCGCGATCTGCTCGAACGCGAGGTCGATCGCGCTCTCGACCGATTTGCGTGGTTGGCGCGCCGCACGCGCCACGGCATCGATCAGCTCCGCCTTGGTCATCGCCGGTTCCTCCCGCGTGATCAGTACGGCAGAACCCGGCCGGGGGCAAACGCCGCGCGCGGCGCAATCTTGCGTGCGCGCTCAACGCGCCGCCCGCAGCCGATCGGCTTCTCGCCAGATTAGACCCCATCGAACACCCTGGTCGCTGACCATCACCGCGTCCGCGCCGAAGCGCTCCATCACGCGCAGCAAGATCATCGCGCCAGCATAGATAACGTCGGCGCGCCCTTCGAGCAGGCCCGCCAGCTTGCGGCGCTCGGCAATCGGACGGATGCGAAACATTTCGGCCACCCGCTGGACCTCGGCGCGCGCGAGTACGTGGCCATGCACGATCCTGGCGTCGTACCGCGCCATTTCCAGCGCGACCGCGCACACGGTGGTCACCGTGCCCGCGATTCCCACCATCCGCGCCGGCCTGAAATCCCATCGCGTTTGCGCCAACGCCGCATCGATCGCGCCGCTCAATTCACGCGCGTCATCCGCCGAGGGCGGGTCGCTGCGGATGTACCGTTCGGTCATCCGCACCGAGCCGATTTGCAGGCTAACCATCTCGAGTTCGTGGCCGGGCTCGGCGCGGATCAGCTCGGTCGAGCCGCCGCCGATATCGACGATCAGAATCGCCAACGCCGGATCGATCGCGAGCCCGCGCGTGACCGCAAGATGCGACAGGCGCGCTTCCTCGAGTCCGCTGATGATCTTGAGATCGACGCCGATGCGCTCGCGCACGCGCGCGATGAACTCGGCCCCGTCGGCCGCGTCGCGCAAAGAGGCGGTGCCGGCGGCGACAAAGCGCTCGACGCCGAGTGCGCGTCCACGGGCCGCGAAATCCTCGAGCGCGGCTATGGTGAGCGCGGCGGACTGCGGATCGAGGCGATGATTTTTGTCCACTCCGCGTCCGAGCCGCGTGATTTGCGAGCACTCCAGGAGCGCGCGCGGCGGCGCGGCGTCGTCGAGTTCGGCGGCCAGCATCAGGACCGTGTTGGTGCCCACGTCAATCGCGCCGAGTTTCATCGTCAATCCGCCGCAGGCGCCTCCGCGAGCGCGAAAGCGCCCGGTTCGAGCGCGTGCGCGGCGATCCAATGGTCGATCGCGGCGAGCGCGCGCTGACCCATCGCGATCTTCTTCTCGCGTGCGCGAGTGCGGAATTCAAGCGCGGGCATGAGTCCGTAGTTCGCGTTGATGGGCTGGAAGTCGCGGCGCGCCGCGTCGGTGATGTAGGCGACCAGAGAGCCGAGCGCGGTCTCGCGCGGTGGCGTCACCAGCGGGTTTCCCGCGGCCAGTTGAGCGGCGTTGATCGCGGCCAGCAATCCGGCCGCGGCCGATTCGACATAGCCCTCGACCCCGATCATTTGTCCCGCCAGGAACAAATCGCCGCGCGCGCGAAGCTGGAGCGTCGGCAGCAGCAGCCGCGGCGAATCGATGAAAGTGTTGCGATGCAGCGAGCCCAGGCGGACGAACTCGGCGCGCCCAAGGCCGGGGATCATCCGCAGGACCCGGCGCTGCTCGGGGTAGGTCATCTTGGTTTGAAAACCGACGATATTGTAGATGCTGCCCTCGCGATCGTCCTGGCGCAGTTGCACGACCGCGTACGGCCGCGCCCCCGTGCGCGGATCGGCAAGCCCAACCGGACGCATTGGTCCGAACGCGAGCGTCATCGGCCCGCGCCGCGCCATCTCTTCGATCGGCATGCAGCCCTCGAAGTAAACCGGCTTCTCGAATGGATGCAGCGCGACCTTTTCCGCCGCGATCACCGCCTCGACGAACGCATGGTACTCGGCCTCGGTCATCGGACAGTTGATATAGTCGTCGCCGCCGCGGTCGTAGCGCGAGGCGCGGAACGCGAGGTTCATGTCGATCGAGTCGGCCGCTACGATCGGCGCGATCGCGTCATAGAAATAAAGATTGCGCGGTCCGATGATCTCGCTCAGCGCCGCGCCAAACGCGGCGCTGGTCAGAGGACCGGTCGCGATGATCACCAGGCCCGCCGGAATCGCGGCCGCCTCGGCGCGGACCACCTCGATCATCGGATGCGCGCTGAGCGTCGTGGTGATGAAGCCGGAGAAATCTTCGCGATCGACGGCGAGCGCGGATCCGGCCGGCACGCGGGCGCGATCGGCCGCGGCGATCACGATCGAGCCGAGACGCCGCATCTCTTCCTTAAGGACTCCGACCGCGGTTTCGAGCCCGGCGCTGCGCAGCGAGTTCGAGCAGACCAGCTCGGCGAAGCTCGCGGTCTGGTGCGCCTCGGTCATCCTCACCGGACGCATCTCGATAAGCCGCACGCGTATCGAGCGCCGGGCGAGCTGCCAGGCCGCCTCGCTGCCGGCCAGCCCGGCTCCGATTACGGTTACAACTTGATCAGACATAACGGGTTTCGTGATCGTGCCGCGTTTGAGGGCTGCTGTAAACCGGCGCCGGAGCGCCGCGCGGGGTGGTTGCCCTTGGGCGGCAGCGCCATTAGCATTCGTTTCCACACCCCGCGCCGGACCTGCTCGCGCGAGTATGCGCAGCGAATCCGGAGGCCGGGCAGGAGGCCACGCGATGAAGCGCAAGACCGCAAATCGCATCTCGAAAAAGGCGCCGCTGCGGCCCGCGCGGCGTTCCATCGCGCGCCACGCGCGCAAATCGCGCGTGACGCTGATGGTTGGTACGCGCAAGGGCGCGTGGCTATTTCATTCCGGCCCCGAGCGGCGCGAATGGACAATCGACGGACCGCATTTTCTCGGCCATATCGTCAATCATCTGATGCTCGATCCCCGCGACGGCGCCACGATGCTGATGGCGTCGAAGACCGGGCATCTTGGCCCGACGATTTTCCGCTCGACGGATATGGGCCGCACCTGGACTGAGGCGTCGCGGCCTCCGGCGTTCCCGAAGGTATCCGAGGGCCAGCGCGCGCAGGCGGTGGATTACACTTTTTCGATCGCGCCCGCGCATCCGAGCGAGCCCGGCGTATGGTACGCCACGACCTGTCCGCCGGGACTGTTTCGCAGCGAAGACGCGGGCGTCACGTGGGCGCCGGTCGCGGGATGGAACGAGCATCCGATGTACTGGCAGTGGAACAATCCCGATGCGGGCACGCCCGACGGCGCGATTCTTCAGTGGGTGACGATCGATCCGCGCGATCCGGCGCACATGTACCTCGTCACGTCGACGGGCGGGGTGTTCGAGTCGCGCGACCAGGCGGCTTCGTGGCGTCCGCTCAACAAGAACGTCGAGGTGAGTTTCATACCCGATCCAGCTCCGGAATACGGACAGGACACGCATTGCCTGCAGATGCATCCGCTCACGCCAGATCGGCTCTACCAGCAGAGCCACTGCGGAATCTACCGGCTCGATCGTCCCGGCGAGGAATGGGTCCGAATCGGGCGCAACATGCCGCTCGAGATCGGCGACATCGGATTTCCGATCGTGCTGCATCCGCGCGACCCGGATAGCGCGTGGGTCTTTCCGATGGACGGCACCACCGTATGGCCGCGCACCAGCCCCGGCGGGCGTCCCGCAGTCTATCGCACGCGCGACGCGGGGAAATCCTGGGAGCGGCAGGATGGCGGGTTGCCGCGCGCGCAGGCGTGGATGACGGTGAAGCGGCAGGGCTTTACGGCCGATGATCGCGATCCACTTGGGCTCTACTTCGGCACCACTTGCGGCGAGCTATGGGCGAGCGCCGACGAAGGGAAGCGATGGCGCCAGTTGGCGGCGCATCTGCCGGAGATTTTTTCGGTCGAGGCGGCGACGGTCGCATGATGCGCGTGTTGATTCCGAGCCAGTTGCGCTCCTATACACACGGCGCCTCCGAGGTTGCGGGGACGGGCGCCACGCTCGAGGAGCTGACGCGCAATCTGGACGTGGCGTTTCCAGGAATCCGGTTTCGGATTATCGACGAGCAGGATCGGATTCGGCGCCATATCCGCATTTTCGTGAACGGCGACGCGGTGAACACCCTTGCGATCTCGCTCGCGCAGAGCGACGAAGTGCAGATCGTTGGCGCGCTGACCGGCGGATGAATCGGCGCCGCGCGCGGCGCGATTGTTGCCCGTCGGCGAACGCGCTACAACGGTTGCGATTAGCAACCTACCGGAGGAGCCTTCTATGACCACCCTTTATGGAACTTCGCAGTCGCGTGCCGCTCGATCGATCTGGGCGCTCGAAGAGTTGGGCGTGAAATACAACCACGTCCCCACCAGCTTTGCCGGCGAAACCCGCACCCCAGAGCATCTCAAGCGCAATCCCAACGGCCACGTTCCCGTGCTCGAAGACGACGGCGAAATTTTCTGGGAATCGATGGCGATAAACCTCTACTTGGCCGCCAAGTACGGCAAGGCTCCCTTCTGGCCCGAGGCGGACGCCGCCCGCGGCCACGCGGTCCAGTGGAGTTTCTGGGCGATGACCGAAGTCGAGCCGCACCTGATGACGGTTCTGATGCACAAGCTGTTTCTGCCCGCTGAGCAGCGCAGCCAAAAAGCGGTCGCCGACGCGACCAGCGCGCTAGGCGCGCCGATGGCGGTGCTCGAGGCGCACCTCAAGGGACGCGGCTATCTGCTCGGCAATGAATTCACGATCGCCGACCTCAATGCCGCTTCGGTGCTGAGCCTCGCGGCGTACGTGCAACACGATCTCTCCGGCACGCCGACCGCCAAGGCCTGGTACGACAAGTGCCTGGCGCGTCCCGCATTCAAGAAGGCCAGCGCGATGAAGTAGCAGCATCCGATTGGGAAGCGCCACGCGGCTGCCGTGGAGAGATAAGGTTCCTCACCCGGCGCGGAGCGCCGACCTCTCCCGATCCGGAGAGGAAAGACAATCGGGAGAGGTCGCGCCGAAGGTGCGGGTGAGGGACCGAAATGAAAAATCTTCCCGCGACCGAATCTCTCGCGTGCGCCGCTGAGTCGTGAGCGCGGGTCGTTCAACCTCCCGCTACGAACCGCCGGATCGAGATGGAGTCGGCGTCGCGGTGGGTGACGGGATCGCGGCGATTTCGTTGATTCCCTCCCAGTAGGGGCTGCGCGCGAGTTGCGCACGAAACTCCGCAAGGAAGCGGCGCTTGCCGCGGATTCGGGCGGGCCACGCGAGATCCGCGAATCTCCACGCCAGCTCAGGATGTCCCGAATAGATCAGGTTCAACATGTTGGCCCACAGCTCGCTCGGGATCTTTGCATCCGGCCAGACCCGGAAGGGATCGTCGTAATTCGCGGCCATCGCGTCCACGCGCGTGTTGTTGGCCTTGCTTTCGAGGCGCTCGGGCGTGGGCGCCGGCTCGCGCATCAGATCGCGAGCGACCTTCCATCCGCCGTCGCGATACTCGAGGATCACGATTGGCGCGGGCGAGTCCGCGAAGCCGGTATGCCATCGGGCAAAGGTCCAGTCGTGGACGACGATTTGTACGCCCCGTCCCGGCTCGAGGCGTGCGAAATGGGGACTCTGATGATCGTCGTCGCGCAACTGGATTTTCCCGAGCGAGCGGAATTTCGGCTCGAGCTCGAAGGTGTAGAAGGTCAGGCAGCAGTTCGCGCCGCCGCTGTACCCCGTCACGACGAGGTCGGGATGGCCATCGCCGGTCAGGTCTGTGCCCGGGGTGAGAAAGCGCTCGTCGGGATCGTCGGGAGCGAGCGCGCCGACACGCAGCGCGGCGTCACATAGCGGGCGGCTGGTGTAGTCGAGATGATACCCGCGCTTGATCTCGAAGTACGCGCCACCGCATCCGTGATCGTCGCGAAATATTGATACATCGTAGGCGAGCACCTGGGTCTCGGAGTCAAGAACCGGGCCGGATGGCCGCGGGGTCGGTGCCGGATGCGCGTGATGGCGGCGGCGGGCATGCGCGGCGCCGGGAGCGAGCACGAGCACCGCGCACAGAGCCGCGGCGGCAAGCGGAATCCAGACGCAAGAGGCCGCGCACGCAAGTCGGAGGATGAATCGATTTGATTGGGGCATGGCCGACGCACGCCATTATGCCTGCTCGGCGGCAAAAGCCGAACCGCGCGCCAGGTTGCGGTGCGGAATTTATGCGCCAATGAAAGGGACGAACCCGGGTTTCCGTTGGCTCGCCTCAAGACAGGCCTGTCGCGCCGAGGTCGCGCGCGCACGCAAGCGTGCTATGCCGGAACGGTGGCAGAAGGCGAAGTGCCGGGAGTCTCCGGGACGGCCGGCGCGGGAGCCTTATAGCCGCATTCCGCGTTGGCGCACTTCCAAACCGTGCCCTCGCGCTTGGTGGTCTTTTCGACCAGGTAGTTGGCGCCGCAAGAGGGGCACGGCTGCGCAACCACTTTGTCCCACGCGGCGAACTTGCACTTCGGATAGCGGCCGCATCCGAAAAACAGCTTGCCGCGGCGGCTGCAGCGTTCGAGGATTTCGCCTTCCTTGCATTCCGGGCACGCGACTCCCGTTTTGACCGGCGGCGCCTGCAGGCGTTTGATCCCGTCGCAGTCTGGATAGCCGGTGCATCCAAGGAACTCGCCAAAGCGCGAGCGCTTGCGCGCCATCGGCTTGCCGCACTTGTCGCAGACCTCGTCGGTGGCAGCGATTGGAGCGGCCGCGCGCACGTGGATTGCGCCCTGGTCGTCGCGCGAAAACTCACTGGTGCTCTTGCAGGCGGGATAGTTCGCGCAGGCCAGAAACTCGCCGTTGCGGCCCCATTTGATAACCATGTCGCCGCCGTCGAGTTCGCACTTGAGGCCAGTGGGAAGACCCTTGCGCTTGACCTCGGGCATCATCTTTTTCGCTTCGCCCAGGCGCTTCTTGAATGGCCCGTAAAATCGCTTGAGGGTTTTGACCCAGTTCTCTTTGCCCTCTTCAACCTTGTCGAGATCTTCCTCCATCGCGGCGGTGAATCCGACCTCGATAATATCCGGGAAGGCCGCCACCAGCAGGTCGGTGACCGTGCGGCCGAGCGTGGTCGGCCGCAGCCGCTTGCTCTCGTCTTCCTCGACGTAGGTCTGGTTGAGCAGGCTGGTCATGATCGAGGCGTAGGTGGAAGGACGCCCTATCCCCTTTTCTTCGAGCTCCTTGATGAGCGTGGCCTGGGTGAAGCGCGGCGGCGGCTGGGTGAAGTGTTGCTCCGGGTCGAGTCCCTGCAGCACGAGCCGCTCGCCTTCGGTCATCGCGGGCAGATTGGCCGCGGCTTCGTCGTCCTCGCTGACTTCATCCTGACCCTCGAGGTAAACGCGCATGAAGCCGTCGAACTTCATCACCTGGCCGGTGGCGCGAAACACGGCGGCAGCCGCGTCGATATCGACGCTGGTGCGATCATAGACAGCGGGGTTCATCTGGCTCGAAACAAAGCGGTCGTAGATGAGCTTGTAGAGATCGTAGGCCGGCTTTTCGAGGTAGGGCCGGACCGATTCGGGGTCGCGCTCGACCGCGGTTGGGCGAATCGCCTCGTGAGCGTCCTGCGCCGCCTTGCTGGTGCGATAATGAATCGCGCGGTCGGGCAGGTACTCCTTGCCGTAGCGCCCCGCTATATGGCCGCGCACGGATTCGAGCGCCTGCTCGGAGACGCGGACCGAGTCGGTGCGCATGTAGGTGATAAGGCCGACCGCGCCGGAATCTCCGAGCTCGATACCTTCGTACAGGCGCTGTGCGATCTGCATCGTGCGCTTGGGCGAGAAATAGAGCTTCCGGGAGGCCTCCTGCTGGAGGCGCGAGGTGATAAACGGCGGCGCCGGACTGCGGCGGACCTCTTTGCGCTCAATGGTGCGGACGATGAACGGAGCGTCGCTGACCGCGGCGACAATCTCGTCGGCCTGGACCTTCGGCAGCTTATAGGCCTTGTTGTCGATACGCTGGTCTTTCCAGCTATAGAGCCGCGCCTTGAACGGGGGAGGATTGGCGGCGGCCAGACGCGCGTCGAGAGTCCAGTACTCCTCGGCGCGAAATGCCTCACGCTCTCGCTCGCGTTCGACGATTATTCTGAGCGCTGGAGATTGCACCCGGCCGGCGCTTATCCCGCGCTTGACCTTGTCCCACAGAAGCGGACTTATTTGGTAGCCGACCAGCCGGTCGAGCACCCGGCGCGCCTGCTGCGCGTCGTAGAGATTTTCGTCCAGGTCACCGCAATTTGCGATCGCGTACTTGACCGCGTCGGAGGTGATTTCGTGCAGCAGCACGCGATGAATCTTGCCGGCGGCGGCCTTGCCGAGCTTGTCTTTCAGATGCCACGCGATCGCCTCGCCCTCGCGGTCGGGGTCGGTCGCGAGATAGATATTTTCCTTGCCCTGCGCGGCCTTCTTGATTCCTTCGATAACCTTGGTCTTACCGGGAATCACGTGGTACTCGGGCTTAAAGTCGTGCTCGACGTCCACGCCCAGAGTGCTCTTGGGCAAATCGACGACGTGACCCACCGAGGGGGTGACTTCATAGGCCGAGCCTAAATAACGCTTGATCGTCTTGGCTTTGGCCGGCGATTCTACGATGACAAGGTTTTTTGCCACTATTCGGCTCTCTCCACTGCTCCCGCAGCCCACGGGCGGCCCTGCCGATCATCCTGCACGAGTCAGGCAAGCGAGAATAGCTTACCGGGATGCTGCGCGACTATGCCCTTTAGTTCGAGCTCAAGCAATAATCTTAGCACGGTCTGGGCATCGAGGCCGGATGCTTCTATGAGCGCATCGACATGAAGCTTCGTATCATCTCTCAGCTCGAGGATAATTGATTTAGCTGCTTTTATCGTTAAATCGCTCGATTCAAGGATCCTGTCCACCGACTTAAGGCGCGCCGATGCTGCGGATTTTGGCGGCGTGCCGCCATCGCGGTGGGATTTCCGGGCCGCTTTAGCGCCATCGGCGTCCGCGATTGGCGGCGGGATGAGCTGTGGTGCAAGTTCTTCGAGCACGTCTTCGACGCAATCGACCAGCACGGCGCCTTGCTTGATGAGCCGGTTGCTGCCGCTCGCCTTGCCGCCCAAGGGACTGCCCGGAACCGCGAATACTTGCCGGTTCTGCTCGAGAGCCATCCGGGCCGTGATAAGCGAGCCGCTTTTCTCGGCCGCCTCGACAATCACCACGCCGAGCGAAAGGCCGGAGATGATTCGGTTGCGGGTCGGAAAATTCTCGGGCAAGGGCTGAGTGCCGATTGGGAGCTCGCTTAAGATAGCGCCTGAGCTTGCGATTATCGCGTCGGCGAGAGCGCGATGCTCGGCCGGGTAGATCACGTCCACCCCGCATCCGAGGATCGCGAGCGTGGTTCCACCTGCGTCGAGCGCGCCCTGATGCGCTTCGGCATCGATACCCCGCGCAAGGCCGCTTACGACGGCGAAGCCCTTGGCGGCGAGCTCGAAGCCGAGCCGACGCGCCATCCTCCTGCCTGCATCGGAGGCGGCGCGCGCGCCTACGACGGCGACGTACCGGGTGTCGGCGGGGGGCGGTTGTCCGCGGACGAAGAGATAGGGCGGAGGGTCCGGAATCTCGCGCAGCATCGCGGGATAATCCGGGTCGGTCCATCGCAGCAACTGCGCGCCGATTCGCGGGAGCTCGCACAGCTCGCGCTCGAGCGGCTCGAAGTCGCGGAACGCGGCGACCGCGTGGGCGACCTTGGATTGAACTCCGGCGGCGGCGATTTCGGCGGCCGTCGCGGCGAAGATTTTTTCCGGCGCGCCGAATTTTTCGAGCAGCAGCCGCGCGGTGCGCGGCCCCACCCCGGGCACGCGTCTAAGTGCGAGCCATAAAGAATCGATCGAAGCAGGCATCGTGGTCGTGATGCGGCGCGCGGGCCGTATCCCCCTTGTATCGCGTCCGGATCGCGTTTCGCAGGTACTCTTATAATAAGCTATGCTTAACGCCAATGGATCGAAACGGTTGGAGAACTGTTGTCGATTTGTTGACCAGTCAAACTGATTCAACTAATGTTCACAAATCCGTACCCCGCGCCCATTCCAGACATTCGCGGCGCGGCCTAACCCGATTATTCTTATCCCCCGGCGGTCGTCTGTGGGCGGGGGAGCAGGAGAACTGATGGATTTCAGCAGCATGTCGGCCAGCGAGAAGCAGATTCTCATTTTCAGCTTCTATCGTGACGCCGAACTCAGGGGCGCCCGGCTCCTTTTCAATATCATTAATCATCTCAAAGACGGCGATTCGCAGCTCAAGATGTCCCAACATCTGGCCGATGAGACTCGTCACGCGTGGCTGTGGACCAAGCGGATCGCCGACCTGGGTGGCGCTCCGGTGATGATCGACGACGGCTATCAGCGGCGGCTCGGGCTGCGCACCGGCGTGCCCAAGACCATAATCGATTTGCTCGCGCTGACCGTCGTGGTCGAAGAGCGCGCGCAGAGCCGCTACAACGCGCATGCCGCGCTGCCCAACGTGGACGCGGAGACTCTCGACGTTCTGGCCTCGGTCACCAAGGACGAGACCTGGCATCTGTCGTGGATCGAAAAGAAGATGCGCGAAATTGCCAAAGAGCAGGGATCCGAAGAACAGGCCGACGCGTCACTCGATCGCTATCGCAAAATCGATCGCGAGGTGTACGCCACCTTGGCCGCCGACGAAGCGGAGCTGATGCGCTCGTAATCCCCCGCGCCCGCGCATGGGACGGCGGTTCGTGCGCGCAAAGATTTTTCATTCGGACGCTTACCTATACACCTCGCGGCGGTGGGCGACGCGGACCACCAACACGACCAGAATCCGGTCCCGGACTTCGTAAACGACTCGATAGTCGCCCACCCGGACGCGCCACAATTCATCGCCGGGCCCCTTGAGCTTTTTAGCGCCGGGAGGGCGCGGCTCGGTCTCGAGCTTGACGAGTGCACGCAGGATACGGTCGCGCGTGCCCGAATCGAGTCCACGCAGCTCTCGCCGAGCTCCCGGCGACAGGTCCACACGATAGGCCATCGGGCGCCTCTAGCGCTTGAAGTTGAACTCCTTGAATACCTCATCGAGTGGAATCGTCCCCTTGCGCTTGACCTCGCGGAGTTCCGCGCGGGCGGCCTTCAAATCCTCGCGATCCTCGATCTCTTCAAGCAGCGCGATATCTTCGATTGGCACCACCGCCGCCAGCGGACGGTTGCGCCGGGTCAACACAACGCGATCCTTGCCGTAAGCGACGCGGTTGATGAGATCCGAGAAGTTCCGGCGTGCGGCAACGGTGGTGATCGCATCGCTGCTGGATTTCTTTTTGGCGCGCATCGGCACATATTCTCCCGTGGCTGAAACTGGCTCAATTGTACATTTCAGCCAACTTGTACACCAGCGTTCGGGTGCCTCGATGCCGCCCTCGCCGCGCGATTTCGGTCCCTTAGCCGCGCCTGCGGCGCGATCTCTCCCGATCGGGAGAGGCTGGCGCCCTTCGGCACGGCTCAGAGCAGGCTCCGCGTTAAGTGAGGGACCCTATTGGCTGAGAGCCGATGGGGGCGTGGCCGGGAGATTTTTTATTTCGGTCCCTCACCCGCGCCTGCGGCGCGACCTCTCCCGACTGGGACAGGATTAGGATCCGGACATACGCGGTTTGAAATTCATCCCCCGAACGGGAGAGGATCAGGCGCGCGCGGCAAGCGCCGCGTTGAGGTCCGCGCGCATCGCGGAGGCGGCCGCGGACGCGGCCTCGCCCGGCGATTTTCCCGCGGCGGCGCGATACGCGTACATCAGGCTGCGGCTCGCGTTGACGATAATCCCGCCGCCGTCCGGGCGCGCCGCCGCAACCGCATCGATCGCGCTTGCGCCCTGCGCGCCGTAACCCGGCACGAGAATGAAAGCGTTAGGCATCAGGATTCGCGCGCGGCGCGCATGACCCGGGTAGGTCGCGCCCAGGACCGCGCCGACCGGGCTCATCCCCGAGGCGCCGGTAAAATCACTGCCCCATCCGTGGACGCGTGCGGCGACTCGCTCCCACATCGCGATTCCGTCGGCGGCGATATCCTGAAATTCCCCGGATGAAGGATTCGAGGTCTTGACCAGGACGAACACGCCGCGGCCGGCTGACACCTTCGCAATAAACGGCATCGTCGAGTCGGCGCCCTGGTAAGGATTGACGGTGACCGCGTCGCATCCGAAATCGCCGTCGCCGAGATATGCCTGCGCGTATGCGGCCGAGGTCGAGCCGATATCACCGCGCTTGGCGTCCGCTATGACGATCAGTCCGAGGCGGCGCGCGGTTCGGAGCACCTCGACAAAGGCGCGCATCCCGTCGATTCCGCGCGCTTCAAAAAATGCGAGCTGCGGCTTGATTGCGCAGACGTGCGGCGCGCAGGCCTCGACGATTTCGCAACAGAAGCTCGCCAGCGTATGGCGCGGCGGCACGCCGGGGGTGTCATGGGAATCGAGCTGGGGATCGACGCCTAAAATCGCGCACGAAGATTTAGCGCGCACGGCTTCGGCCATGCGGTCGGCAAAGTTCATCGCGGGTGATCATTACACAATCGCGACTGGCGCGCATCGCGTTACGTACCGCCGCGTGACCCGTTGCTTTTCGCCTGCCGCGGCGTGCATCTTTGGAACTCGGAGCGTTGCCTTTGGCGCTTGCGCGGCGCGCATCGCTCCTGAAAGTGGGGTTGACGATGACCCGAGTTACGATAATCACGAAGCTCAGAGCGATAGCAGTGCTCGCGCCGATTATCCTGCTGGCGGCCGCGCCCGTGCTGGGGTTCGGCTTCTATGCATTCGGCGCGATGCCGGCGGAGCTCCATGAGAATCAGGACGCGGCGCTCGCGGCCGCGCGCGGGATGGAAACCGCACTCTACAAGATGGACTGGGGACGCACGCAGCCCGACGGCCTGCAGATCGTCAAGGATCAGCAGCGCGGCTTCGTCGGCTGGATCGATTCGGCGCGTTCGGATGCGAGCACGCAGGCGCAGCTCGACGGGATCGGAAAAATCGCGCGGGCAGCCAACCCGGTTTTCGACGCGATGCGTTCGGCGGCGCCGGGCGACGACAGCCTCGAGCCGCGGCTGCGCGATTTGCAAGGGCTGGTCAGCGACCTGATCAACGCGGACGATGCGGTGCTCGATACGATCGCCGGCCGCGCGCAGGCGCGTGCGCGCGTGCTGATTATCGTGACCGTCACGGCGGCGGTGATCCTGCCGTGGCTATGCTTTATTGTGTTCGTGCGGATGACAGGGCAGGCGGGTAAGGCGATCCGCGAGATTCGTCAACGCGTAGAGAATATCTCCGACCGCGCGGCGGCGGCGCACGACGCGGCGCTGGGCAAAGAGCTTGAAGTGATCGACGCACGGCTTGCCGACCTGGGCTATCCAAAGCCCAATCCGATGCTCGCCGAGTAGGGCGTTCGCAGGCGGCTCAGCGCCGATACTTGGGCATCACTTCTTTTGCGAACACTTCCATACCGTCGGGGGCGATAAACTGGCAGGCGAAATAGGTCATCCGGAATTTTTCGATCCGGAAATCGAGTTCGCGCCTGATCTCATCTACCGTGCCGACCAGTACCTGCGGCGAGTTGCGCGCGGCTTCCGGGTCGGCGATTCCCATCGCCTGCGCGGTCGCTTTGATCATCGCGTCGGCGACGCTTTTTTCCTTCGCAATCAGCACAAAGGTCTGCCCCGACATTTCGATCGCATCGGGGGCGCGGCCCGCCGCGCGGGCGAACTCGTCGAGCATCGCGATGCGCCGCTGGACTTCGGCGCGGTCGAATTTCAGCGCCTGCGCGATATCGACCATCCCGGTCGTTATGGGCGGGTTGAGGTTCAGGATATCGGCCTCTTCGGCGGCGATCTTGAGGATCTTCTTTCCGCCGCCGCCGATCATGATTGGCGGATACGGTTTCTGGATCGGTTTTGGATAGCAGTAGGCCTTTTCCACCGAATGAAAGCGGCCGTGGTAGCTCGGCTCGTCCTCGGTCCACATCGATTTCAGAACCTTGATCCCGTCGGCGAATTGTTCGATTCGCTCGGCGTTGGACGGGTAGGGATAGTTGTAGGCGACGTATTCCTCTTTGAACCATCCGGCGCCGAGCCCGGCGATAAAGCGTCCGCCGGAGATATTGTCGAGCGTCGCGATCATCTTCGCCAGCAGCGCGGGGTTGCGATACGACATCGAGGTGACCATCGGCGCCAGGCGCACGGTTTTAGTCACGGCGGCGACCGCGGCGAGCGCGGTGTAGCACTCGAGATGCGGCGAGGTCGGCTCCGCCATCAGGCCGCGCATGAAGAAGTGGTCATCGATCGACACCGAGAAGAAGCCGAGTTCCTCGGCCCGGCGCGCGATCGTGGTCATCGCCGTGTAATCGCCAGAAGGCAGTCCGCAGTTGAATTTCACTGGCCGCATCGGGTGGGCCTCCTTTGATTAACGTGATTAACGTGATCGGCGCATGGGTGCGCGCGGGTTACGCATCGCACGGTAGCATCGCGGGCGCTATGATGGGAGATCAGCGCGCGCCCGAGCGGATTGTCACTCGACTTTGGCGGTGGAAAGATTAGCCCGCTAGATCTCATTTGCGTAGCGGCGGTATCGGAGTTGAGTCCATGACCGAAACAGTTCCGTTTGCGGTTCGGCGCAATCAACTTCTCGACCGTGCGATAGCAATTCTCTCGATCGACGCGCGCTTTCCTGCCGGATGGCTCGAAGGAAGCCTGGCCGACGGCTCCGCCGATGCGTATTCGGATATCGACTTGCATCTGTGCGTGGACGATAAGGCCTGGGATGAGGTGTGGCCGGCACGGATTCACGTGATCGAGCGCGTCGCGCCAATTCTCGCGTCACTCGACCTCACCGGTGTGTTCGGCGTCGGATGCCTGATTGAGGGTCCGGTGAAGCTCGATGTCTTTTTCGACAAGGAAAACAGCCTCGCGGCGCGAACGCGCAGCGCGGTGAAGCGGCTTTGGGGCGCAGCCGAAGTGTATGAGCGGTTCAAAATCGGCGACGATCTCGGCGACACGGCTATCAGCGGTGCGCTGCAATACAACGTCTTGGGATTTCTGCAGGGCGCGGCCTGGCCGGTCCGGATGTTGGCACGTGGGCAGACCGATACGTTTCGGTTCAACGAAATTCTGCTGGTCGAGACCGCCATCGTTCCGCTGATGCTGCTGGAAAAAGATCGCCGCGCGTTCCATCGCAATATGTTCACGCGCGCCAAGCTGCTCGCGGCCGATCAGATTGGCGAATGTGAGCGGCTTGTCGAGCGAATCGAGAGGTCGGTGCGGACCGCGGATCGCGCCGCGATGCGCGACGCACATCTCGAAATCTTCCACAAGATATGCGCGCTCGGACGGGCCGCGTTCGAGCGCTACGGGCTCGAGTTTCCGCCTCGGGTCGAAGAAGAAATGGCGGCCTTCTTCACGCGCGAGTGGCCGATGCGATAATCGCGCTCGTGCTCAGAGTTTGTAAAACCTGAGCGCGTTTTCGGTGATTATCGAGCGCCGCGCTGAATCGGAGAGCGCCGCGCACGCACCCTTCACCTCGCCAACTACGCCAGGGTATATACAATCGAAGTGGGGAAAGTCCGAGCCCCACATGATGTTGCGCTCCATCCCGAGTTCGACCGTCGCCTTGATCATCGACTCGTGCGGGTCCACGGTCAGGAAGCAATGCTCGCGGAATTGCTCGGTCGGGCGCGTGCGCATCCACGGCACGAAGCTATGCATGCCCTCGAAGTGCTCGTCCATCCGATCGAGCCAGTAGCCGAGCCATCCCACGCCTGATTCAAGGAAGCCAACCCGCAGCGCGGGAAATTTTTCGAGGACGCCGCCGCAGATCACGTCCATGCACGCGCCCTGCTGCTCAAAGGGATGGCATACCATGTGAAAGAAAAATGGATCGCGATAGCGGTCGGCGCCCATTGTCGGCATCCGCGTGCCGAAGCTCGAATGGACGGCGACCGCAACGTCGAGTTCCTGCGCGGTGCGCCAAAACGGCTCGTATGCGGGATCATTCAAGCGGCGGCCGTTGAACGGATTTGGGCGCACGAACACGGCCTTGAATCCGAGCTCGCGGACCACGCGGCGCATCTCGCGCACCGCCTCATCGACATCCTGCAGCGGCATCGGCGCGACGGCGTAAAGCCGGTTCGGGTACGGACGGCAGAAATCAGCCATCCAGTTGTCGTAGGCGCGGCAGGCCGCCGCGGCGAGCTTCGGATCGTCGAGGTCGCCGTATAGTAGCCACAGTGAAGGATAGAGCACGGCGGCGTCGATTCCCTCCGCGTCCATCACCTTGATCCGCTCGTGCGGATTGCCGCCGCCGGGGGGAACGTCGTCCCAGGTAAGCCGCCGCGCGATTTCCAGATCGCCAAATGCGCCGGGGATCATCGAGGCCGCGACCGGCAAGGACGCGCGGCTGCGGTTCTCGCCGCCGATCCAAAGCTCGTCCCGGCCCTCGCGATTTCGCCGAATCTGAATGACGCGGTCGCGAAATTCGCGCTCGACATACTCGTTCCACACCACTGCGGGTTCGACCACGTGCCCGTCAGCGTCGATAACCTTGTCCATTGGCGAGGCCCTCCCGTCGGGTACTAGGGATAAGTGATGGATTCAAGAACCGGGACGGATCGAAAGTCAAGGCGAATATAGCGGCGCGCCCGCGCAGGTCAGGAGCCGATAAACTCGCGCAGCACCTTGAAGAACCGCTCAGGGCTGTCGGTGGCGATGCCGTGGCCGGCTTTGGCAAAACGCTCCAGGCGCACCAGCTCGCGCGGCAGCGCGGCGGCGATGTCCTCGGAGTCGGCAAGCGGCGTGACGGGATCCTCTTCGCCCGCCATCACCAGCGTCGGGCATTTTATCCGAAGCAAATCCGGCAGGAAGTTGAACGAGGTCTCGATCGCGCGCAGGTAGTGCGCGCTTAGCTCCAGGTTGGGAACGGTCCGCGCGAACATCTCGGCCAGGTTCGGATCGGGCAGGTAGCTGTAAAGCGGCATACATAGACGGAAGTAGTCCGCGCCATTTTTCGCGCACGGGTCTCTGAAAAACCGCAGCGCGGCTTCGGCGGCGGCGCGCCCGCCGCGCCGCTCGAAGACCGCCGCGACTCGCGCAAGATCCACTCGCGCCGCCGTGCTGCACAGCACGAGCTTGGCAGGATGATCGGGATGGCGCGTCGCGTAGGCCATCGCGACCATCCCGCCGAACGACACGCCCATCACGATTGGCCGCTCGATTTCGAGCGCGTCGCAGAACGCGCGCACGTCGTCGCCCCATCGATCCAGCGTCCAGCGGTCGGGGCCGGTGCGGTCGCTGCGGCCGGCGCTGCGATGATCCAAATAAATGACCTGCGCGAGCTCGGACAGGTGCGAGTAGCCGGGTTTGAAATACGAGTGATCGGCTCCCGGCCCTCCATGGAGCAGCAACAGGGTCGGCCGTTCGCGCATCCGCGGGCCGTCGGCAACCAGGCGTGCCCCCTCGACGTCGAAGAACAGTCTGCCATCGCCAACTTGAGCGCGCATAACAGCCACCTACTACAAGCCCGCTGCGAATGTCGAGCGCCAGGAGATTCGGCTCGCGCGATGCGCGGTCAGTCCCGCGCGGACGCCATCGTGCGGATAATTTCCAGCGTCGCGCGGCAATCGCCGAGCGCGCTGTGGTCGCCTGAGGGCAGGCGCTGGAAGCGGTAGTCGTTTTTGCGGAAATCCCATTCGCCGACGAAGCGCGCGTAGGCGCGCATCGCGCACTCCCATGCTGCGTGCGGCGCCGCGACCCCGCTCAAGAGCGCGGTTTGCTGAATGAGCCTGCGATCGTAATCGGCGTTGTACGCGATGACGCGGCGTCCGCGCACAATCTCGGCGAGCCGCGGCGCGAGTTCGGGAAATGTCGGCGCTCCGGCCAGCCGCTCGAACGTGATTGAGTGGATCGCGACCGCAGCGGCGGGAATCGAGCGGCGGCCGAGCGGACGCACCATCGTGTCGAGTGCCACGCTCGCGTCGGGTCCGATCACGCCAATCTGGATAACCTCGTCGGTCAGGCCAAGCCCGGTAGTCTCGGTGTCGAGAATCACCCAATCCCGCGCGTCGAGCAGAGCGCGCGCCCATGCGATCGATTCGCGCCGATGCTTGAGTTTGCGGTCCACCGTGGCCGTCTTCGCGTGCATCCGCAGTCCGTCCTGCACACGATTATATCCGCGCCGCGCTAGTCGCGCTGCCGCGGCGCGCGCTTTGTGTCCACAACGTCGCCGGGCGTTTTGATATCCAGACTTTCCCACAGGTACCAGGCGGCCGCCGTCCGGTACGGCGCCCAGCGTTCGCCAAACACGCGCAGTTCCTTGGGTGTGGGCGGCTGGCGCATCGCGTACGCGCGTCCCACGGCGTTGCGCACCCCGAGATCGTCAACCGGCAGCACGTCGGGCCGGCCGAGATTGAACATCAAGAACATTTCCGCGGTCCATCGCCCGATTCCCTTGACGCGGGTCAGATCTGCGATCACTTCCTCATCGGTCATGCGCGGGAAGCGATGGAAGTTGAGAACTTTATTTTGGACGTGCGCCGCCAGATCCTTGATGTACATCGCTTTCTGCGCCGACAATCCGGCCTTGCGCAGAATCTGGTCCGGGGTGGCCAGAATCTCGTCGGGGCGCGGAAACGCGCGGCCTGGATAGATCTCGACGACGCGGGCGAAAATCGCGGTGGCGGCGGCGCCCGCGAGCTGCTGAAAAACGATCGCCCGGGCCAGCGCGCGGAAGCGTTCGCGGCGGCGCACGATGCGGCATGGGCCGACCGCGGCGACGATTCGCGCCATCACCGGATCGACCCGCGCGAGATGCATCCGCGCGGCGCGCGCATATGGTACGGTTGACGGCGGCATCGGAGTGCGCCGAATCTGTCACGGCGCGGTCCGGTTTTCAATTGCCAATTGCCGGTGCGCGATACGCCGGCGCGGAGGCCACGATGGCGCGGGGTTCAGAAAATCAGAGTACCGAAGCCGCCCGCGATGGACGGCTCGCGATGCGCGCGGAGAACGTGCGCCCGGGGACGCGGCTGGGGCCGATCTTCTATGTCGTCTCGGCCGATCAAATAGCGGCCTTTGCAAAAGCGCTTGGCGGCGCGAATCCTGTTCACGGCGGCGCGGACGCGATCGCGCCGCCCACGATGCGCCTGCTCGACTACGCGCTGCTCATCGCGATGCACTTCAAGGGCGGCAAGGGAGGAGTCCACGCCAAGCATTGGTGCGAGTATTTCGCGCCGATACGCGCCGGGCAGGCAGTGCGCGTCGATGGGATCGTGACCGACGCGGCGCCCAAGCGCGGCAAGTTTTATTTCACCCTCGAATACGAAACCCGCGACGCCGCGTCGGGCGAGCTGCTCACGCGCCAGGCGATAACCTCGGTGCTGCTCAACGAAAAAGGGGAAATGGCATGAGTCAGGCACGCCAGCATCTGGGTGAGGGAAGCGAGCTCGCGGCGGCGCCGTATCTGCTCGATGCCGACGCGGCCGAGGCCTACGGCCAGAGCGTGAAAGAACCGCCGCGGCGGCGCGCGAAGAATATCCATAGCGATCCCGACGCGGCCGCGAAGGCAGGCTTCTCGAAGCCGATCGCGGCGGGTGAGCAGACGATCGCCTTGATGATGCAGTTGCTCGCCGATCGCTTCGGCGAGGATTTCTATCGGGGCGGACGCTTCGAGGTTGCACTGGTCAAGCCGGTGCTCTACGGCGACACGCTCAACGCGCGCGCGCGGGTCGAGCGGATCGCAAACGGATTCGCCGAGCTGTCGATTCGCGTCGATAATCAGCGCGGTGAAGCGGTCCTGACGGGGACCGCGCGCGCACCGGTCGCGCCGCTGGCCGCCGCGCGATGACCGCCGCCGGGGCCTCGACGGGTCAGGAGCCTGCCCCGGTGAAGGCGCGCACGCCGAGGTGGCGCCAGGCGATTCCTTACGCCGGGACGGTAATCATCTTCGCGCTGATTTTCTGGCGCATCTCGGCGTCGCGGATTGCGGCCGACCTGCGCCAGGTGCCGATCGCGAAGTTCGTCGCGATCTTTCTGCCCTATTCGATTTTCTACTGCGTGATCGATTCCTGGTGCCTGACCTGGGTGGTGCGCCGCTTCAACGCGCCGATGCGCTGGCGCGACATCCTGCCGATCCGCGCCAGCATGTACGTGCTCGCGATGCTGAACACGGGGCTCGCGCAGGGCGGCGTCGCGTATTACCTGCATCGCAAGGGCGGGATTCCGTTCCTGTCCGCGCTCAGCTCGATCTTGTTCATCGCGATGCTCGAGATTTATCAACTGTTTCTTTTCTCGACGCTGGGAGTGCTCTTCTACACACCCATTGGAAGCACGCAGACGCGGATTATCGGAATCCTGCGGATCGTTTATGTGCTCGCGTGGGCGCTGCTCGCGGCGGTGATGGCTTTCTTCGCGATCGTGCGGCGCAGTCCCCGGGTGCGTCAGTGGGTCGAGCAGGGGCGCGCGGGCGCGATCGCGCGGACGTTCATCGCGGCGGGTCCGCTCGATTACGCGACGGTGATCCTGATCAAGGCGCCAACTTTTCTGGCCTCGGCGGTTGCGCATTACTTCGCGCTCGCCATCTACGGCGTGTCGATTCCCGTGCTGAGGCTGATCCTGTTCCTGCCGCTGGTGTTCCTGGCCGGGGCGCTGCCGATCTCGGTCGCGCATCTGGGCACCAGCCAGGCGGCGTGGCTGCTGTTCTTCGCGGGCAGCGCGGCGCCGGCGAAACTCGTGGCCTACAGCCTGGTGGCGCAGTTCACCTACATGTTCTGCAACGCGCTGATCGGATTGTGCTTCGTGCCGCGCGCGACCCGCGAGCTGACCGCGATTCGGCGTGAAGACACCGACGCGGTGGCTTCGGCGCAGCGCGCTCGCCCGGGTTAGATCACGCCCAGGACGGGAAAACCCTCGCGCGCGGCGGCGGCGCCGAGCCGGCGATCCAGGGTGACGAATTCGAGCGTGGCGGGCTGATTTTCCGCCGCGACGATTGCGGCGCCGAGTTGAAGCGCGTCGGCGGCGCGCAACGGATGCGCCAGCAGCAACCGCTCGGCGTGCTCGCGAACCAGATTAATTTCGCTTACCGCCGCCCAGCGCGAGAATTTGGAAAGTACCTCGTCGCGGAGCTTGAGTAACTGGGGCGCCTGCAGCGGGTTCTCTCGCGACCTTCGCCCGATTGCGGATATGATCTCGACCCGGGTCAGACACCATACGACCACCTCGGGATCGTCCTGGAGCAGCAGTTGAATCCTTGGCGTGGCGGATTCCTCGAGAAAGCAGGGCGCGAGCGCGGAGCTGTCCCAGAATTTCACCAGCCGCTCTCGCGCTCCTCGATAATCGCCTCGGAAAGGCTCTTGGCGCCTGGAATCCGCACCGGCTTCCAGTCCTTGAGGGATTCGCGGGAGTTGCCGGCTGGCGCGGTAATCACGCCGGCTTTGACCAGCCGCGCGATTCGCTCGCGGTCCCGCGCGGTGGACGAATGGATTTCGCGCAGCGGAATAATTTCCGCGATTGGGGTTTCGCGATCGTAAACGGTCACGGCGCCGCCGGCCCGCACGTATTTGAGATAGCGCGAGAGTCCGTCGCGGAGTTCGCCGATTCGCGCGATTTTCATCGAGCGCGGGCGCGGCCGTTTGCCTTTCGCGTGCTTCATGGAACCATCTTAGCCAAGTTGGCGAAGACAGGCTATCGTCCGCCGGCTAGCCGCCGTGCGCCGAGACCCACACCTGCTCGAAGCGAGCCGGGCGCATCGGGTTCAACACGTAATCGTGCACCCACGGCTGCCGGATCACGTCGATTACCGGATAGTAGAGGAACACCCACGGCGCGTCGGCGATTGCGATTTTCTGGGCCTGATCGTAGAGCGCGTACCGCTTCGTGAAGTCGGTTTCGCGCGCGGCTCGGCCGAGTAAATCCTCGAACTCGGGATTGTAGTAGAAGCTGTCGTTGTTCGAGCCCCACTGGGTGCGCGACAGCAGCGTGCCGAGGACGTTTTCAGGATCAGGAAAGTCGGCCTCCCATCCGTAGAGGAACGCGGGCGCGGTGCGCGGCTGGCGAATCGCCTCGAGGAACGGCCCCCACGCGACCGGCTTCAGAATCGCGCTGACCCCGGCCTCGGCGAGATCCTGCTGAATCGATTGCCCGAGCATCAACACGGTCGCGTCGGCGCGCATCCAGATCTCGAAGCTGAAGCCGGCGCCCAGATGCGCGGCCTCGAGCAAGGCGCGGGCGCGGGCGGGATCGTGCGAGTAGCCGGCCAGATTCGGATCGAAGCCGGGTAGATTCGGCGGCAGCGGCGAATGCGCGGGGACGCCGCGGCCGTTCAAGATCGCGACCAGCTTGTGGCGATCGATCGCGTAGCTGAGCGCACGGCGCACGCGCACGTCGTCGAACGGCGGCATCTGGCAGTTCATGCCCAGGTACTCGGTGGTCACGGTGGTCTTGCGGAGCACCAGGCGGGCGAGCGCGGGAGTCTTCATCACGTACGGAAATTCGGCGGGCGGAATCTGCGCGACCAGATCGAGATCGCCGGCTTCGTAGCGCAGCCATTGCAGTTCGGAATCGACTCCGAGCGAATCGACAATCGCGTCCAGCCGCGGGAGTCCCTTGGCGAAGTAATACGGATTGAGCACGATCACGATTCGCTGCCCGCCGCGCCACTCGCGCAGCATGAAAGCGCCGCTGCCGACGACATGATGCGAGAAGTCGTCGCCCCATCGCGCGACAACTTCGCGCGGCACCGCGGCCGCGAACGGCATCGCGAGCTTGTGCGGAAAGATCGGATCGGGCGCGCTTAAGTGAAACCTGATCGTCCACGCATCAGGCGTTTCGATTCCGCTGACGTGCTCCGCGTGATGCGCCGCGAACTCATCGGCGCCCGCGATCCCGCGGTAATACTCCATCCCCTTCGAGCGCGTCGCCGGGTCGAGCACCCGCTCGATTCCGTAGCGCACGTCGTCGCTGGTGACGATGCGCCCGTTCGAGAAGCGCGCATCGTGGCGCAGGTGAAAGGTGAAGGTCATCGCGTCGGGTGCCGATTCCCAACTGGCCGCCAGATCCGGCTCGAGTTCGACGTTGTCTTCGCCGTAGCGCACCAGCGTATCGAAGATCGCCTGCTCGAAAGTCCAGGACAGAGTGTCGTAGCCGGCGGCCGGATCGAGTGTGGGGACATCGTCCACCTCGGCAATCCGCAAAATCATCGCATGCGGCGGAAGATTCAGGCCGCGGCTTCCGGAGCGGCATCCGCCGAGCGCGAAAATCGCGAACGCCGCCGCCATCAGCGCATTGAGCTGCCGCGGCTTCATCGGCTGCTCACGAGGCGCGGCGGCGTCCGAGCACGCCGTAGCCCAGAAGGTTGAAGCCGAGCACCGCGTAAAAGATCGCGACCCCCGGCGAGATCGCCAGCCACGGCGCGGTGCGGAAATACATCGTTCCTTCCGCCACCATCCGTCCCCAGCTTGGCGCGGGCGGCGGCACCCCCATTCCAAGAAAGCTCAGCGCCGCTTCGAGCAGTAGCGTGCCCGAGGTTCCGAGCGCCGCCATCACGACGATTATCGGCGCCACGTTCGGCAGCACGTGGCGAATGATCAGCCGCGGCGCAGGCGCGCCGAGCGAGCGCGCGACGAGCACGAAATCGCGCGCGGTCATCGACAAAGCCTCGGCGCGGACCACGCGCGCGACTTGGGTCCACGACACCAATCCGATCACGAGCAGCACGCTTAAGAGGCTCGGGCGCAACACCGCGACCAGCGCCATCGCGAGCAGCAAAAACGGCAGCGACAGCATCACGTCGGTGAAGCGCATCAGAAGAAAATCCACCGCGCCGCCGAAGAATCCCGACACCAGCCCAATCGCGACGCCGATCAGCATCGTCAGCGCCATCGCTGCCACACCCACGATCAGCGAGATCCGCGCTCCATAAATGATTCGCGACAGCACGTCGCGTCCGAGCTGGTCGGTACCGAGCGGAAATCGGAGCGAGGGCCCGGCGGGATCGCCGAATGTCGCGGCGACCGCGCGGGCGGGATCGTGCGGCGCGATGAGAGGAGCTAGAGCCGCGACGATAACGAGGCTCAGCACCATCGCGCCGCCGACGAACTCGAGCCGGTTGATTCGCCGCGCCTTCATCGCGCCGCTTCCAGCCGGATGCGCGGATCGAGCCACGCGTAGAGCAGATCGACGGCGATATTAGCCGCCACGATCAAGAGCGCCGCGAACAGCACGATGCCCATAATCAGCGGAATATCGAGATTGAACACCGCCTCGTAAGCGAGCCGTCCGATCCCCGGCCAGTCGAAAACCGTTTCAGTCAGCACCACGCCCGAGAACATGCTCGCCAGGTCCAACCCCGCGATTGTCACTATCGGCAGCATCGCGTTCGCCATCGCGTGTTTGAGCATCGCGCGCGCGCCCGAGAGTCCCTTGCCGCGCGCGGTGCGGATGTAATCCTGGTCCATCGCGTCGATCAGATTGGTGTGCAGGATTCGCGAGTAATAGCCCGCCGAGCCCAGCGCCAGCGTCACAGTGGGCAGCACCAGGCTTAGCGGTCCGCTGAATCCGCCGAGCGGAAAAGTGCGCAGGTAGAGTCCGCCCGCGATCAAGAGCATCGTGCCGAGCCAGAACACCGGCATCGAGACCAGCGCCAGCGAAACCACCAGCAATGCGGTGTCGGCCGCGCGGCCGCGATAGGCCGCCGCTACCGCACCCATCGCGATGCCCAGGATGAGCGACAGCGCCATCGCGCACAGCGCCAGGATCGCGGTGGCGGGGAAGCGGCTGGCGATCAGCGTCGAGACATTTTCGCGGCGGACGTACGAGCGCCCCAAATCGCCGTGCGCGGCGCGATAAACGTAACGTGCGTATTGGACATACAGAGGTTGGTCGAGGCCGAGTTCGTGGCGGATGATCGCAAGGGTCCGCGGGTCCGCCTTTGCGCCCGCCATAGCCACCGCGGGATCGGCGGGAATCACGAACGCGATCAGAAATGTGATGAGCGTGGTGCCGGCCAGAACCGCAACCCCAAACACGATTCGCCGCGCCAGCCAGGTCAACATCGCTCAGCCTGAGATCATCGCGTGCGCGATCATTTCGCGGGCGGATTCGAACGCGTGAAAATGCGCCAGCAACGCGGCGATCGACGCATATGCGGTGGTTTGCGGCGCGGCGCTCATCCTGACGCTGCTCCCAGTGGCGAGATCAAAAGCCCGATCAAGTAGCCCGCGACCGCGGCGCCCACCGCGATCGAAAGAAAGCGCATGCCCGAGCGCCAGCGCTCGGCGCGATGCGCCATCCAGCCCTCGAAGTATCCCACCCCAAACAGCGCAAGCGCCGTGGCGCCCAGCGCCGACCCTAGCGCCGCGCCGTTTCCGGGGACCAGCAGGTAGGGCAGCAGCGGGACCAGCGCGCCGCCGGCAAACGCGACGCCCATGACCAGGCCATCGAGCGCCGCGTTCGCATGCATCGCGCCGGCCAGCCCGTAAACCTTTTCCTCGGCGGTTTTGAACAGCAAGTGGGGAGAGGTGCTGAGAAGCTGCACGACCCGATAGCCCGCCTCGCGGGTAAGCCCCTGCTTCTCGAGTTCGCCCAGCAACGCTTCCTGCACGACATAGGGATCGCGCTGCGCGGCTAGCCGGGTGCGCGCGACCTCGCCGGCCAGCACTTCAGTTTCCGCGCGCGTGCCCAGGTATGCGCCCGCACCCATCGAAAGCGCGCCGGCGGCGGTCGAGGCGAGCGCGGCCAGGACGATCTGGCTATGGTTCGAGACGGCGCCGCTCAGTCCGGCCAGAACCCCGGCCGTGGTCAGGACGCCATCCTGGACGCCGAAGACGACCTCGCGCACGCTCGAGAGCCGCTCGAAGAGGCGGCGCTTTTCGGCTGGGTCTGAAGGAGCCAAGGGCGATCAGAACTTCCGGTCCGCTGGTCCGAAGCCCGCGCCCGGCGTCCAATCCGCCGGACACAGGCGGCCGGTGCGCAGCGCGCGGATGATGCGCAGCGTCTCGCCGACGCTGCGCCCGACATTGATTGGGCAGGCTTCAGAGAATGCGATCTTGCGCTCCTGATCGATAATGAACGTCGCGCGCATCGCGACCCCTTCTTTCTCGTCTAACACGCCGTATGCGCTCGCGAGCTGGCCGCCCTGGTCGGCCAGCAGCGGCAGCCCCAGTCCGCCGAGTTCGGCCGACCAGCGCTGATGGCTCTGCGCGTCATCGACGCTGGCGCCGATCACGGAGCATTTCTCGGCGCGAAACTGTTCCAACGAGGTGTTGAAGCCGGTCACCTCGGTCGGACAGATGAAAGAGAAATCGCGCGGATAAAAAAACAGCACGATTAGTTCGTCGCTGAGCGCGTGCAGCGCCACGCGTCCGAGGCTTGCGCCGGTCGCGGCGGGCAGGTCGAACGGCGGGGCGATGTCTCCGGGTCTGAGCATGATGCGAATCCTGGCTTTGCCGTGTCGCGCGCGTCATTCAATCCCGTAGGTTAGTGTCACGTTGGCGGGCATCGTCACCTGGCCCGACTCGATTGGCGTGGATACGCTGGCCCCCATCCCGGCGGCCATCGCGCGCATCATCGGCATCGGGCGAACCTCCGCCTCGGTCGAGGCCTTGAGCACGCGCCCCAGCTTGACCCCGAGCGCGGCGGCCAACGCCTGCGCCTGCGCCTGCGCGTCGTGGGCGGCGGCGGCGATCGCCTTTGCGCGCGCATTGGTGTTGTCCTTGAGCGTGAAGCTCAGATAATTGACCCGATTCGCGCCCGCCGCGATCGCGGCGTCGATCAGCGGTCCTACGATCTCGAGCGCTCCGGTCTCGACCCGGATCGAGTTCTGCGCGGTATAGCCGACGATTGTCGCGTTGTCATCGCCCGGATGCTGGCGGTATTCGGGGTTGAGCGAATATCCGCCGGTTGAAATTTCGCCCTTGCCCGCGAGCTTAGACTTGAGCGCCGCCACGACCTTGGTCGCAAGCGCGGCGTTGGCTGATGCGGCCGCAGCGGCGGTGCGCGCGTGCGTCTCGATCGCGAAGTCTGCAATCGCGTCGTCGGGCGCGGCACTGGCCTGACCGCTGCCGGAGACCACGATTGTCCTTGCCGCCGGCTCGCCCGCGCCCGCCGGTTGCATCGGCGCCCCGAGCGCGGCAATCGGCACGATTATCGCCACAGCAAGAATTGAAGTCGCGAACCTGATGCGCATGCGGAATCTCCCGGGGGCCAGGGCCCCGATGCATTGATCCACGCAGATAATAGCCGGAGACTTGTCCCTTTGACGATACGTAGAGGATGGCTCCCGATGGCCGAAAAGCAGGACGACCGCAAAGTCACTCCCCGCAGCCAGGATTTCGCGCAATGGTACAACGATATCGTGCTGCGCGCCGAGCTGGCCGATTATTCGCCGGTGCGCGGATGCATAGTGTTCCGCCCCGACGGCTTCGCGATCTGGGAAGCGATCCAGAGCGAACTCGATCACCGGATCAAAAAAACCGGCGCGCGCAACGCCTACTTCCCGCTGCTGATCCCGATGAGTTTTCTGCAGAAAGAGGCCAAACACGTCGAAGGCTTCGCGCCCGAGGTCGCGGTCGTCACGCATGGCGGCGGCAAAGAGCTCGATGAGCCGCTGGTGGTCCGGCCAACTTCCGAGACCATTATCAATCATATGTTCGCGCAGTGGATTCATTCGCATCGCGATCTGCCGATGATGGTCAATCAATGGTGCAACGTGCTGCGCTGGGAGATGCGCACGCGGATTTTTCTGCGCACCGCGGAATTCCTGTGGCAGGAAGGCCATACCGCGCATGCCACGCGCGAAGAGGCCGAGCGCGAGACGCTTACGATGCTCGAAGTTTATCGCGGTTTCGTCGAGGAGTATCTCGCCATCCCGCTTGTTGTCGGGTGCAAGAGCGCGGCCGAACGCTTCCCCGGCGCCGAAGAGACTTACACGCTCGAGGGCCTGATGGGCGACGGCCGCGCGCTGCAATGCGGAACCTCGCACTTCCTTGGCCAGAATTTCGCCAAGGCTTTCGACATCAAATTTCTCGATGATCAGAATCAAATGCAGCATGCTTGGCAAACCAGTTGGGGCGTATCGACGCGCCTGCTTGGCGCGCTCGTGATGGTGCATGGCGACGATCAGGGCCTGCGGCTGCCGCCGGCGGTCGCGGGCACGCAGGTGGTGGTCGTGCCGATCTATCGCAAGGCGGAAGAAGGAGCGCAGGTGATGGCCGCGGCGCGCGGGATTTTCGAAATGCTCGAGGGCGCCGGTATGCGTGCGCGCCTGGATACGCGCGAAGGACTTACGCCCGGCTTCAAATTCAACGACTGGGAGATGCGCGGCGTGCCGCTGCGTATCGAAATTGGTCCGCGCGACGTCGCCTCAGGCGAGGTGGTGCTCGCGCGCCGCGATCGCAAGGGACCGGAGGCGAAATCCAAGGCCCCGATTTCCGGTATCGCGGCGCGTGCGCGGGAAATTCTCGATGAGATCCAAAAGAGCCTTTTCGAGCAGGCGAAAGCCGCGATGGCGCCGCAGATGCGCGAGTTTGATTCCTATTCCGCGCTCGTGAAGCAGATGGAAGGTGAGGGCGGCGGCGGATTTGCCAATGTCTATTGGTGCGGGAAACCGGAATGCGAAACCAAGCTTCGCGAAGAGACGAAGGCGACCTGCCGGGCGATCCCGATGAATCAATCAGTCGTGCCCGGCAAATGCATAGTATGCGGCGATCCGGCGGCCGAACGCGCATACTTTGCCAAGGCGTATTAGCCAGCGGTGCAAGAAAAAACAGTCCACAGATTACACAGATTTCACTGATTAAAGCCAGCCATTCCGCGCCGCTGCGGCGCGGAATGGCTAATCTGTGTTAATCTGTGAAATCTGTGGACTGTTTTACTATTTCCCTGTCCGCGGCTAGAACTTGTACGCGATCTTCATCGCGGCGCGCACTTCTTCCATCGTCTCGCGCGCGACGGCGCGGCCCCTGCGCGTGCCCTCGACGATAATCTCGCGCACCAGCGCCGGTTTGGCTGCGTACTCGGCGCGCTTGGCGCGGATCGGCTCAAGAAAGCCGTTGAGCGCCTTGTAGAGCTTTTCCTTGACCTCGACATCGCCTACGGCGCCCTTGACGTAGCGTTCCTTCAGATCCCCGACCTCAGCCTTATCGGGGTTAAACACGTCGTGGTAAGTGAATACGGGATTGCCCTCAAGGTGGCCGGGATCGGTCGGATGAACCCGGGTCGGGTCGGTGTACATCGACATCACTCGCTTGCGCAACTGCTCGGGCGAATCGCCCAAATAGATACAGTTGCCGATCGACTTGGACATCTTGGCGCCCCCGTCGGTGCCGGGCAGCCGCGCGACCTTGCCGATCATCGCGCGCGGCTCGATGAGGATCTTCTTGTATAGCCGGTTGAAGCGCCGCACGATCTCGCGGGTCTGCTCGATCATCGGCAACTGGTCTTCGCCGACCGGCACCAGGTCGGCCTTGAAGATCGTGATGTCTGCGGCCTGCGAGATCGGGTAGGTATAGAACCCGACCGGCAGGCCTTTGGTGAAATTCTTTTGTTTGATCTCTTCCTTGAGCGTCGGATTGCGCTCCAGCGTCGCGGTGGTGACCAGGTTCATGTAGTAGATCGTGAGCTCGGTCAGCTCCGGCACCATCGATTGTACGACGATCTTCACTTTGCCGGGATCGAGACCGACCGCCAGATAGTCAGTCGCGACCTCGAGCACATTCGTCTCGAGCGTCTCGGGCCGCTCGAAGTTGTCAGTCAATGCCTGGATGTCGGCGATTAGGACGAACGTGTCGTATTCGTCCTGCAACTTGACGCGATTTTGCAGCGAGCCGACGTAGTGGCCCAGATGCAGCGGCCCGGTGGGTCGGTCTCCGGTGAGTATTCGTTTTGCCATCAGCGCGGATTCGTGGACGAGTAGCTACTTTAGCAGGCCCCGCAGCGTGGCCAGATCTGCGGCGATATCCTTGTTGTCCTCGCCCGGCTCGGTTTCGAGGCACATCGGGATACCGCCGAAACGCGCGTCGTTGACAATTCGTCCGAAGGCCTCGGTTCCGATAAACCCTTTGCCGATATGCTGATGCCGATCGACGCGGGAATGAAACGGTTTGAGGGAATCGTTCAAATGAAATGCCGCCAGGCGCTTGAGCCCGATAAACTTGTCGAGTTCCGTAAAGGTCTGCTCGTAGCCCTCGGCCGAACGCAGGTCGTAGCCGGCGGCGAACGCGTGCTCGGTATCGAAACACAGCCGCAAGCGATCGTTTTCCTTGACCGCGCCGAAGATCCGGCCCATCTGCTCGAAGCTGTTGCCCAGCGTGGTGCCCTGCCCGGCGGTGATTTCCAGCGTGATCGTGACCGCGAAGCCTTTGCAGGCGGCGTGCGCCTCGTCGATCGATTTGGCGATAGCCGCGATGCCCGCCGCTTCGCCGGAGCCGACGTGCGCGCCCGGATGCGCGATTAGGCGCGGCACGCCCAGCGCCTCGCAGCGTTCGAGCTCGTCGATGAAGCCTCCGACCGAGCGCTTGCGCAGCCGCTCGTCCGGCGCGCCAAGGTTCAGCAGATAGGAATCGTGCGCGATGACGGTGGCGATCGCGGTCTCGCGCCAGTTGCGCCGAAACGCGGCGATCTCTTCTTCGCTCAAAGGTTTCGAGGCCCACTGCCGGGAGGACTTGGTGAAGATCTGGATCGAATCGCATCCGAGCGCACTGCCACGGACGAGCGCCTCGGCGACGCCGCCCGCGATCGATACGTGAGCGCCCAGAAGTGGACGGTCGTGATTGGTCGATTTCGTCATCGCGCTAGTCGCGCGGCGCTCGCGCCGCGCCCGGCGTACATCTTATATCGATCGCGTCGGCGATGTCACCGTCGGCGCGATCGAGCCGGCGGCGATTTGGCCGCCGTGGCGGGGCTGATCACTCTTCGGCGGGACTGGCGCTTGCCGAGCGGCGGCCAATGCGGCTATTCGTTAACGTCGTGCGAAAGCTGTTGATTACGATTGCGTTTCTTGCGGCGCCAATATGTGCGGGCGGATGTGTCAAGGCGGTCAGATTGCCGCCCCAGGCCGTCTACACGGAAATCGAGCCGTCGGGATCGGCCGCGAAACCGCCCGGCTGCGATATCCCGATCTTGCGCCACGAGCCGCTGACGGAATACCGCAAGGTCGGCTTGGTCGAGGGCACCGGCAGCGTCTATGACTCCGAAGCTGACGTGTTGCCGGTGGTCAAGCGCAAAGCCTGCGAGAGTGGCGCGGACGCAATCGTGATTCTGACCAGCAAGTCGCAAACCACGGAAGGCCTGGTCGGCTACTACCTCGATGCCGAAGCGATCGTCTATGGCAAGAATGTCAATATCCCGTCGGGCGAGTCGATCTCGCATTAAACCGCCGCGCGTGCGAACGGCTGCGCCGCGTTGCCGCGCAATCGGGCGCATGATAATTGCCAAAGCGCGGTGGCGAAGCGCGCAATAAAGTCCGTCGGGCTGGTCGTCAAGCGCGACCGTCCCGACGCGGTCACGCTGGCGAAGAACCTTGCCCGTCATCTGCGATCGCGCCGAATTCCCGCCTTCGCGGAGTCTCAAATCGCCGCCCAAATTGGCGCCGAGCCTGCTGCGCGAAGCGAGCTTGCCGAGCGTGCCGACCTGCTCGTCGTGCTCGGCGGCGATGGCACCCTGCTGGGCGTGGCGCGGATGGCGTCGGCACGCGAAACGCCGATCCTGGGCGTGAACCTGGGCGGACTCGGATTTCTGACCGAGGTCACGATCGACGAGGCGAAGGGCGCGCTCGATCGGGTGCTGGCCGGCGATTACGAGGTCGATCGCAGAATCACGCTCGATACCACCGTCGAGCGGTTCGAGCGTGATTCGCGCCGGCTCGAGCGTTTTGTCGCGGTCAACGATATCGTCCTCAACCGCGGGCCGCTGGGGCGGATGCTCCAGCTCGAAGTCGTCGCCGACCACAAGCCGTTCTGCTCGTATCGCGCCGACGGATTGATTATCGCGACTCCCACCGGCTCGACCGCATACGCGCTGAGCGCAGGCGGCCCGATTGTGTACCCCACGCTCGGCGTCGTGGTGCTGGCGCCGATCTGCCCGCATACGCTGTCCAACCGCCCGGTCGTGTTGCCCGACACGTTCGAGATCGAAATCCAGGTCAAGGCGCCCGACCATGACGCGACGCTTCTGGTTGACGGGCAGGAGTCCTCGATCGTCGGCGCCGAAGACGCGATTCGCGTCCGGCGGGGGCGCTCGGCGGTGGCGCTGGTCCGATCCTCCCACCCGTACTTCGAGATCTGGCGCGACAAGCTGCACTGGGGTTAGTGGCGCGCGATGCTGGCCCTACTGCGCATCCGCAACTTTGCGATTATCGAAGAAGCCGCGCTCGAGTTCGGCGGCGGGCTCAACGTGTTGTCCGGCGAAACCGGAGCCGGCAAAACCATTATCCTTACCGCGCTGGGATTGCTGCTCGGCTCGCGCGCCTCGCCCGACATGATTCGCGCCGGACAGAAGGAAGCCATCGTCGAAGCGCTGTTCGATCTCGAAGGCGAGTTACCCGGGCTGGCGCAGCCCGACCGCGGCAAGCGCGAGCTGCTCATCCGCCGCGTAATCGCCGAGGGTGGGCGTTCGCGCGTGACGATTGACGGTGAGCTCGCCACCGTGCAGAGCCTGGGGCGAATTGGCGCCGCGCTGGTGCAGGCGTACGGACAGCACGAGCAGCAGGCGCTGCTGCGCGCGGACAACCATCGCGAAATACTCGATCGCTACGCCCGGCTCGAAGATGACCTCGCCGCCTACCGTGCGGCGTTCGAGCGCGCCCGCGAGCATCAGGCGCAGGTGGCGGAGCTTTCGCGCCGGGAGCGCGAACGCGCCGACCTGCTCGAACTTGCGCGGTTTCGATTGACCGAACTCGAACGCGCCGGTCTTGCACCCGGAGAAGACCAGAGCCTTGGCGCCCAACGTATCGTGCTGGCCAACGCCTCGCGTCTTGCCGCCGCCGCGGCCGAAGCCGAAGCGTCGCTCTACGGCGCCGAGGGCGCCGCGGTTGACGCGGTAGCCGCCGCTCAGGCCCGTTTGGTCGAGGCCGCGGCGCTCGATGCCAAGCTCGAAGAGCCGCTCGAAATGATCAAGACCGCGCGTGCCAACCTTGAGGAAGCCGCGCGCGCGCTGTCAGCGTATGCGGGCAGAGTCGAGGCCGATCCCGCGCGGCTCGAGGAGATCGACAACCGGCTCCAGGAGCTCGCGCGCCTCAAACGCAAATACGGCGGCTCGATCGACAGCGCGCTCGAGACCCTGGCCCACGCGCGCTCCGAAATCACCGAGCTCGAGAACGTCGCTGAGTCCAAGGCCGGCGCGGAGCGCGCACTGGCCGCCGCGCTCGAAGAGCTCGCCGCGCTAGCGCGCAATCTCAGCGCGCGCCGCGCGGCGGCGGCCGCCGAGCTCGGGCGCCGGATGGAGACCGAGCTCAAGTCGCTCGGGATGCGATCGCCCGGCTTCGAGGCGCGCCTCGCGGCGCTCGGCGCGGATGAGACCGCATTCAATCACGGCGGCGTCCGGATTGGCGTGGCGGGCGCCGACGCGGTCGAGTTCCACATCGCGCCGAACCTCGGGTCGCCGCCGATGCCGCTTGCGAAAATCGCCTCGGGCGGCGAACTCTCGCGCGTGATGCTGGCGCTCAAACGGCTCGAGGCGCAAAGCCGTGGCGTCGCGACCATGATCTTCGACGAGGTGGACGCCGGAATCGGCGGCGAGGTCGCGACCGTGGTTGGCCGCAAGCTCGGCCAGCTCGCGCGCTTCCATCAGATTCTATGCGTCACCCATCTGGCGCAAATCGCCGCGTTCGCCGAGCGTCATTTCCGGGTCGAGAAACACGAACGGCGCGGCGCCACGCGCAGCAGGGTTGCGATGCTCGCCGAAGACGCGCGTCCTGACGAGATTGCGCGGATGCTCGGCGGCGAGGCCGCCAGCGAAAAGTTCCGCCGCGCCGCGCGCGAGCTTCTGGATCGCGCGCAGGGCTGAGCGCCCGGCGCCGGACCGTTGATATGGATTGGGGGACGAATCTTTAGTGAGCCGGCCGGAGCCAAAATCGCCGCACAAACTCCGCGCGCGGGCGGAACTCGCGGCCGGCCTGGTCGGCGACGCGCGACTCGCAGTGTCCGGCGGCGTGCAAAAATACGCGGCCGGCAATTGCAGCGGAGTGCTTCAATCGCGATTCGAGTATTCGGGAATCTTCAACCAGTTCAATCCGTGAGCCGGCCGCCGCTTGACGCCCGCCGGGACAGGGCGTTAAACGGTCGATAGACCCCTCTATATCAAAGGAGGCTGTCCACGATGGTTCCCGAAAGGATTTTCTCCGCCGACTCGCACGTGATCGAGCCCGCCGACGTGTGGACCACGCGGATCGAACCGCGCTTTGCCGATCGCGCTCCGCGCGTAGTCAAACGCATCGCCGATCGCGAGGGCGATTTCTTCGTCGCCGAGGGCTTGCATCCGTTTCCGGTCGCGGGCTTCGCCGTGGCCGGAGTCGATCCAAAACAGTTCGGCGCCGCGATGGCGGCCGGTTATCCGGGCGTGCGCCCGTCGGCCTGGGATCCGGTCGAGCGGCTCAAGGATCAGGATTACGACGGCGTGGTCGGCGAGGTGCTCTACCCGAGCCTCGGGATGCGGCTGTTCCAGCTCGAGGACGGCGAGCTGCGCGCCGCGAGCTTTCGCGCGTACAACGATTGGCTGGCCGACTATTGCGCGCATAGCCCGCGCCGCCTCGCGGGCGTGGCGATGATCTCGCCCGACGAGACCGATGCCGGAGTGGCGGAACTCGAACGCACCGCGAAAAAGGGACTGCGCGGCGCGATGATCTGGGGCGCGGCCCCCGCCGAGAAGCCCTACAGCGATCGCGCTTACGATTCGTTCTGGGCGGCCGCGCAGGATCACGCGATGCCGCTTAGCTTGCACATCCTGACCGAGCGCCGCGTGGGCGGCGAGCTCCAGAGCGTGATGAAGGGCTACCCGGCGCTGCACCATTCGGCCGAGCGCTCGCTGACCGAGCTGATCTTCGGCGGCGTACTCGAGCGCTATCCGCGGCTCAAAATCGTGTCGGTCGAGAACGATATCGGATGGATCGCGCACTTCCTGCAGCGGATGGACCATTCGTTCTCCAAGTATCGTTACCTCGAGCGCGAGGCGATTCCCAATCCGCCGAGCTTCTATTTCCGGCGCCAGGTTCACGCCACCTTTCAGGATGATCGCGTCGGCGTGATAACGCGCGGGTTCATCGGCACCAACGCGCTGATGTGGGCCTCGGATTTTCCGCATTCGGATTCGACCTGGCCCAACTCGCGTGAGGTGATCGCTCGCGACTTCGAGGGCGTGCCCGACGCCGAGGTGCGGATGATGATCTCGGGGAACGCAGCCGAGATCTATCGGCTCGGATGAATAGATATCGTTGACTAAGCGGCGCGCATCGGATTAGCTGATAAATCCAGCCGCGGTGGGGCTGTAGCTCAGCTGGGAGAGCGCCTGAATGGCATTCAGGAGGTCGCGCGTTCGATCCGCGTCAGCTCCACCAATAAAATCAAGCACTTAACAGCATTCCCGTTCTGTCTCGGCGGCGCCTGTGCCCAATTTTGTGCCCTTGCTTTGATGAACCAATGACGATCTGGGCCTAGTCGCTGTGGAAGTTGCATCCCTGGCCCGCATTTCGATTTTATCGCCGCTCAAAATCGAGGTCGTGGTTGCCTGAACCGAACAAACTAGCTGCGGAGGCCGCCGAATTCACTGCTTCCCCTGCAATCCGCCGGCGGCTGGCACGGCAACGAAATCCGCATTTGCTGAACAAGAGGAAGGTTAGCCTCACTCCGAGATTTCTTCACGAGCATCTCCACCAGCATCGGATAGCTGGGGTTCTGAACGCAGGCGCCGGTCACCCGGGCAAAGCGGCAGACACTTTCAGGAAAATGATCGGCTGGAACAGGCCGATGCACATCGGACGTCTGCAAGAGTAGTGGGTCGTCTACGCGCCCTCCCAGCGGTTCACCTATTTCAGCAGCTTTTTCAGATCCTTGAGCAGGAGGAACAGGTGAAGAGGGTCGGTTGGGCTTGGTTCGAAATCGAATTGCTCGTACCACCGGCGTGCATTCTCGTCCTTTGCGTGCACGACGAGGGCGCGAATTCCTGCAACGTCCGCAGCCTGCACCGTTCGTAATAAGGCGTCCTTGAGGAGAGCTTTGCCTATGCCGGTTCCTTGCTCGGAACCGTCCACGGCCAATCTGGCCAGCATCATCACGGGGACCGGATGCCGCGCCAGCCCCTTGACCGCGCGCGGAGGCGACTCTTCAGGTTGGACGGATCCAACCGCGAGACTGTAATAGCCGACAACGCGGCTCGTGCGGCAGGTGA